>APMI01021186.1_pt1 | contig 14292 bp, 9 predicted proteins | sample 667938 | NCBI WGS metagenome assembly APMI01 (sample SAMN01084076, study PRJNA167559) | wastewater metagenome | biome: Wastewater | place: Denmark: Ejby Moelle, Odense | collected 2011-11-28 | reverse complement strand
CCGGGGCGCCCCCGCCGCCAGCTGGAGCAGTCCAACATCGTGTTCCAGCCCGGGCTCAATGAAGAACTGGCCGCCACCGCCTGCTGGGGATCGCAGCAGACCGAACTGCTCGGCGAAGGCAAGCATGACGGGGTGTTTTCGGTCTGGTACGGCAAGGGACCGGGCGTTGACCGCTCGGGCGATGTGTTCCGCCACGCCAACCTGGCCGGAACCTCGAAACATGGCGGCGTGCTGGCGCTGATGGGCGACGACCACACCGCCGAATCCTCGACCAATGCGCATGCGACCGAATTCCTGTTCGTCGACACGATGATGCCGATCCTCAATCCGGCCGGCGTCCAGGAGTTTGTCGACTACGGCCTCTACGGATTCGCCATGTCGCGCTTCGCCAGCGTGTGGACGGCGATGAAATGCGTCAAGGACAACATCGAATCAACTGCGTCTGTCGACGTGTCGCTCGACCGGCTCAACATCGTCTATCCCGAGATCGACCTGCCGCCCGGCGGGCTCAGCATCCGTCACGAGCTCGACCAGCTCGGGCAGGAGGCGCGGCTGCACGAATACAAGCGGACGGCGGCGGCCGCCTTCATCCGCGCCAACGGGCTGAACCGGATCGTCTACAAGGGCGGCGCGCAGGCGAAGCTCGGCATCATCACCGTCGGAAAGTCCTTCCTCGACGTGCGCCAGGCGCTGGACGACCTCGGCATCGACGAGAAGAAGGCGAACCAGATCGGCCTGCGCCTGTTCAAGGTCGCGGCGCCCTGGCCGCTCGATTTCGAACATATCCGTGAATTCGCGCGCGGGCTGGAGACGATCATCGTCGTCGAGGAAAAGCGTTCGCTGATCGAGGTGCAGGTCAAGGAGGACCTGTACGGCGCCAAGGACCAGCCGGCTGTGATCGGCAAGAAGGACGAGCGCGGCGCGTGGCTGTTTCCGGCCAAGGGGGCGCTCGATCCGAACGACATCGCGATTGCGATCGGCGAGCGCGTGCTCAAGACCATCGGCCGCAACGAGGAGATTTCGGCGCGGGTCAAGCAGTTGCGCCAGTTCCAGGCGATGCTGGCCGACACCAGGGACGTCGCCAACCGAACGCCCTATTTCTGCTCCGGCTGTCCGCACAATTCGTCCACCAAGGTGCCTGACGGATCGTTGGCGGCGGCCGGCATCGGATGCCATTTCATGTCGCTGTGGATGGACCGCAAGACGGTCGGGTTCACCGCCATGGGCGGGGAGGGGGCGCAGTGGGTCGGCCAGGCGCCGTTTTCGAAGCGCAAACACATTTTCCAGAATCTTGGCGACGGCACCTACAATCATTCCGGTTCGCTGGCGATCCGGTTCGCGCACGCGTCCAATGCAAACATCACCTACAAGATCCTCTACAACGACGCGGTGGCCATGACCGGCGGCCAGCCGCACGAGGGCGGTCTGAAATCCGACCAGATCGCGCGCCAGGTGCGCGCCGAAGGCGTCGAGCGCATCGCCATCGTCACCGACGAACCGGACAAATATGCCGGCGTCGCCGAGTTCCCGCCCGGCGCGACGATCCACCACCGCGACGATCTCGACGCGGTGCAGCGCGAACTGCGCGAGGTTCCGGGCGTCTCGGTACTGCTCTACGACCAGACCTGCGCCGCCGAAAAACGCCGCCGCCGCAAGCGCGGCGCCTATCCCGATCCCGACAAGCGCGTCATCATCAACGAACTGGTGTGCGAGGGCTGCGGCGACTGCGGCGTCAAGTCGAACTGCGTGTCGGTGCAGCCGGTGGAGACCGAATTCGGCCGCAAGCGCCGCATCGACCAGTCGAGCTGCAACAAGGATTTTTCCTGCGTCAACGGCTTTTGCCCGTCCTTCGTCACCGTGCACGGGGCGAAGCTGCGCAAGGCGACCGGGGTCGCCGCGGGCGGCGATCCGCTCGCCGGGGTGCCGGCGGCGCAAACGTTCAGGCTGACCCGGGCCGGCTGGTCGTCGATCATCGACGGGATCGGCGGCACCGGCGTCGTCACCATCGGCGCGGTGCTCGGCATGGCGGCGCATCATGAGGGCAAGGGCTGCGGCATGATCGACATGGCCGGCCTGGCGCAAAAGGGCGGGGCGGTGTTCTCGCATGTCCGCATCGCGCCCACCCCCGACGATATCAACGCCATCCGGGTCTCGGCCGGCAAGGCCGACCTGATCCTGGGTTGCGACCTCGTCGTGTCCGGCTCGAAGAAGGTGCTGGCGTCGGCGCAGGACGGCAGGACGATCTTTGTCGTCAACACCGCCGAGGTGATGCCGGGCGATTTCGCCCGCAACGCCGATTTCTCGCTGCCGACGGAACGGCTGAAGAAGGCGATCCGCCAGGCGGTTGGCGAGGACAGGGCGTATTTCTTCGACGCGACGACGACGGCGTCGGCGCTGTTCGGCAATTCGCTCGGCGCCAACATGTTCATGCTCGGTTTCGCCTGTCAGCATGGCGGCCTGCCGGTATCGGCGGAAGCGGTCGAGCGCGCCATCGAGCTGAACGGCGAGGCGGTGGCGATGAACCAGTCGGCGTTCCGCTGGGGCCGCCGTGCGGCGCACGATCCGGACGCGGTGCGGGCGTTGGTCGATTCGGCGCGCGGACCGGCGAAAAAGGCGTTCGCCACGTCGCTCGACGAGATCGTCGCGGTGCGGGCCGAGTTTCTCGCCGGCTACCAGAACGCCGCCTATGCCCGGCGCTATGCGGACCGGATCAATCGTCTGGCCGCCGCCGAGCGTCGCGCAGGCGGCGGCGAGACGCCGGTGTCCATGGCGGCCGCCCGTTATCTGTTCAAGCTGATGGCGATCAAGGACGAATACGAAGTGGCGCGACTTTACACCGGTGCGGCGTTCGGCCGGCAGTTGGCGTCGCAGTTCGAGAGCTACGACCGGCTCGAATTCCACCTGGCGCCGCCGATCCTTGGCCGCAAGGGCGGCGACGGCAGCCCGCGCAAATCGAGTTTCGGCCCGTGGATGATGAAGGGCTTTTCCGTGCTCGCCGCGCTGAAGGGACTGCGCGGCACTGCGCTCGACATGTTCGGCTACACGCATGAGCGGCGAATGGAACGCAGCCTGCTGGCGCAGTACGAAGCCGATCTTGACCTGATCGAAGACCGGCTCGGGGCCTCCGACAGCGATGCGGCGGTTGCGCTGGCGTCCGTCCCGGAGCTCATTCGCGGCTATGGCCATGTGCGCCAGACCAGCGCCGGACACGCAGCGAACGAACGGAAACGGCTGATCGAACGGCTGAACGGTCGCAATGCGCCGCCCGAACTGGCTGCCGCCGAATAGCGCAAAACGGCGCAAATCCAGCGATATTGAGCCCGAGTTCGCCGCGGAGCGCAGATTCCGTGGCCAAAATGTGGCGTTCATAAGCCTTTCTTAATGAGGCCGCGTCATTTTTGAGACGAAGCTCCGCGATTACGGAGTCGTCTAGCTTAGGTTTGGTTTATGCCGCGGGAAACGTCAAAGACACTTCCTGCCGAAGTTTATGTTCCGTTCGTCCAGTCTCTTTATGCGGACGGACATATCCTGGTGCTTGGTGGACTGACGCAGGGCGCAACGTCGCTGCTGGTCTATGCGAACAATGGCAGATTGATCTATCTGCTGATCGCGCTGGCGCTCATCGCGGCCGGGCTGTTTCGCTATGCCAGCATCCGTCGCCGGCAGAACCTGCAGCCGTTGTCGGTGCGCGAAGCGCGGCTTTGGGAGATCGACTATCTGGTTTGGGGCACCGTCCAAGGCGTCCTTCTCGGCTTCTACTGTTTCGTCGCGCTGTTCCTGTCGCAGGATTCGCTGGCCGAGATCGCGTCGCTGTGCGTGACGCTGGCCAGCGCCGTGGCGATCGTGGGGCGCAACTACGCCTCCAACCAGATGGTGCTGATCCTGGCGTCGACCATGACGCTGCCGATTTCGGCGGGCCTGATGCTGCGCGGCGACATCTACAACGTCGTGCTCGGCCTGATCTGCATTCCCTTCTTCATCGCGATCATCAAGATGTCGGAGCGCGTGCGCGAAGCCTTCCTGTCGGTGATCTTCGAGAAGAAGAAGGCCAGCGGCCTCGCCCTGCGTTTTGATCGCGCGCTCAATACGATGTCGTCGGGCCTGGTGATGTTCGGCGCCGACGGCAAGGTCGCGGTCGCCAATGGCCAGGCGGCGGGCATTTTCGGCATGGCCAATCCGGACCGCCTGTTCGGCCGCACGCTGCATGCGCTGCTGATGCGCGGCGCCGTCGCCGGAGTGCTGACAAGAAGCGATGCGCTCTATGTCGAGAAGCAGCTCACACAGTCGTTTCACGACGGTCGCGGCTCCAAGCTCGTCGTCGGGCTGAAAGATGGCCGCTATCTCGAATTCAGCGCCACCGGCGGGCGCGACGATCTCGGCGTCCTGACCTTCGAGGACGTGACGGCGCGCGTCGAGTCCGAGGAGCAGATCCGCTACATGGCCCGTTTCGACAGTCAGACCGACCTGCCGAACCGCGCCTATTTCCACGAGATCGTCGCCGAAGCCCAGAGCAGGGGAAACGCCAGCCGCGCCTGTGCGCTGGCGGTCATCGACCTGGACGATTTCAAAACCATCAACGATGCGCTCGGTCATCCGGTGGGCGACGGCCTGATCAGGACGGTCGCCCAGCGGCTGGCGACGCGTTCGGGCGACAAGGTGATCGTCAGCCGTTTCGGCGGAGACGAGTTCATGGTCTATTTCGACGAACTGGCCGGTCCGGACGCGCTGAAATTCGAGATCGACGCGATCCTCGAACTGATGAACGAACCGGTCGTGTTCGCCGGCAACACGCTGCATGTCAGGGCGAGCATCGGCGCCGTGGTCGGGCGCGTGTGCGACCTCGATGTCGACGTGATGATGATCAAGGCGGATCTGGCGCTCTACCGCGCAAAGGAACGCGGCAAGAACCAGTGGCAGCTGTTCGAAGCCGAGATGGACGCCGAGTTCCGTCACAAGCAGATGCTCAAGGCCGACCTGCTGGTGGCGATCCAGGAAAAATCGCTGCGCCTCGTTTACCAGCCCATTGTTGCGCTCGACACGATGCGCATTTCCGGTTGTGAGGCGCTCTGCCGCTGGAACCATCGCGAGTTGGGACCGATTTCGCCGGCCGTCTTCATTCCGCTGGCCGAGGAGATGGGCATCATTTCGAAGATCAGCGCCTTCGTACTCGAGGCGGCGACGGCGGAATGCGTCAAGTGGCCGTCGCAACTCGACGTTTCGGTCAATCTGTCGGCCAAGGATCTGCGGGATCGGTCCGTGGTCGACGTCGTCAAGTCCGCCTTGCAGCGGTCGCACCTCGAACCGGCGCGGCTGGAAATCGAACTGACCGAAACCGCGCTTCTCGACGACAAGAATTCGACGCGCCAGGTGCTCGAGGAACTGAAATCACTCGGGGTGCGCATCGCTCTGGACGATTTCGGCACCGGCTATTCGAGCCTGAGCTATCTGCACAAGCTGCCGCTCGACAAGGTCAAGATCGATCGCTCCTTCATCGAGGATCTGACCACCAGCGTCAGGTCGCAGAAACAGCTGAAGGGCGTGGTCGACCTCAGCCGGTCGCTCGGCATGCAGGTGACGATCGAGGGCGTCGAGACCTTCGACCAGCTGAAGCTGCTGGCGCAGGACATCAATCCGGACCTGATCCAGGGCTTCCTGTTCGGCGCGGCGCTTTCGGCTTCCGGCATCGAGACCATGTCCAACACCGTGTGGCCGTTCGCCGACGAGATCGCCGAGGCCCGCGCCGTGTCCGAAGGCCGGACCAGGGCAAGCGAGTCTCGTCCCAGGTAAATCCTGTCGCAGGTCTCTGTGTTCCCTGCCAGCGCCGCGCCCTCAATCCGAGATTGCGTTCTTCCCGTCGGCCGCCCGGTCGATTCTGACGGACGTCCTGCCGCTGCGTTAACGTTAACGCAAAGTAAACGAATCGATTCGAGTTTTTCGCTATCTTAACCCGGCGTTTACGTTACCATTTCTTGGCGAGGATGGCTGAGAGGTGCGGAATGTTGGCGAAGACGGGCGTAGAGCGGCCCACGGTTACTGAACTTGGCGTGTTTACGAGTGCGGCGCCGCCTTCGAACTTCGCGAAGAACGTTCTCGACCTGCTGTCGACCGTCGAATACCGCCGTTGCGACAAGGGTGAAGACCGCGAGACGATGTATCGCCTCCGCTATCGTTCCTATCTCGCCAGCGGCATGGTTTCTCCCAACGCATCGCGCATGGTCACTGACCGGTTCGACGATTTGCCGAACTGCATGAATTTCGGCGTGCACATCGACGGCGAAATGGTCAGCACCATCCGGCTGCACCATCTGACCTGCGAGAACCCGGATTCGCCCACAGCCTATGTGTTCGACGACGTGCTGGGCGTCCGCATTGCGGCGGGCGAGACGTTTATCGATCCGAGCCGCTTTGCCGCAGATCCGGCGGCCACGGCCCAATTTCCCTACCTGCCCTATATGACGCTGCGCCTTGCGGTGATGGCCTGCGTCTATTTCGAGCCCGATTTCTGCCTGTCGACGATCCGGCCCGATCATGCCGCCTTCTACCGGCGCATCTTCGATTCCAAGCAGGTCGGCAGCCTGCGGCAGTTTCCGGGCCTGAATTACGATGTCGTGCTGTGCCAGGCGCACTATACAAGCGTGGCGCGCAACACGATGGGGCGCTATCCGTTCTTCAAATCGTCGCCGATGGAACAGCGGCTGATGTTTGGCAAGCCGGGCGTGCGCGAGCTCGATCCGCTGACGATCCTGCCGACGGCGCGGTACTACTCGCGCGCCGCCTGATTTGGCCGGCATGGTGCGTGCAACGGCCGCATGTGCGGCCGTTTTGCTTGTCAGGGCGCATGCTGCGGGGGCATAAAGTCCGCCTGCGATATCTGTCCGACAGGAAGCCATGAACGGTCGAATCGACCTCTTGAACGATACGGTGTGGGCGCGCGAACTGACCGCCGACGAGCTCGACCGAGCGCGCCGCGGCGTATCGGAAAAGACCTTCTCGCGCGGCAGCTATGTCTGCCATCGCGGCGACAGGCTCGACTACTGGACGGGCGTGGTGTCCGGCCTGGTCAAGATCAGCGCCATCTCGGTGACCGGCAAGGCGATGACCTTCGCCGGCGTCGGCGCTGGCGGCTGGTTCGGCGAGGGGTCCGTGCTGAAGGACGAGCCCAGGCGCTACGACCTCGTAGCGATCGGGGAGACGCGGCTGGCGATGCTGTCGCGCCCGGTGTTCATGTGGCTGTTCGAGAACAGCACCGGCTTCAACCGCTTCCTGGTGCGCCAGCTGAACGAACGGCTTGGCCAATTCATCGCCACGATCGAACATGACCGTATCCTCAGCCCCAAAACGCGGGTCGCGCGTCACCTCGCCTGGCTGTTCAATTCGGTGCTCTACCCCGACACGCGTACCCATATCGACATCGGCCAGGAGGAGCTTGCGCTGCTGGCGGGGCTGTCGCGGCAGGCCGTCAGCAAGGCCTTGCAATCGCTTGAATCAGAAAGGCTGCTCAGCGTCGAGCACGGTCGGATCGTGGTCCACGATCTCGATGGTCTGCTCGACTATGAAGAGCAATGAGCGTCGCGAAGTTCGCACGCTTTCAGTCTCAATCTTAAATGACAATCAGGGTTTTGTCTGTCAAGCGGCCTGTTGCGCTTGGCCCGCTAACATGAAACTTTCCCGCTGAGGAACACAACCGGACGATGCCGTCCTTCGCCGCAATCATTCCAAAGACCGATTGATATGCAGCGCTGACAGGTAAAAAGTCCGGTAAGCGTCCAACGAGGCGCGGGAGGAGATTGACGGGATGGTTGCGCCGGCTGACGCCGCCGACAGGCAGCTTGATACATTTCCGAAGTATCTGCTTCTCAACGCGGAGCGCTTCGCTGGCCGCCCGGCGATGCGTCACAAGGACTTTGGCATCTGGCAGAGCTGGACCTGGGCCGAACAGCTTGAGGAAGTGCGCGCCTTTGCGCTCGGCCTCCGGGCGCTCGGGCTCAAGCATGGACAGCGTATCGCCGTCATCGGCGCCAACCGGCCCAGGCTCTACTGGACCATCGCCGCGGCGCAGTCGCTGGGCGCGGTGCCGGTGCCGGTCTACGCCGACGCCGTCGCCGAGGAACTGGCCTATGTGCTGGAGCACGCCGAGGTTCGCTACGCGGTCGTCCAGGACCAGGAGCAGGTCGACAAGATCCTGTCCTTTTCCGAACGGCTGCCGACGCTTGAGCAGGTCATCTATGACGAGCCGCGCGGCCTCAACGACTACGACCACAGCCAGCTGAACAGTTTCGAGGACATCCAGACGCGCGGCCGCGAGGCGGCGAGCGCCGATCCGGTGCTGGCCGGAAAGTGGGCCGATGCGGTCCGCGCCGCCAGCGGCGACGACATTTCGGTGATGCTCTACACCTCGGGCACGACCGGTCGCTCCAAGGGCGTGATGCTGTCGGCGAAGGGATCGGTCAGCGCGGCCTTCGACACGGTTCAGTTCGACCGGCTCACCGTCCAGGACAGTGTGCTGGCCTATCTGCCGCTGGCCTGGGTCGGCGACCACTATCTCAACTATGCGCAGAGCTACATTTCCGGCTTCTCGATGAACTGTCCCGAAAGCTCCGAGACGGTGCAGCAGGATCTGCGCGACATCGCGCCCAGCTTCTATTTCGCGCCGCCGCGCGTGTTCGAGGGGCTGCTCACCCGCGTCACCATCCGCATGGAGGACGCCGGCCGGCTGAAGCGCTGGATGTTCAACCACTATGTCGGCGTCGCGAAGAAATATGGCGAGGCGATCCTGGAGGGGCGGTCGGTGCCGCTCGGCGGCCGCATCTCCTACGCCTTGGGCAATATGCTGATCTACGCGCCGCTGAAGAACGTGCTCGGCTTTTCCAACATCCGCGTCGCCTACACCGCTGGCGAGGCGATCGGCGCCGATCTGTTCTCGTTCTTCCGATCGCTCGGCATCAATCTGAAGCAGCTCTACGGCCAGACCGAAGCCTTCCTTTATGTGACGGTGCAAAAGGACGGCGCGGTGCGCGCCGACACGGTCGGGCCGGCTGCGCCGAACACGCAGATCCGCATCGCCGACAATGGCGAGGTGCAGTTCAAGTCGCCGGGCATGTTCAGGGGTTACTACAAGGCCGAACAGGCGACCCACGAGACCATGACCGACGACGGTTTCGTCAAGACTGGCGACGCCGGTTTCTTCGAAAAGGACGGGCAGCTGCGGATCATCGACCGCGCCAAGGACGTCGGCAAGCTGCGTTCGGGCGCGCTGTTTGCGCCGAAATACATCGAAAACATCCTGAAATTCTTCCCCAACATCAAGGAAGCGGTGGCGTTCGGCGACGGTCAGGACTTTGTCACCGCCTTCATCAATATCGACCTGCAGGCGGTGGGCAACTGGGCCGAGCGTAACAATATCGCCTATGCCTCCTACCAGGAACTGGCCGGACATCCGGACGTTTACAAGATCATCGCCGGCCATGTCGACGAAACCAACAGGCGGCTTGCAGCCGAGCCGATGATGGCCGGCGCGCAGGTCAGCCGCTTCTTGGTGCTGCACAAGGAACTGGACGCCGACGACGGCGAACTGACCCGCACCCAGAAGGTGCGCCGCGCCTTCGTCGCCGAGCGCTACGCGCCGCTGATCGGCGCGCTCTATGACGCCTCGACGGAAAAATTCGTCGAGACCGAAGTCACCTATGAGGACGGCCGCAAGGGGCGCATCCGCGCCACCGTCCAGATCGCTGATGCAAAGACGGTTGCGGTGGCGCCGGCGCCGGCGCGGGAGGCCGCGGAATGAACCAGCACATCGATCATTCCCAGCTGGTTGCGATGAACGACGGCCTGCGCAAGGGCGACGTCCTGCTCGACATCCAGAACGTGTCGCTGTCGTTCGGGGGGGTGAAGGCGATCACCGACATTTCCTTCAACATCCTCAAGGGCGAGATCCGCGCCATCATCGGCCCCAACGGCGCCGGCAAGACCTCGATGCTCAATGTCATCAACGGGTTCTACCGGCCGCAGGTCGGCACGATCATTTTCCGCGGCAAGGAGCGCAAGCGGATGAAGCCGCACGAGGCGGTGGGGCAGGGCATCGCCCGCACCTTCCAGAACGTGGCGCTGTTCAAGGGCATGTCGACGCTCGACAACATCATGACCGGCCGCTCCGTGCACATGAAACGCGGCATCGGCTGGCAGATGCTGTGGCACGGGCCGGCGCTGGCCGAGGAGATCGAGCATCGCCAGAAAGTCGAGGAAATCATCGATTTTCTGGAAATCCAGCACATCCGGCGCACCCCGGTCGGAAAACTGCCCTACGGGTTGCAAAAGCGCGTCGAGCTTGGCCGGGCGCTGGCGATGGAGCCGTCGCTGCTGCTGCTCGACGAACCGATGGCGGGCATGAACCTCGAGGAAAAAGAGGACATGAGCCGCTTCATCATCGACGTCAACCGGCAGCGCGGCACCACCATCGCGCTGATCGAGCACGACATGGGCGTGGTCATGGATCTGTCTGACCGCGTCGTGGTGCTCGACTACGGCAAGAAGATCGCCGACGGCACGCCCGACCAGGTCAAGGCGAGCAAGGAAGTCATCGACGCCTATCTCGGCGCGGGGCACTAGGAGGAGAGCCATGAACCTTTCGACCTTCGCCCTGACGCCGCTGGTTTCGCTGATCGCCGGCGTGCTCATCCTCGTGATGCCGCGGCTGCTCAACTACATCATCGCGTTCTACCTGATCGTGGTCGGGCTGCTCGGCCTGTTCCCGTCACTGGCCGGTTGAGGAGCGAGGAGACCCGATGGAAGTGCTCAACGACATTTTGATCAAGCCGTTCGTCGACATGTTCTCGGCGCCGGACTTCCTGATGCAGGTGCTGTGGGAGGGACTGGTCTCCGGCGTTCTCTACGCGCTGATCGCGCTCGGTTTCGTGCTGATCTTCAAGTCATCGCGCATTTTCAACTTCGCCCAGGGCATCATGGTGGTGTTCGCTGCGCTGACGCTCGTCGGCCTGCACGAAAACGGCGTGCCGGCCTGGCTGGCGCTGCCACTGACCCTGCTGGTGATGCTGCTGCTTGCGGTCGGCATCGAGCGCGTGGTGCTGAGGCCGCTGGTCAACCAGCCCGACATCATCCTGTTCATGGCCACCATCGGCATCACGCTGTTCCTGATCGGCTTCGGCGAACTGATCTTCGGCGGCGAGAACAAGGTGATGATCACCGAGGAACTCGGCATTCCGACCGGGAGTTGGACGTTCGAGCCGTTCGGCGGCTTCGTCTCGATCGAGCAGCGCGACTTCACCGCCGTCGTCGGCGCAATCGGGCTGGTCGCGGTGCTGCTGGCCTTCCTTAACTATTCGAAGATGGGCCGCGCCATCCGGGCGCTCGGCGACGACCACCAGGCGGCGCTGTCGGTCGGCATCTCCTTGTCGACGATCTGGGTCGTGGTGTGGTTCATCGCCGGCATCATCGCGCTGGCCACCGGCATTGTCTGGGGCTCGCGCGCAGGCGTGTCGTTCGCGCTCGAGGTCATCGCATACAAGGCGCTGCCGGTGCTGATGCTGGGCGGACTGGAATCGGTCTCTGGCGCGATCATCGGCGGACTGATGATCGGCATCCTCGAAAAGCTGTTCGAAATCTACTGGGGCCAGCCGCTGCTGGGCGGCAATACCGAAACCTGGTTCGCCTTCGTGCTGGCCCTCATTGTCCTGCTGTTCAGGCCCCAGGGCCTGTTCGGCGAAAAGATCATCGAGCGGGTGTAATCAGATGCTTTACCGCACAGCCGGCCAGTTCAAGACCAGCTACGCCGCAGACTTCGCGCTGTTTCCGGTGCGGCAGGACGCGATCCTGCTCGGCGTCATCCTGTTCTTCGCCTTTGTCGTCCTGCCGCTTACGGCGAACGAATTCGTTTTCCAGGCGCTGCTGATCCCGGTGCTGATCTATTCGCTGGCGGCGCTGGGCCTCAACATCCTCACCGGCTATGCCGGGCAGTTGTCGCTTGGCACCGGCGCGTTCATGGGCGTGGGGGCCTATGCCTGCTACAAGATCATCACGATCTTTCCGGAGGTGAACATCGTCGTCGCCATCCTGGCGTCCGGGTTCTTCTCGGCAGCCGTCGGCGTCGCGTTCGGCGTGCCGTCGCTGCGCATCAAGGGTTTTTATCTCGCCATCGCCACGCTTGCGGCGCAGTTCTTCCTGGTGTGGCTGTTCGAGAAATGGGCCTGGCTCTACAATTACTCGGCCTCGGGCGCGATCCAGGTGCCCAATATCGATATGTTCGGCGTCACCGTCGCCGGCCCGACGGCCAATACGATGGTGCAGTACTATTTCGTCCTGAGCATCGTCGCGCTGGTCACCATCTTCGCCATCAACATCACCCGCGGCCGTATCGGCCGCATCTGGAAAGCGGTGCGCGACATGGACATCGCGGCCGAACTGGTCGGCATCAACCTGATGAAGGCGAAACTGTCCGCCTTCTTCGTCTCGTCCTACATTGTCGGCATTGCGGGCGCGCTGTTCGTGTTCCTGTGGCGCGGCGCGGCCGAACCGAACCTTTTCGACATTCCGCTGTCGTTCCGCGTCCTGTTCATCGCCATCATCGGCGGTCTCGGCTCGATCCTGGGCAACTATCTCGGCGCCTTGCTGATCGTCGCCCTGCCGGTCATCATCGGCTTTGTTCCGGAGGCGCTCGGGCTGCCGATAAGCTCGGCGACGGTCGAGCATCTCAACATCATGACCATCGGCGCGCTGATCATCTTTTTCCTGATCGTCGAACCGCACGGTCTCGCCCGTTTCTGGCAGGTGATCCGGGAGAAGCTCATCATCTGGCCGTTCCCGCACTGAGCGGCGCAAGGAAATGGCGGCAAGGGCCGCTAGGAAACGGGTCTGTTCGCCCGATCCAACCGGAGAATAGAACAAGTGGAGGAAACGAAATGAAGACCATGCTGAAGTCAGTCCTGCTTGCATCGGCCGTCGCCTTTGCCGCGCCGGCGCTCGCCCAGGACGCGTTGAACCTGCCGAACCTGTCCTACCGCACGGGTCCGTTCGCGACCAGCGGCATTCCGCTCGCCGATGGCCAGGCCGACTACCTCACCATGCTCAACGAGCGCGATGGCGGCCTCAACGGCCTCAAGCTGAACGGCGAGGAGTGCGAGACCGGCTACAATACTGAAAAGGGCGTCGAGTGCTACGAGAAGACCAAGGGCACTTCGCTGGTCACCCAGCCTTGGTCGACCGGCATCACGTTGCAGGTGCTGCCGAAGGCCGCCGTCGACAAGCGCGCAATCTTCGCTGCGGGCTACGGCTTCTCGGCGATGCAGGACGGCGCGACCTTCCCCTGGGCGTTCAACCCGCCGTCATCTTATTGGGACGGCGCGTCGATCCTGCTGCAGGCGATCTCCGACGGCAATCTCGAAAACCTCAAGGGCAAGAAGATCGCGCTGCTGCACCTCGACCACCCCTACGGCAAGGAGCCGATCCCGCTGCTTGAGGAATACGCCAAGAAATACGGCTTTACATTCCTGCCGATCCCGGTCGGCCTGAAGGAAATGCAGAACCAGTCAGCGCAGTGGCTGCAGATCCGCCGCGAGAAACCCGACTTCGTGCTGATGTGGGGCTGGGGCGCGATGAACGGCGGCGCGCTCACCGAAGCCGCCAAGACCGGTTATCCGATGAACCAGTTCCTCGGCATCTGGTGGTCCGGACATGATGCTGACATGAAGCTTGTCGGCGAAAAAGGCAAGGGTTACCGGGCCGTCTCCTTCTCCTTCCCGAATTCGGAATCCAAGGTGATGAAGGACGTCAAGCAACTGGTCGTCGACGCTGGCAAGTCGAAGGCTCAGCCGGGCGAAATGGAGGAGGTGTTCTACCAGCGCGGCATCGTGCTGTCGGCTATCCTCGTCGAAGCGGCCACCGAGGCGCAGAAGCACTTCAGCACCAAGGCGCTCGACGCCGAGCAGTTCCGCTGGGGGCTGGAGAACGTCAAGTTCACGCCCGAGCGCATCAAGGAAATCGGCCTTGACGGCATGGTCGTGCCGTTCTCGACTTCCTGCTCCAACCACACCGGCCATGGCGGCGCCTGGATCATCGAGTGGGACGGCGCGAAGTTCAACAAGACCAGCGACAAGATCTGGGAAGCCGACCGGGCGACGATCGACGCGCTGGCGGCCGTCAAGGCGAAGGAATATGCCGACGCCAACAAGCCTTGGACGACGCAGACCTGCCAGTAATGGCGGAAACTCCCTTCCTTCGCGGGGAGGGAGGCGCGCATCTTTGAGCACAGCCGGGCGACCCCCTCTCCGTCTCGCTTTGCTC
>APMI01036842.1_pt1 | contig 14296 bp, 15 predicted proteins | sample 667938 | NCBI WGS metagenome assembly APMI01 (sample SAMN01084076, study PRJNA167559) | wastewater metagenome | biome: Wastewater | place: Denmark: Ejby Moelle, Odense | collected 2011-11-28 | reverse complement strand
AGGTACTTAAAGGGCTGTAGAAGTTTTCAAAAAAAGTGTATTGCTGTGTTTTAAAACAGGCGGCACAGGCTTCATTAAATGTACGGCTATCTTTTCCCGGGAAATCGGTGAAAATATTTTTGCCGATCATCTGTTCAGGAATATGTCCCAGTATTTCTCCTGCTTTTTTATTCACGAATTTGAAGGTGAAATTGCTGTCGAGTGCCAGAAAACCATCGGTGATGCGCTCAAGTATATTGGTTGTTTCGGCGGTTTTCAGGGTCACCTCTTTTGAAAGTTCCAGGCTGAATTCTTTTTGCCGGTCTTCCAGTTTTTTTCTTTCCGTAATATCCCGGTGAATGGCCACATAGCCGGTGATATCACCATTGCTATCCAATATGGTACTTACCGATGCCAGCACAAAAATGATCTCTTTGTTTCTCTTGCTTATTTTGTACTCATCTTTGTGACTGCCATTTTTGTTTAGCAATGCAAGATTTTCTTTGCTTTTATCAACATCGTTTTGAATAGTGAAGATGCTGCCCAGTGAGTGACCAATCGCTTCATTTTCCGGGATACCATATAACTCTGCCGCATACCTGTTCCAGCTTTTTACAATAAAATCTTTATCGGTCGTAAAAATGGCATCTGGTATGGCATCGATCAGTGATGCCTGGTACTGGAGCTGTGCAGCGATCTTTTCTTTCTTTTTAAAGTCCAGGTAAATCAGCAATAAAAAGCCAATCAAAATGCCAAAGAAAATAAAGGAAAGTGCAAAAAAACGGTAACTGGTTTTTTGTGCAGTTGTTTCGAGGTATTTGTTGGTATCGTTGATGATCTGGTGATCTTCAATTTCAAGCGCCTTTATGGTAAGCCGCAGGCTGTCGCTGATCCTTTTTGATACTCCTGTTTTGATCTCATCTACTACAGCATATACACCTGCAGAGTCAAATATGGCCAGCGTATGTCTTGAATCTTCAATCCTTTCCTTTACGAGGTTAATGATAGTGGTGATCTTTGCCGTTCTTTGCGGGCTTTGCCGGATCATCGCCGCCAGTGAATCGATGTCTTCCTGCAGGGTAGCAACAGCTTTTGCGTGCGGCGCAGCATGGCTTTCTCTTGAAGTAAAAACATAGCCACGTTGAGCTGTGGAGAGTTCCTGCAGATCATCAAGCAATTTTTCAGTAACCAGTAAAAAGGAAAGCGAATGATTGGTTTGCCGGTTTTGAAGTTTTATCTGCTGTACGTTTTTATACGTACCCACCACAAAAAAGCCAATTACCGCAAAAGCGATCATAAAAAAAACGGTAATGAGCAGCCTTGTAGAAAGTTGTTTCATTGTTCTTGCGGAATTAAGACCGGGATATTGCCTAAAGTTAGAAAATAAATCATGCCGCCACTCAACGGGTGCCTAATACTCAAATAATATATTTGTTGCAGCTAAAATATTGACTGTAGCAGGTTAACTTAGCTGAAATCATTTTATGAACGCATCAAAGCTCATCGTGTCGTTATTGTTGCTGCTGCCTTTAATGGCAAGTGCGCAAAAAACATTTATCCAGTGCGGAAGACTCATTGATGCCGTAAGCAATAAACTGCTTGAAAACAAAACGATCATCGTAGAAGGCAACAGGATCATTGATATCCGGGATGGGATTGTAGCTGCAGGTGCCGGTGATAAAACCATTGATCTTACAACAAAGACCGTAATGCCCGGACTGATGGACATGCACGTGCACATCGAAACACAAACCAAGGGTGGCAATAGTGCTGAAAGATATTCAAGACAACCGCAGGACATTGCTTTTTTAAGTTTGAACTATGCTTATACCACGCTCATGAGTGGCTTTACAACCGTAAGAGATTTAGGTGGATCCGGCGTAAATATTTCTTTGCGAAACGCCATCAATAACGGAACTACGGTAGGTCCAAGAATTTATACTGCCGGGAAATCGATTGCCACCACGGGTGGCCATGGCGACCCTACCAATGGATTAAAAAGAGAATTCAGTGGTGATCCCGGTCCGGTGGATGGTGTGGTGAACGGTGCAGACGAGTGCCGCAAAGCAGTAAGACAACGGTATAAGGATGGGGCCGACCTGATAAAAATAACTGCCACCGGCGGTGTGTTGAGCCAGGCAAAAGATGGCAGCGGTGCACAGTTCAGCGAAGAAGAGTTAAAAGCCATTGTAGAAACTGCCCGGGATTACGGTTTTAAAGTGGCTGCTCATGCCCATGGGGCAGAGGGGATGAAAAGAGCGATCCGGGCAGGTGTTACTTCTATTGAGCACGGAACATTTATGGACGATGAATGTATTGAGTTGTTTAAAAAATACGGCACCTGGCTGGTACCTACTATTATAGCGGGTAAGTCAACCGCCGATTCTGCAAAAATTCCGGGATATTATTCCGACATCGTTACACCCAAGGCGTTGGCAACCGGTCCTAAGATACAGGCCAGTTTTGCAAAAGCCTATAAAGCCGGTGTTAAGATCGCTTTTGGCACCGATGCCGGTGTATATGTACACGGAAAAAATTATCTCGAGTTTCAATACATGACGGAAGCTGGTATGCCGGCCATGGAAGCCATCAGGTCGGCCACCATGGGTGGAGCCAGTTTGCTGGGAGTAGAAGAGATGCTGGGTTCAATCGAAAAAAATAAACTGGCAGACATCATCGCTGTAGAAGGCGATCCGTTAAAAGATATAACCGCAATGGGCAAAGTAGTGTTTGTGATGAAGGATGGGAAAATTTATAAGCAATAAAAGTTATCGTATGCAGCAGGCCGTTAGTTATCTCGAAAGCATTCTTCTCCAGTACGCCCCGCAGCTTGAAAGAATCAGCGAAGCGGAGTTTGCAATGAAACCGTCACCGGAAAAATGGAGTAAGAAAGAATTGCTGGGTCACCTGGTGGATTCTGCTCACAACAACCTGCGTCGTTTTATTGCAGGCCAGTATGAAGACGCACCGCAGATAGTATATGCACAGGATTTTTGGGTGAAAGCAGTGGGGTATCAACAGTATGATAAAAAAGAGCTTGTTCAGTTATGGTTGCTTGTCAATAAACAAATTTGTGCAGTGTTGAAAAATATGCCTGCGGGAGCAGAACAGCGAAACTGTATTACCAGTGAGCCGCACAGTATAGAATGGCTGGCCATTGACTACAACAAGCATTTACTCCACCACCTGCACCAGCTCTTAAATCTTGAACCGGTGGCTTATCCATAACATAACGCAAGTTCAACAGTCAGCCGGCATTGACAAAAAAATCCAGTTACTGGCCTGTTATTAAAAATTCGCTGAAGTTAGCTAAACAGCGGACCATCGCCACCCCGGGTTTGCACTTTACCTAAATGGGCATAGGCCTTGGCGGTAGCTTCTCTCCCCCTTGCAGTGCGCTGTAAAAAACCTTCCTGTATCAAAAATGGTTCATACACTTCTTCGAGTGTGCCAGGTTCTTCCCCTACGGCGGTTGCAATGGTAGTGATCCCAACCGGTCCGCCTTTGAATTTATCAATGATCACACTCAGTATCCTGTTGTCCATATCATCAAGGCCGTGTTCATCCACGTTCAGTGCTTTCAGTGCATGTTGGGTAATGCCAATATCAATGCAGCCATCGTTCAGCACCTGTGCAAAATCCCTCACCCTTCTCAAAAGGCCATTGGTAATACGTGGTGTACCGCGGCTTCTCCTTGCAATTTCATCAGCGGCTTCTGTACTGATGGCGGCACCCAGTATACCTGCACTGCGTAAAATGATTTTTTGCAGGGTACTGGCATTGTAATATTCCAGTCTTGATTTAATACCAAACCTCGAAAGCAGTGGAGCTGTCAGCAGGCCGCTCCTGGTGGTGGCGCCGATGAGTGTAAAAGGGTTCAGGTTGATCTGCACACTCCTGGCGTTGGGGCCGCTGTCGATCATAATGTCAATCCGGTAATCTTCCATGGCTGCGTAGAGGTATTCTTCCACTACATTGCTCAGGCGGTGTATCTCGTCAATAAACAATACATCGTTTGGTTCAAGATTGGTAAGCAGGCCGGCAAGGTCGCCGGGCTTTTCGATCACGGGTCCGCTGGTTTCTTTGATACTTACACCGAGTTCGTTGGCCACAATGCGGCTCAGCGTTGTTTTGCCGAGGCCGGGAGGGCCGTGAAAGAGCACATGATCCAGCGCTTCGCCACGAATTTTTGCAGCCTTGATAAATATCCGGAGGTTTTCTATGATCTGCGGCTGGCCACTGAATTCAGCCATTTCAGCCGGCCGGATATTATTCTCAAACTCCTTTTCCGCAGCACTCAACGCTTCCCCTTCTTTATTCAAATTCGGATTTGCCATACTGTAAAAATAGAAAAATAAAATAAGGGCTGGATATCATTCTGCAGGAGTGTTGCGTCATATTTTTACCCGGTACCACAAACTATGTATTTGCCGGCCTCCTGGTCAACTGTAGCTTTACTACTGTACCGAATAACAAACCTTGACCGGTAACAGTTTTTCTCATTAGTTTTTTCAATTTGTGATCCCCTGATTTTTCAGGGGATTTTTGCGCAATAATATATATTTGTATATGCAAATTGATTTTTTTTATCTTTGCTTATCGTGAAAGCATCTGAAAGCAAATATTGTAAGTGCATGTATTTTTCCAGCAATGCGCTGGCCCGGAAAATAGAAAAGCTGGCCCAGGAAAGCTGGAAGCCGGTGGAGTTAAGTCCGAGCCACGCTTACCTGCTGATGCTGGCCATCGGGCAACCTGGTATACAGCCAACTACCCTTACAGAACAATTGCAGCTTACACCCAGTACCATCACCCGGTTGATTGAAAAGCTGGAAGAAAAAAAACTGGTGACAAGAACCAATGAAGGCAAAACTACCAGCGTTTACCCAACCGCAAAGGGACGACAGTTAAAAGGGCAGTTGGACAAATGCCTGGACGATTTTTATAAGAGATATAGCACAGTGCTTGGAAAAGAAGCTAGTAAAAAACTGGTGCAAAGCATGAACCAGGTTACTGATAAGCTGTGATTGTTTTTTTTTAACCAATCGTTTGTATATACAAATATAACTCACTAAAAAACAGATAAATATGAAGTACGTATTAACAGGTGGTGCCGGCCACATTACCAAACCGGCGGCTGAACAATTGCTGGCAGCAGGGCACCAGGTAACCGTTATCAGCCGGAATGCTGACAATGTAAAAGATCTTGTAGCAAAAGGAGCGGTTGCAGCAGCGGGATCGCTGGAAGATGCTGCTTTTGTAAATAATGCATTTGCCGGCGCTGATGCTGTTTACCTCATGATACCGCCCAATTTTGCACCCGGCGATTCATGGCGCACTTACCAGAACAAGGTAGCAGATATCCTCATCGGCGGCGTTACTGCCAATGGCGTCAAAAATGTTGTACTACTAAGCAGCATAGGAGCTCATATGGGCGATGGCGCTGGCCCGATCGATGGCCTGGCAGATTTTGAAAAGAAATTAAGCGCATTAAAGGATGTAAACGTAAAAGCACTGCGTCCTTCTTATTTTATGTACAATCTTTTCAACATGATCCCGCTTATCAAAGGCATGAATATCATGGGCAGCAATTTTGGTGGTACGGGTGAAAAACTGGTGCTTACGCATACCAATGATATCGCTGCTGCATTGGCGGAAGAATTGCTGAATCTCAATTTTACCGGCTTCAGTGTGCGTTATATAGCAAGCGATGAACGTGACCCGGCCGAAATTGCGGATGTGCTGAGCAAGGCCATTGATAAACCGGGCATACCCTGGGTGGTATTTTCAGATGAACAGTCTTTGCAGGGTATGCTGCAGGCCGGTTTGCCTGAAACCATTGCAAAGGGCTACACGGATATGGGCAAGGCCATCAGGTTAGGACAGATACAGGATGATTACCGGAAGCACAAGCCGGTACCCGGTGCTGTAAAACTGGAAGATTTTGCAAAGGAATTTGCAGCAGCTTTTAATGCAGGCTGATCTATTATTAGTAAACAACTAAATCATTTATTATGAAAATAGGAATTATAGGAAGCGGCATCGTGGGCCGTGTGCTGGGAACAGCTTTTTTAACCGAAGGTCACCAGGTAATGCTCGGTACAAGGGACATCACAAAAGATGCGGTGGTAAAATGGAAAACAGCCAACGAACAGGGGCAGACCGGCAACTTTTCGGAAGCCGCAGTTTTTGGTGAATTGTTGATATTGGCTGCAGGCGGCACTGTAATAACATCAGCCATTGAAAACGCAGGCGTTGAAAATTTTAATGGCAAAACAGTGATAGATGCCACCAACCCCATAGCTGCGGCACCACCGGTAAATGGAGTACTGCAGTTTTTTACAGGGCCGAATGAATCGCTGATGGAAAAGATACAGGCTTTATTGCCGGGCGCTAAACTGGTAAAAGCTTTTAACAGCGTTGGAAGTGCTTTGATGTACAAACCTGGTTTTGCAGGTAATACGCCTACCATGTTTATTTGCGGCAATGATGAGGAAGCGAAAAAAACGGTTACGGGTATCCTTACTGCTTTTGGTTGGGAAACAGAAGACATGGGCAAGGCCAATGCGGCCGCTGCCATCGAAGCCCTGTGTATGCTTTGGTGCATCCCGGGTTTAGCCAGGAATGAATGGACACATGCTTTTAAACTCCTGAAGAAGTGATAATAAAAATCCCCGGCAATACAACCGGGGATTTTTATTATAAGAAAGTTGTTCCGTGTTAGTCAGTGGTTAAAACTGCCGTACGAAAATTGTTGTCATTTATAGCAAATCTGCTGATGCTTTTTAAGATCAGGCTTTGTAATTCTGCAGGCTGTTGCTGATGGTCACTTCGTTCCTGTGCTTGTTCGGACTGTTCTTAAGCGGCAGGGCCATTGCATAATACACAAGGCAGGTCAGCAGTGCAAATACTATTACAATGATAAGCCTGGTAAGTCCACCAGCCATTGAATCGGGTTTAATTTCTTGAGAATGTGCAGTACTCATACTATTGATTTTTGCAAAGATGGTTTGATGATTAATGGACTCAAAAGTACAGCAATGATCTGTATCCCGGAGTTTCCCGGTCAAAATTTTCTTTGTGCAGTAAATATCGCTATTTTCATTGCGGCGCTGTTGCTGCCGGCGACGGTAAAGCCAGGACCTGTTTATTTTTTTTGATTGATGGCTGTGCTGCCTTCTACAACAGCATTTCACCATTAATCAAATCAGCCATGGATAAGGGGTAGCAGGTTGTAAATTTGACATTGTTATGCTAAAGAAACTTTCAAGATATTGGCTGTGCCAGTTGGGCGGATGGGGCGCTAATTTTGCCATTTCTGTATTCTTTTATTTAACGCTTTCCGTTAGAAAGGTTGATAATTTTTTTATTCTCATCACCATCGGGGTGCTGCTGGGTATCTTGTTTTCGCACCTGATGCGGATGGTGATCAAGGAGTATAAATTTTTGGAAAAACCACTGCAAAGCCAGATCATTTCATTCATCATCATTACCATTTTATTTGCCATCATTTATGCCTGTGCAGATGTAGCCGTGTCTAAGATACTTGGCTTAAAAGACACGAACGGCCCCAAAATTTCATTACCGAATGAGATCACCCGTAATGCCATCAATAATTTTTTCCTGCTGCTGATCTGGAACCTCATCTACTACACTTATCATTATGTGGAGCGCAACCGTAAGCAGGAAGTGAATACATTGAAGCTACAGTCGATGGTAAAGGAACTGGAACTAAAGACGATCAAATCTCATATCAATCCTCACTTTATTTTTAATGCGCTCAACAGTATCAGGGCATTGGTAGATGAAAATCCAACCCGGGCAAGAACTGCTATCACCGAACTCAGCAATATCCTGCGCAGCAGTATGCAGGCTGAAAAACTGGAGACCGTTCCTTTAGAGAAAGAACTCAATATTGTAAAGGACTATCTTGCATTGGAAAAGATGCGGTTTGAGGAAAGATTGAATATTGAAATGGACATTGATGAGGATACGCTTCACCAACCTGTACCGCCCATGATGCTCCAAACACTGGTGGAAAATGCGATCAAGCATGGCATCAGTAAAAAAATAGATGGCGGCATGATCAGGATCGTGTCTGATTTTGTGGGCGACCATCATGAACTGCTTGTACAGAACTCAGGCCAGCTGAACGGTTATGTAAATGGAAACACCCGCCTGCCAAACGGCCAGGGTTTTGGTATCAGCAGTACGCAGGACAGGTTGAACCTGCTCTACCAGGGAAAAGCAAAATTCGACATAAAAAATCTTACTACGGAAATCGTAGAGTCGAGGATCATTATGCCGGTAAATAACTTATAAACCAGAAACAATATGCACAGAGCCATTATTATTGATGACGAACGCCTGGCAAGGAATGAACTGAGGAAACTGCTGCAGGATTTTCCGCAGATAGAAGTGATCGATGAAGCCGCCAACGCTACGGAAGGAATTGAAAAAATTGATGCCTTAAATCCCGACCTGGTTTTCCTAGATATACAAATGCCGGGTAAAACGGGTTTTGAAATGCTGCAGGACCTGGAGAGGGCACCACATGTGATATTCACTACCGCTTACGATGAATATGCGTTAAAAGCATTTGAAGTAAATGCGCTGGACTACCTGATGAAACCGGTAGAGCCAAAGCGATTAGCGGATGCCCTGCAAAAATTACAGCAGGCAGAAGAAAAAGAAGCGGCCCAGCAGGCCGGTATCCGGGGCGTGCTTTCGGAGAACGACCAGGTATTTGTAAAGGACGGCGAACGCTGCTGGTTTGTAAAACTGAGTGATGTAAGACTTTTTGAAAGCGTGGGGAATTATGCCAAGGTGTTTTTTGCCGGCAACAAACCACTCATTTTAAAATCGCTGAATGCACTGGAAGAAAGGCTGGATGAAAAAACCTTTTTCAGGGCCAACCGCAAGCATATTGTAAACATGCGCATGATCGATAAAATAGAACCCTATTTCAACGGTGGCTTATTGCTGGAACTGCAGGGGGGCGAAAAAATAGAAGTGAGCAGGCGGCAGGCAGTAAAGTTTAAGGAGATGATGAGTTTATAATTAATGCACTACATATAAATAACGCAGCCACCCTTTCGGGCGGCTGTTTTGTTTTGAGGTTTGTTTCAGTAAGAAGACAGGAAAATTGAGCATGAATAAAATTGCTTTGATAGCTGATCCTGGATAATCGTTTTCCGCAGCAACTGCTGGCTGCGATCTTCCTTTGAAAAATCTCCTGCAATCGCCCGTGTTTTTTTATCTTTATCAATACTTCAAATAGCTTTGTTTGCAAGTTTAAAAAAGATTGACAGAATATGGCACTACAACCATGGCGAAAAGGCAAAGTGATCAGGATAGAAAATGAAACTGCTGATACCAAAAGATTCTGGATAGCGGTACCGGAACTGGAAAACTTCGATTTTCAACCGGGGCAGTTCGTAACCCTGGATCTGCCCATACATGAAAAGCCCAATAAGCGCTGGCGCAGTTATTCTATTGCCTCTTCTCCCGATGGTACCAATGTGTTTGAACTGGTGATCGTACTCGATAAAACGGGTGCCGGTACACCGTATCTTTTTAATGAAGTAACGGTTGGTTCGGAATTGAGCTTTCGGGGTCCGCAGGGCGTATTTACATTGAGACAGCCGCTTGATGCCGACCTCGTAATGATCTGCACCGGTACCGGCATTGCGCCTTTCAGGAGTATGCTGCACCATATCAGGAACCAGCAGATCATGTATAAAAATATCTATCTCATATTTGGCTGCCGTACCAAGAATACGCTGTTGTATTATAATGAACTGGCGCAGTTACAACAGGAGCTTCCAAATTTTCACTATATCCCCGTTTTATCGAGGGAACGCTGGGAAGGCCGCTCCGGTTATGTACATCCTGTGTATGAAGAAATACTGTCTGACAAACGGCCTGCCTATTTTTATCTCTGTGGCTGGAAGGGTATGCTGGATGAAGCCCGGCAAAGGATCACCGACATGGGGTACGACAGAAAGGCCATCCATCTTGAACTGTACGGATAGCCGCCAGCCGCACAGGGCTTCATATTGCCAATGATTAATATCATTTCTACAGATGATCGATACAAGTTTGCGGAACTATTTTGAATATTCATTTTTTCGCTACCTTGGGCCAACAAAAAATTCCTGTTAAACCAACTGCGTTTTTTTATGGGAGCATCCTCGATGATTGTCTTGATTCTTGCCGGCCTTACATTTGGCATCATTGCTATTTTGCTTGCACGGCTGGTCAACAAAGGCAGCACCAATAAACAAAAGGGTCAACCTTACGAATGCGGTATCCCTACGCAGGGCAAAACCTGGATACAATTAAATGTAGGTTACTACCTGTTTGCCATCATCTTCCTCATATTTGACGTGGAACTGGTTTTCCTCTATCCCTGGGCGGTAGTGGCTAAAAAAGTGGGTTGGTTTGCCTTGGTAGAAGTGATCATTTTCTTTTTCATATTGTTCATGGGTTTTTTATATGCGCATAAAAAAGGTGCATTAAAGTGGGTGTAACTCCGGCCCCCCACACAGCCTCCCCCTAAGGGAGGGGCAAGGCAAGAGTAAAAGAAAGCTAATAGTGTTATTATAAAAAAGAGTTGGTTCATTAAATAAAAAGATCTCACTGATTGCGATGAGTAATACTGCAAGTAATTCACAGAGTCCAAAAGTTCCCACCGTTGGAGGGGATCCAGGGGAGGCCGCATTCCCCGGCGAAGTGCATGATATGCCGGGAGGTGGAGTAATGCTCAGCAAGCTGGACGACCTGATCAATTGGGCAAGAAGCAATTCATTATGGCCGCTCACTTTTGCCACCAGTTGCTGTGGTATTGAATACATGTCTGTTGCTGGTGCCAAATACGATTTTTCAAGATTTGGTTTTGAAGTGGCACGGGCCTCTCCAAGGCAGGCAGATGTGATCATCATTGCCGGCACGATCGTGAACAAAATGGCCCCGGTGCTCAAGCGGTTGTACGACCAGATGGCCGATCCAAAATATGTAATTGCAATGGGCGCCTGCGCCATCAGCGGCGGTCCTTTTTTTTACAACACGTATTCGGTGGTAAAAGGAGCCGATCATGTGATACCGGTAGATGTGTATGTAGCAGGTTGCCCGCCAAGGCCCGAAGCATTGCTGCATGCATTGATCAGCCTGCAGGAAAAAATTAAAAGTGGATATACAAGGGAACAGTTAAAAACTCCCCAATAATAAATAGTCCAATATAAGTTGATGACTAACGAAGAACTAAAAACCAAAGTTACAGAGCTGCTTACCGATGCTTCTTTTGATGAAGGGGGAGAATTTCTTTCAGTAAATGTAGATGCTGCGGCATGGAAAACATTTGCCCGCTGCCTGCATTTTGATGAAGCATTGCAATTTGACTATCTCACTTTTCTTACCTGTATCGACTGGAAGACGCACCTTACTATGGTGTATCACCTGGACTCTTATTCTTATCATCACAACATTGTAATAAAAATAAAACTGGCCGCAGACAAGCCGGAAGTGGAAACCGTAAGTGACGTATGGGCAACTGCTAATTTTCATGAAAGGGAAGTATATGAATTGTTTGGCGTGAACTTTTTAAACCACCCGGATCTGCGCCTGCTGATATTGCAGGAAGGTTGGGAAGGAAGAAACCCGCTGAGAAAAGATTTTGAAGACCCGATCAATATGATAAAGTTATAGGGCCTCCCCAAATCCCTCCAACGGAGGGGTTTAAAGAGCTCACGAACTTAAAATAGTTGCTTATTAAATAACAGTGGCGCTCAATAAAGATATAGGGTACAAGAGTGCGACGCCAACGAAGTTGATAGAAGTTGTAAAGGCCGGGACAATAAAAAAATCGAAGTAACTGAATAATTGCTGCATGTACAGAGTAACAGAGATAATATCCGATGGTACCAAAAGCCCTCCTTTGGAGGGTGGGGCGGCTGGTGATTTTATCATCAATGTTGGTCCGCAACACCCGGCTACACACGGTGTATTGCACCTGGTGATAACGCTGAACGGTGAAACCATCAAAAAGATCGATCCGCATCTTGGCTATATCCACCGCTCTATCGAAAAAATGTGTGAGAGCCTTACCTACCGGCAGTTCATTTATGTAACCAGCCGCATGGATTATTTAAGCAGCCATATCAATAACCACGCCTGTGCGCTGGTAGTTGAAAAAGGCATGCAGATAGAAGTGCCGTCAAGGGCCAAAGTGATCAGGATACTGATGGATGAACTCACCAGGGTGGCATCGCATGAATTGTGGTTGGGTGCCATGGCCATGGACCTGGGAGCATTCACCCCTTTCTTTCACACATTCAGGGAAAGAGAGATGATCAATGAAATAATGGAAGATACCTGCGGGGCAAGGTTAACGATGAACTACATGGTTCCGGGTGGTGTGATGCAGGATATTCATCCCGATTTTCAGCGGAAAGTTAAAGCCTTTGTAACACAGTTCAAAGCCAAGATCGGCGAGATGGATGAGATCGTTACAGGCAATACTATTTTTCAAAACCGCATGAAGGATGTAGGCATCATTACAAAAGAAGATGCCATTGCATACGGTTGTACCGGCCCGGTGTTGAGAGGCAGCGGCGTAAGCAGTGATACCAGGAAATTATATCCTTACGACGGGTACGAAAACATACAGTTTGATGAAGTGCTGGAAACAGGAGGAGATTCATTTGCACGCTATATGATACGCATCCGTGAAATGGAACAATCCATCCGCATCATCGACCAGTTGATCGATAATATTCCCGAAGGTGATTTCCAGGCAAAAACAAAAGCCGTATTAAAATTACCGAAAGGAGAATTTTTTCAGCGGGTAGAAACAGCGAGGGGACAGTTTGGTGTGTACATCGTTAGCGAAGGCGGAACAACACCATACAGGATCAAATTTCGTTCGCCGGGCTTCTCCAATCTTTCCATACTGGATCATATTGCAAGAGGCAGCAAGATAGGTGACCTGATCGCTATGATGGGAACATTGGATTTGGTGATACCGGATATAGACCGATAATAATTTAAATTATAAATTTTGAATTTTAAATGAGCAAACATTCAACATTTAAAATTCAGCATTCAAAATAATAATAAGTGTTCAGTTTAGCAGACATATCAAAAGCAATTGACACCTGGCTCAGGGCGCACCTGAATGATACATGGACGATGGTGATCGAAATGGTGATCGCAGGCGTTTGTGTGATCGGTTTGTTTGCGGTGCTGGGTTTGATACTGGTGATCATGGAACGAAAAGTATCTGCCTGGATACAGATCCGTCTTGGACCAAACAGGGTAGGCCCCAAAGGAATGCTGCAGTCGATGGCAGATACCGTAAAGCTGCTGGTAAAAGAAGGATTAACGCCCGATGGTGCCGATAAATTTTTATTCAATCTTGCGCCTTTGATCGCCATTGTAGTGGCGATGCTGCTGATGGCGCCAATTGCCTTCGCCAAAAACTTTCAGCTATGGGATCTTAATATCGGCGTGCTGTATGTAACCGCTGTATCGTCTATCATGGTGATCAGTGTGCTGATGGCGGGCTGGGCAAGCAATAACAAATATTCTTTGCTTGGTGCCATGCGGAGTGGGGCACAAATAGTGAGTTACGAATTGTCTGCCGGCTTATCCATTATGGCGGTTGTAATACTCACCGGCAGTTTAAGTTTTAATGACATTGTACAATCACAGGCCGATGGCTGGTGGATCTTTAAAGGACATATCCCTGTGATCATTGCTTTCGTAGTGTTCATCATTGCAGTAACTGCCGAAACCAACAGGGCGCCGTTTGACCTGGCAGAAGCAGAATCAGAATTAACGGCAGGTTTCCATACTGAATATTCGGGGATGAAGTTTGCCCTGTTTTTTCTTGCAGAATATGTGAATGTATTTATTGTTTGTGCCATCGGGGCTACGCTGTTCCTTGGCGGCTGGATGCCTTTTCACATCGGCCATTGGGAAGCATTCAACCATGTGATGGATTATATTCCCTCGAGTATGTGGTTCATGGGTAAAACATTCTTTTTGATCTTTTTGATCATGTGGTTCAGGTGGACTTTCCCAAGATTGAGGATCGACCAGTTGCTGAACCTGGAATGGAAATATCTTTTGCCTATCAGTATGTTCAATATTTTATTGGTAACGGCGATGGCAATTTTAAAGTGGCATTTTTAACGGCCCACCCATCCTCCCCTAAGGGGAGGGAAATGGAGAAGATTGAAGCGAAGAACTGCATAAAAAAAATGATAAAAGGATTAACGTTGAAATGCTTAATTACAAATATTGAATAAAAAATAAATGC
>APMI01012458.1_pt1 | contig 14297 bp, 15 predicted proteins | sample 667938 | NCBI WGS metagenome assembly APMI01 (sample SAMN01084076, study PRJNA167559) | wastewater metagenome | biome: Wastewater | place: Denmark: Ejby Moelle, Odense | collected 2011-11-28 | reverse complement strand
AGATCACCGGCAGCTTCCACAGCGCCGCCAGGTTCAGCGACTCGTGCCACGCGCCGATGTTTGTGGTTGCGTCGCCCATCTGGCACACCACCACGCCATCCTTGCCCTGGTACTTGAGCGCATAGGCCGCGCCGGTGGCCAGCGGCAACTGCCCGCCCACAATCGCGTAGCCGCCCATGAAGTGCTTTTCCGCGTCGAACAGGTGCATCGAGCCGCCGCGCCCGCGCGAAACGCCGGTTTCTTTGCCAAACAACTCGGCCATCACCGGCCCGGGTTCGACGCCGCGCGCAATAATGTAGCCGTGTTCGCGGTAGTTGGTGAAAATATAGTCCTCGGGTGCCAGCGCTGCCATCAAGCCAACAATCGTCGCCTCTTCGCCCAAATTCAGGTGGCAATACCCGCCAATCTTGGCCTTGGTATACATTTCGCCGGCGCGCTCTTCAAAGCGGCGAATCAGCAGCATCTGGTAGTAGTAGTTTTTCAGCTGCTCGGGATTCTCGCCCGCCAGATCGCGTTGTACGTCGCCGGTGGCATCCGGCTGCTTGGGTTGTTTCGCCATGGTTCCTCGCTCCTTAGATCAGACACACGCTAGGGCGCAGCGGGGTGCCTCCATACCCGGCTGCTGCGCCCTAGCGTGCTGAACGCGCCTTACATCCCTGGGTGCATCGTCTCGTGGGTGAAGACGCTCTTGGGCGCGTGGCAGCGTGGACACTGCTCGGGCGCCTCGGGCCCACGAACGACCTCGCCACACACCGGGCAAACCCAGCGCATCGCGATCTGTTTGATCAGGTCCGATCGGCTCACAATGCCGATCAACCGATCTCCCCGCAGCACCGGCACGCGCCGGATGCGTCGGTTCGCGAGCAGGTGCGCCACTTCCTCGACATCGGTGTCTTCGGTGACGCTAATCACGCCGCGGCTCATAATATCGGCCACGGTCGCGCCTTGCTTCGAAATAAAGTCGTATTCAGTCACCAGCCCTACCAGCGCGCCGGCATCGTTGACAACCGGCAGGCCGCTGATACGATGGCGCGCAAGCACGCGGGCCGCATCTTCGATTGTATTGTTTTCCGGCACACTGATAACATCGGAGGTCATAATTTCACGAACGTGCATTGTTCTTCTCCTGCCATACGCTCATTGCTACGTGATACGCCTACAGGTGGGATGCGCTGCTGCGCGCCCCGGGCTGGATTCCTTGAATCACCTGCACCAGGCCGGTCAGGCTCAGCTGAGAAAGTGCGCGCGCCGGCGATTTTGCGCTGCCGCAGAGCAGCAAGCGCGTACTTGGGTGCAAATACCAGTCCGCGCCCTCATCCACGCTCCGCAAATCGTAGTATATTGGCGTCAAATCCACGGTCGAGCGCGACTGCGCAGCAATGCCCATCCAGCCATTTCCGTCGCGGTAGGCGTAGAGTATTGCGCCGTGCCCGTATGCAAGTTTACTCGATCCGCCGTCTTCACTTTCCATAGCAATACCCAGGCCCCAACGCGTCTCGAACTCAAGCCGGCGGGCAAATGCCTGCTCAAGCCGAATCTGCCGAGCCTCCTGCTCATACCAGGCGTCGAGGTTTGGCAGCATTGCAAAAGCAACGTGCCGTGGCCGGGTGGGGAACATCAGGTTATAGCCCGTAATGAGCGCGTTGATGTTGAAGAAACCCATCTCGTGCGCGGGCGCCATTGCATTGTCGATCTGGCCAACCTGGCGCACCATTCGCTCCAGCGCGAGGTCGTAGGGTGCAACTGCCCGCCGCACAAGTTCAGCCGAGCACAGCGTGCGCGACTTGCGCTGGTGATGGTCGTAGCGCCCGCCGCCTGTGTCAACATGAATAATCTGAGTGTCGGCGTCAACCGGCTGATCATGCCAGGTACTTCCCGCCGGGACAAAGTCAAGCTCCGCGTCGGTCGCCCCGTTGAAGCGCATCAGAATCCAGATTGCAGTCAGGCAATCCAGATCGGGCGCCAGGTGACCAACGATTGTTAATGGGTGCGCCAAGAAGCTGCGCTCGCTTTCCAGGTTCTGAGTATGGGGTGCCGACTGTGCGCCTTCACACGCACAGCGACGCACTCACGCAGGCGGAGTGTGACCACCCGTGTAAAAGTGCACAATTCTGCGGTGTGACGCTGAATTCGCCAGGAGTATAGCAGAAAGGGGTAGGCTGTGCAACTTAGCCTGACCTTTAGCACACGCAACAGATCGAAAAATACCACTTTATGCGTTTATAGAAGTAGCAAGGCAACGCAAGTGTATTCTCCGGTTCGCACATCCAGGGATGGAAGGTCAGGTTCAAATCCTGGCGTTGCCGCCAAAACAAACGCGGCCCTCGTTCGCGGGCCGCGTTTGCGTATGTATGCTTTACCTACGTGCTACGACGAGAGCGGCTTGATTTTTGGTGTGACATCCTGCTGCCCGCTCGCCAGCGCAATCTTTAGCACTTCGTCCATCGACGAGACCGGGATAAGCTGTAGGTCGTCGCGCACCTTCTGGGGCAGCTCGCTAATATCCTTAGCGTTGTCCTTCGGCAGAATAAAGGTTTTGATGCCGGCACGATGTGCGGCCAGCGTCTTTTCCTTCAACCCGCCGATTGGCAGCACCTTGCCGCGCAACGTCACTTCGCCCGTCATCGCCACATCGCGCCGCACCGGCTGGCCCGTCATGGCCGAGATCAGTGCAGTGGTCAGAGTTATACCAGCCGAAGGGCCATCTTTTGGCACCGCGCCTTCTGGCACGTGCACATGGATATTGTGCTCGTCGAAGTAATTCGGATCGACGCCAAGCTGCTCGGCACGGTAGCGCGCATATGAAAGCGCGGCCTGTGCGGATTCCTTCATTACGTCGCCAAGCTGGCCGGTAAGCTGCAGCGCGCCCTTGCCACGCACCGGCAACACCTCAATGGAGAGGGTATCGCCGCCAGTGGGCGACCAGTACACACCTGTCGCCACGCCGATCTCATCCTTCTCCTCAGCCAGGCCAAACGAGAAGCGCTCCGGCCCGAGGTAAGTAACAATATCGGTTTCGTCGACCACGTAGTTGGTCGGTGTTTCGCCATTGTCGCCCGCAGCCGCAACTTTGCGCGCCACCTTGCGGCACAGGCTTGCCAGCTCGCGCTCAAGGTTACGTACGCCCGCCTCGCGAGTATACTCACGAATGAGCTTGAGCAGTGCCGCGTCGGTGATTGTCAGTTGTTCGTTCGTCAGGCCGTGGAACTCGCGCTGTTTGCGCACCAGGAAGCCCTGTGCAATACCCAGCTTCTCGTCCTCGGTGTAGCCGCCAATCTCGATCACTTCCATGCGGTCGCGCAGTGGCCCCGGGATGGGATCGAGCTGATTGGCCGTGGCAATAAACACCACCTGCGAAAGGTCGTACGGAATCTCCAGGTAGTGATCGGAGAATGTATTGTTCTGCTCAGGGTCAAGCACTTCCAGCAGCGCCGAAGTCGGGTCGCCGCGGAAGTCCTGCCCGATTTTATCGACTTCGTCGAGGATATAGACAGGGTAGCGCGATTTTGCCGTCTTCATGCCCTGGATCACGCGGCCCGGCATCGCGCCGATGTAGGTGCGTCGGTGACCACGGATCTCGGCCTCATCGCGGATGCCACCCAGGCTAGTGCGCACAAATGAGCGCCCCAACGCCCGCGCTATCGAGCGGCCCAGGCTGGTTTTACCCACACCGGGCGGCCCCACCAAGCACAGGATCGGGCTGCGCATGCGGTTGCCGGCGAGCTTGCGCACCGCCAGATATTCTAGCAAACGCTCCTTCACCTTCTCCAGGCCATAGTGATCTTCGTCTAACACATCTTGCGCCTGCGCAATACTGATCTCGGGAATCTCCTCCTCCGACCACGGCAGGTTGATGATCCAGTCGAGGTAGGTGCGAATAACGCCGGCCTCAGGGCTGTTCATGCCCTGCTGCGCCAGGCGCTTCAGCTCGTGAGTAGCCTGCTCTTTGACATAATCAGGCGCATTCAGCTCGGCAATCTTGCGGCGCAACTCGTCGATCGGGTCGTCGCTGTCCTCATCTTCGCCCAGTTCGCGGCGGATCACGCGCATTTGCTCGCGCAGGAAATACTCGCGCTGGCTCTGATCAAGCACTTCTTTGGTGTCTTGCTGGATCTTTTGGCGCAGCTTCAACAGCTCAAGCTGGCGCGCCAGCAGCATATATGCGCGCCGCAATCGCTCCACCGGGTCGATCTCGTTCAGAATATCGAGTCGCTCGGTGAACTCAAACGCCGGCGCGTAGGTCACAATATCAGCCAGGTGGCCGGGCTTGTCGATGCGATGCACAAACGCTACTGCGTCTTGCGGTACCTCGCCCAGATGATCGACAAATTCGTCAACCTGCTGCTTGACGGTGTCCATCAAAGCTTCGACTTCCATGCCCACCGGCTCGGCGTCGGTGATGGGATGGCAGCGCACGCGGAAGAACGGATCGACCTGCACAGCCTCGAGCAAACGCGCGCGCACAAGTCCTTCCAGAATAATGCGTACCGTACCATCAGGCAATTTGATGAACTCTTCCAGGCGCGCAATCACACCAATTGGCGGGAACTCCTGCGGCTGGCCGTTTTTATAGCTCTCGATCTCGCTTTCCGAGACAAAAATAAGCAATACTTCCTGATCTTCGTCCCAGGCCTGCTCCATTGCCCGATACGACTTCCCCTGCCCCACCTGCAGCGGAACCGTCATATGTGGCATAATCACCATCTCGCCCAGCACTACCAGGGGTAGCTCACGCTCAGGCGTGTCCTCCTCGGACTCGCCCGCCTGCGCGATAGTGTCGGATGGCTGTTTCTGTTTGGTCATTGTATGTCCTCACTTCTCAGGCAATTTGCCCGGGCCGTATCAATCTTGGAAGCAAAATCACTCTGTTCTTTGGGCATAATCTGCTCTTTACACGCGCCCATGGTACCACATCTTGAGCGAGTGTGAGATGACTTCTGGCTGAAAGATGATGCTCTCCTTTATGTGATAATAATGCGTTGTTTTCTACACCGTTTATAGACGCACCGAGTTTCGCGCTAGTTCGATATCCTCACGCATCCCCCGAGACATGGACGTTCGGTTCGCCACTTTCAAGCGCGCCAAGCATCGCCTCCAGCATCACACTAAGTAGGCGCTGAAGCTCATTCATCTGGTTCGCAGGGATGTGCGCGAGCGTCCGGTGCATGGTATCACGGCGCGCCTGCTCGATGGTAGAGAGTAATTCGCGACCGCGTATAGTGGAACCAACTATCACTTGCCGACGGTCGTCATCGGGCCGCCCGCGCTCTACCAGGCCCTTCTCAAGCAGGCGATCAACAATACCAGTAAGCGATGCCGCCGACTGATGCGTGGCCCGCGCCAGATCCGACATTTTGCACATGCCGCTGCAATGCTTTAAATGCAAGAGGGTGTGATACTGCGGCACAGTCAGGTCAAAACGATCGCCCGCCAGAAGCTGCATAAATTGGCGCTGCCCAAGCCAGCTTAGCTGCATGATTGTACGCTCAATATCGATTACTGCATCATCTGTATGTGTGTGCATAGACTTTCCCCTATGTCTGATGAATGCATTATATCATAAATATTCAATAATATTAAGTATATTGCGGCAATTGCCTGGCAAGTACTCCTGGCACTGTTTCCTGCGAGCATAAGAAAGTCTTCGCCCGGTGCGTTTTGCTCCAATGCAAGAAGATGTGATAAATCCTCTTGTGTGACTTCTTGCCAGTCTCTTGAGCTTGCTTGTTTTGCTCGTAATGTAATGAAACGGCCAATAGCTTGCAAAAAATGCGCAATAGATGATGTTTTACGTGACAAAAATGAGTACTTTTTTGCGTATTACGGCCCCGCACACATTCCGATCACAACTTGCCAGCCACAGCCCTAAGCAAGCACAGTATGATTCTGTAGTCAAGTTTTTACCATCTCATCGAGGCTTCGCAATGACGTTACACTCTGTCCTTATTGTGGATGATGAAGACAACCAGCGTTTTGTCGTCGAGCAGGCGCTGCGTGGCTTGTCATACGATTGGTCTATCAGCACTGCCTCCTCGGTTTCTGAGGCGTTGGTGTGCATTGCTGGGGGCGTGCCCGATCTTATTATTACCGATTACAACATGCCGCACCTGAATGGCCTGGATCTCGTGGTCCAGATCCGGCATCGGCAGATCGATACGCGGATTATTTTCATGACAGCATATAGCTCGCCCGAGTTGCGCCGGCGCGTTGAGCGGCTCAATATCGATTATTACATTACCAAGCCAGTGCCACTTGGCGATCTGCGGCGGCTGGCGGCGGCGGCCCTAGAACCGTAAGGGCGTTTTCACGCCTGGTAACAAGCACAAAGCGACTGGGCTTGCCCAGTCGCTTTGTGTTGCTGCCAAATGATGCGAGCGTTGCACGACTAGCGGTATTGAATAATCCGCAAGAAGCTATCGGCCTTGAGCGATGCGCCGCCGACCAGCGCGCCGTCGATGTCGGGCTGGCTCATCAACTCGTCGACATTATCCGGCTTGACGCTGCCACCGTACTGAATGCGAATTTCTTCAGCTGCTTCCTGGCTATACACCTCGGCCAGCGTGCGCCGAATGGTGGCGTGCATATTCTGTGCATCGGCTGGCGTAGCAGTTTCGCCAGTGCCAATTGCCCACACCGGCTCGTAGGCGATCACCACATTCTGCAGCGCACTCGCATCGACTCCAGCCAGGCCGGCCTTTACTTGCCCAACAACAATTGCTTCGGCCGTGCCGGCGTCGCGCTGTGGCTTGGTTTCGCCCACACACAGAATCGGCCGTAGCCCGGCAGCCAGCGCGGCATGCAGTTTGCGATTGATGAGATCATCGCCTTCGCCAAAAATCTGGCGGCGCTCGCTATGCCCCACAATCGCATACGTGCAGCCGATATCTGTCAGCATGCCCGGCGCAATTGCCCCCGTAAACGCGCCCTGCGACTCATAGAACACATCCTGCGCACCCAGTGCAATCGGCGTTTCCTGCAGCAATGAGCTGAGCGCGTGAAGCGCCGTAAATGGCGGGCAGACCAGCACTTCGCGGTCGCTGGTATTGCCGAGGTCACGCAGCAGCGCCTCAACCAACTCCACCCCTTCGCCGATCGTTTTGTACATTTTCCAGTTGCCTGCGATCAATGGCTTGCGCATCGCTTGCTCCTTATATAAACAGGCCCAGCAGCGTCGTAATAGCACTTCGGCTGTTGAGCACAAAGGTGAGCAGAATTCCAATACCAACAGTGATGCCGAAAACCAGTGGGCTCCAATTCAGCACTTTTGCGCCATCGAACGGGCCAGCCGGGATCATATTGAATAGACCCAACCAGGCGTTCAGGCTGAAGCCAATAAAGCAAACACTCGTGACAATCGATGGAACTGCGATCTGCGCGATCAAAATCACCATCAGCGCGATAAAAAAGAGCGCCGAAAGCACCAGGTTTGTTGCTGGCCCGGCCAGTGCGATCAAGCCGCTTTGGCGCGGCGTCAGGTAGCCACGATGCCACACCGCCCCGGGCGCGGCGATGAAAAAGCCGGCAAACGCAATAACAATAGAAAGAAGCAGCCAGCCATTGTTCGCAATGAAATGCGCTTCTGCACCGTAGTTGCGCGCTACAATGCGGTGCGCCAGTTCATGCAGCACAAATCCGAGCCCGCACACTATTGCCGACACCAGCAGGTTCATCGCAAACGAACTGCTTAGCAAATTATCCGCGCCAGTGTTCAGTACGGCGTAGGCCAGCGTTGTGCCCGCCCAGGCCTTCAGTAGCTCAAAATTGTCATTCGACTGCCCGCTGAAAATTGATTCATCGGGCGTTTGAAACATTCGGTTCACAAACACTCACTTTCATAGCGCCATTATTATTTGCAGAAGCCACTGCAGCACATACTCATTGCCAAGCGCGAAGACCAGAATCAGTGCCACGCCCACCAGCAATCCATAGTGGTATGAGCGCGCCCTGACCAGGTGCTTGCCGTCGAATCCTGAGAATGGCAGCAGGCTTGCCAGGCCCAGCAGAGCATTGATGCGAAAGCCGGCATAACCAAGGTAGGGAAACCAGGGTGCCACTGCCACCGAAAACACAATAATGATACTGAGCGTTGCAAACCAGAGCGCCGCAACAGCCAGGCTGGCCCCAACTCCAGCCAGCGCGATTGCTGCATTCTGGGGGCGGCTAGTGGTGGGCGTGCGCCATTGGGCTGTAGGGCCAACCACGTAGATGCCTGCAACGGCGGCGGCTAGTGGCCAAACGCGCCAACAGCGTGCGGCTGGCAAGTACAACTCACCTTGATACCTGTGCGCAACCAGGGCATGCGCACCTTCGTGGAAAAGCAGGGCGAGCGCGCCTTGCACGCCAGCTACCACCAGCTTCTGCCAGAATGCCGTGCACAGGAAGAGCGTATCAGGTGTATCGAAGCACACAACCTGGCTTGGCCAGCGTAGCCGCCACAACGCCCCGCCCGATTGATAAATCGCAAACGCGAGAGTCATGCTTGCATACAACCACGTCAGCTTCCACCCATTGCTGCGCCACCAGCCATAGCCACTACTCACCCTCATTCATGTCTGGGTGTATCGTCTTGCCAGGCATGTGCGCCGATCAAAGGCACAAAGCGCACTTCGCCCATACGCTCGGTCTGTATCTGATGGTTGGTGCGTGTGAGCCGCAGCATCATTTGCGCCTGACGCCCGCCGACCGGTATGACTAGCCGGCCACCCTCGCCCAATTGCTCGCGCAGAGGCAAGGGAACCCAGGGCGCGGCAGCCGAAACCATAATGCCATCAAATGGTGCATATTCTGGTAAACCCTCAGTGCCATCTGAAGCGACAATATGAACGTTCGTGTAGCCTAATTCGCGTAAGCGCCGGGCCGCACTTTCTGCCAGGGCCGGGTGGCGTTCGATCGCATAGACTTCCCCGGCCAGCAGGCTAAGTACTGCGGCTGCGTAGCCCGAACCAGCGCCGATTTCAAGCACTCGCTCGCCAGGGCTAAGCGCGAGGCCCTGCGCCATTAACGCCACAACATATGGCTGAGAAATCGTCTGACCTTCATTGATAGGCAAGGCATGATCGCCATAAGCCTGGTCACGCGCTTCCGCTGGCACGAACAAGTGGCGTGGAACCTGAGCCATTGCATCAAGCACGCGCGCATCCTGAATGCCACGCTGCTCAAGTTGCAAGCGAACCATTGCGCTGCGCTCATTCCATCCATTCATAGCATTCTCCTCGCCCATATTATACCGCAGTCGCCTGAATCAGGATCATAGCGTAAGACGGGAGGAGTACAGCCGAAACGTATGAATGGCAAATGAACTAGCAGGTCGTTCAAATGATGAAATGGTAATACTCTGGTATAGCCTGCCTGCTAGACTTTGTTCAGTTATCAACTGTCTTTTGAACAGTGCCGCCACGTAGCGGCCCAGCAGGAAAGAAAACCATGTCGCACAACGTTTCAGACGCCGAGCTAGTTAATCGTGCGAAGCAGGGTGATCACGGTGCCTTCACGCAGATCTACGAGCGCTACGCGCCCGCAATCTATCGGTACATTTACTTTCGGCTTGGCGAAGCAGAATTGGCTGAAGACCTCCAGGCTGAGGTGTTTCTCCGTATGTTGGAAGGTATTCACCGGTACGAAGATCGCGGTTGGCCGATTTCGGCGTGGCTGTATCGCATTGCTCGCGATCGCACAATCGATGTGATGCGGCGGCGGCGCAATCGCCAGCAGGTTCCTCTCGATGTGTGGAATGGCAGTTGCGAAGGCCCAGAGAACAGCGTTGGTATACAACTCGAATATGAAGAGCTTGCCCGTACTTTGAACGATCTGACCGACGAGCAGCGGCAAGTCATTCAATTGCGCTTTCTAGCCGAAATGTCGATTCAGGAAGTAGCGCAGAAACTGGGGCGAACGGAAGGGTCGGTCAAGGCGCTTCAGCACCGTGGGCTTCAATCGCTTGCGCGGCGCCTGCAGGCCCCGGTGGCGAACTGCCCCTGAGCAACTGCCAGAGCAAAATCGCTTTCGGTGAGTAATAAAAGAGCCGCCTTGCCAATACATCTGGCAAGGCGGCTCTGCTGTTGGGTGCGGGGATTTTAACCAAAGCGTCCGGTGACATATTCTTCGGTACGTTTATCGTGAGGTGATACGAAAAGCTGGTTGCCAACGCCATACTCAACGCACACGCCATCTAGGAAAAATGCCGCCGCATCGCCAACGCGCGCAGCCTGTTGGATGCTATGCGGTACAATCACGATCGTGTAGCGCTCCTTGAGATCAATCAGCATATCTTCGATCTTGGCAGTGGAAATTGGATCGAGCGCGGCGGTAGGCGCATCGAGCAGCAAAATCTCGGGTTCAAGCGCGAGCGCACGCGCAATACTCAGGCGCTGCTGCTGGCCACCCGATAAGTTTAGGCCGGGAGTATCAAGCCGGTCTTTCACTTCGTCCCAGAGCGTTGATGCTCGAAGCGCGCGCTCAACTGCCGCATCGAGCATGCGGCGGTCGCGCCGACCAGACAGGCGCAGGCCATAGCTCACATTGTCGTAGATCGACATGGGCAGGGCAACTGGCTGCGCAAACACCATCGCAGCGCGGCGGCGCAAGTCGGCGAGGTTGGCGCTGGGCCCAAAAATGCTTTTGCCATCCATGCGCACATCGCCGGTGTGGCGCTCTTGTGCTTCCAGCTCGGCCATGCGGTTGATCGAGCGCAAGAAGCCACTTTTCCCACTTCCAGCCGGCCCAAACACCGCAAGTACAGCATTGCGTGCGATTGGCAGAGTGATATCGTTCAGCACAACATCATTGCCATAGGCCAGGGTATAATGATCAAATTCTATTTTAATATCCATAGTGTTAGCGTCGTACCTGCTTGCGAACCAGCCGCGTGATCAGCGAACTGGCCACGACATTGATAATCAGGACGGTTAGAATCAGAACAGTTCCGGTTGCATAGGCCTTTTCGAGCGAAATGCCTTCGACGGCCAGGATGTAGAAATGTACGGCCATGGTTCGTACCGGCGAAAAGGCCGATTTTGGCAAGTTAAGCGCCGTGCCGGCCGTGAAAATAACGGCTGCTGTTTCGCTGACGGCGCGGCCAAAGGCCAGAATGATGCCGGTGATGATGCCAGGCAGCGCGCTTGGCAAGACAGCGGTGGTGACCATTTGCCAGCGGGTTGCGCCGAGGCTGTAGCTGACATTACGATAGCTTTGTGGCACTGTTCGAATAGCTTCTTCGGTAGTGCGAATGATTGTTGGCAACACCATCAGCGCCAGCGTGAGGCCGCCGGCCAGGATCGACCAGCCCATTTGCAGGTAGGTGACGAAGAAAATAAAGCCGAACAGGCCAAAGATGATTGACGGAACGCCGGCCAGCGACTCGGTGCCAAAGCGAATGGCGCGGGTGAGCAGCGTTTCGTGGGTATATTCGGTCAGGTAGATTGCGCTGCCGATGCCCAGCGGCGTTGCGATCAGCAGGGCCACAAGCCCGAGCACAATCGTGCCGACGATGGTGGGGAAAATCCCGCCATCGCGCCCCAGATTTTCGGGCGATCCGGTGAGAAAGCCCAGGCTCAACGAAGGCAGGCCGCGTACGACAATCAGGCCAACAACCAGGGCAAGCACCGCCAGCGTAAAAATGGCAGCGATCCAGATCGAGGCAAAGGCGATGCGTTGGGTACGGGCAGGGTTCATGCGCTTCTCCGGCCGGCGCTGGGGCGGCGCACAAACGAGGTCGCCAGCGCGTTCAATATCATAATGAATACAAACAGCACCACGCCAGTTGCGAACAGGGCCTGGCGGTGCGCGCCACCAGCATAAGCCATTTCAAGGCCGATGTTGCTGGTGAGTGTGGTGGCCGATTGCAGTGGCGAAAAAGGAATATCGAGCGAGTTGCCAATCATCATGATGACGGCCATGGTTTCGCCCAGGGCGCGGCCCATACCAAGAATGACGCCGGCAATAATGCCGGAGCGCGCCGTCGGCAGCAGTACGCCAGTGATAACCTGCCAGTGCGTGGAGCCAAGGGCGATGGCGCCCTCGCGCACGGCCAGCGGTACAGCGCGGAGCGCATCTTCCGAGATGGCGATGATGGTGGGCAGGATCATGAAGCCAAGGATGATTGCGCCGGTGAGTACGCTCAGCCCGGGGCCGCCGAGTGTCGAGCGAATGATTGGCGCGAGCAGCGTAAGCCCGATGAAGCCGTAAATAACGGACGGGATACCGGCGAGGAGTTGAATGGCCGGGCGCATCAGGCCGGCGAGGCGCGGCGGTGCCAGTTCGACCATGAAGATTGCGACTGCCAGACCCAGCGGAACGCCAATTACCAGCGAGCCAAACGTCAGCCACAGTGAGCCGACGATCATGGGAAAGATGCCAAACGCGGGCGTTTTTGCGGTGGGGTTCCACTCGCGCCCGCTCAGGAATTGCCAGATACCCACCTTTGCTATGAGCGGGATGCCGGCCTGAAAGATAAAGTAGGTGATCAGGCCCAGCGCAACAAGCGCCCCAAAGGCGGTGATCAGGAGCAGGATACTAATGCTGCGCTCTTTCATTATTTGGCCGGCCCTTTCACCAAGCCAAGATTTTGAAGCTCTTGCTGGCCTTCTGCGCTCATGACATAATCGACATATTGCTGAGCAAGCGGGCTTAGTTGGCGGCCTTTTTGCCAGACAAACAGGAACGGCCGCACAAACGTGTACGAGCCATCTTCCACATGCCCCACCGAGGGCTGCACATTATCAACCGCCAGCGCCTTGACGGTATTGTCGACAATACCCAGCGAGATGTAGCCAATCGCATTTGGGTTTTCGGCCACGACCTGCCGAATTGCGCCATTCGACCCTTGCCGCAGCGCGGATGTCGTGATAGGTTTACTTTTCATCACCAGCTCTTCAAAAGCGGTGAATGTACCCGAGCCGGCCTCGCGCACGATCAGGTCGATTGGCTGATCGGGGCCACCAAATGAAGCCCACGACGTTGCTTTCCCCGAGAAAATATCTTGCACCTGGCTCAGATTGAGCTCGGTAACCGGATTGCCGGGGTTGACAATGACGGCCAGCGCGTCGCGCGCAATAATCAGCTGGTCGAGCTTTTCGGCCTCTTCGGGCTTGAGATCGCGCGACGACATGCCGATTTCGGCGACGCCTTCGGTTGCGGCCTGAATGCCTGCACTGGAGCCAAGCGACTGGATGTTGATGGCCGTGCCGACATGATTGTGCTGGTAGAGTTCGGCCAGATGTTCGGCGAAGGGCGAAACCGACGTTGAGCCTGTGATAGTTATGCCATTACTTTCGCCCTGGCCGCAGCCCGCAAGGATACCAGCCAGCAGCGTCAGGCACAGCAAATACCGCCAGCGGAGGCCGCGCGGGCGGCACGTGGCGGTATGGTGCAGTGCGGAACAGAGAGGAATGTGCATCAAATCGGTGTCTCTGGTATATTAAGCGTTTATTAAGCGTTCTTATTATATCACGTTCTGTATTTGCCGTGGAAGGCTTTGTGACGGCAGATACAATGGGTGCCTTGCCTGCAACCTGGGCTGGGAAGCGTCCAAGCAAAGCATGGTGCAACACGAGGAAGTAACGATGTTCGATATGGACCTAACGCCTCATACTCCTGAAGCGCAGCCTTTGATCTCGGGTGCGGGTGGGGTGGTATACCGCTATTCAGAAGCTGGCCAGCTTGAGATTCTGCTTATCAAGAAGCAGGGCGGTTTCTGGACACTTCCGAAAGGTCGGATCAAGCCGGGCGAAGACGAACGTACCGCCGTAGCGCGCGAAGTTGCCGAAGAAACTAGCATTAGCGGCGAGGTAGGGTTGATGGTACGCCAGGTGTTCTACACCATCCAGAAGGCGGGCCGCCGCCGCCGCAAGACCGTGACCTATTATTTGCTGCATGCCGAGGCCGGCCGGCCACATCCGCAGGCGAAAGAACGGATTGTGCGCGTGCGCTGGTTCCCGGTGAGCGCGGCGCTGCGACGCATTCGACGCAAGCGCATCCGCAATGTAGTGCGGGCGGCGCGCGCGTTGCTCAATGGCAACACTGCGCCCAATCAGCCTGCCCCATAGCCTGCGCGGCAGTATGCGCGAAATTGCTTCGCCCGGCACGTTCTGACAGGTAGGGATCGCTGTCTTGCACTGCGAGGATGCTATGCTGGCGCAGCTCGTTCGCTGGATCATTCTTCACCTGGTGATGCTGTTCTACCCCCGGATCGAGGTGCGCGGCGGTGAATTCCTGCCCCCCGGTGGCCCGACGCTATTTGTGGCGAACCACCCGAACGGCCTGCTCGACCCGCTGGTGCTGATGGCGGGTGTGCGGCGCCC
>APMI01038945.1_pt1 | contig 14300 bp, 15 predicted proteins | sample 667938 | NCBI WGS metagenome assembly APMI01 (sample SAMN01084076, study PRJNA167559) | wastewater metagenome | biome: Wastewater | place: Denmark: Ejby Moelle, Odense | collected 2011-11-28 | reverse complement strand
CAATGCAGGCCGAAGTGATTGATGCAGCATTACAAGGACATGATGTGTTAGCATTAATGCCAACAGGAGGCGGAAAATCGCTTTGTTATCAGGTGCCAGCACTTTGCAAAGCAGGATTGTGCTTAGTTGTATCACCACTCATCGCCTTGATGAACGATCAGGTTCAAAATCTTCGAAAAAGGAATATCACTGCGTTTAGTATATATGCAGGCATGCATCGAAAGGAAGTAAAAACAATTTTAGAAACTGCTGCACATAGCAATTGTAAATTTTTGTTTGTTTCTCCAGAAAGATTGGAAACCTCTTTGTTTAAGGAATATCTTCCCGGTTTGGGCGTAAATTTTATAGCCGTAGATGAAGCACATTGTATTTCGCAATGGGGGTACGACTTTCGGCCACCCTATTTACGTATTGCACAATTACGAGCAGAGCTACCCGGTGTTCCTATAATTGCATTAACAGCATCCGCCACTCCATTAGTGCAAAATGATATTTGCGAAAAGCTAAACTCGCCAGGCGAGGTGTTCGATATTGCAAACTGGAAAATTTTTAGACAATCTTTTGAAAGACCCAACTTGTCTTACAGTGTTTTTGAAGTATCGTCAAAAATTAATAAAATCGGTACCATCTTAAATAGTGTACACGGTTCGGCCATTGTTTATTGTAAAACTCGCAAAAGAACAAAAGATATTAGCGAGCTCCTGGTAGCCCAATGTGTTTCGGCAGATTATTATAATGCAGGGCTATCTACTCACGATCGCTTGCAAAAGCAGGATCAATGGTTGAAGGGACAGGTAAGGGTTATGGTATGTACCAATGCGTTTGGTATGGGGATTGACAAGCCAGATGTTCGCCTCGTTATACATGCTGATGTGCCTGATTGTTTAGAAAACTATTATCAGGAAGCAGGCCGTGCCGGAAGAGATAGCAACAGGGCCTATGCTATATTGATGTATGATGAAGACGAGCTTTCCATGTTGAAAAAGCTATCTGATATTCGGTATCCCTCTTTCGAAAAAATTAAGAATGTTTATACCAGCGTGGTCAACTATTTACAACTACCCGAAGGAGAGGAGCCTGGTGATAGTTACGATTTTAACCTAAAAGATTTTGTGAGAAAATTTGGGATGGATGTACAAACCTGCATCTATGGTCTAAAGGCACTTGAGCAAGATGGATGGTTAAGCTTTAACGAACAAGTTTTTGCTCCTGCAACAGTTCATTTCACTATATATAAAGAAAATTTATATGAATATGAGAAGGAACATACCGTATATGAACCGCTAATAAAAATCTTGCTCAGAACTTATGAAGGTATTTATGACTACCCTGTTGCAATATCCGAAGAGTATATTGCCTTTTTGTTAAAGTATGATATAATCGAGGTAAAGGATCAGTTGCATCGGCTCAATTATGACCGTGTTATAGCGTATGAACCTCAAAAAGACGAACCCCAAGTAATGCTTACCAGAACAAGGGTAAAAACGTCTCAGCTATGGATAAATATACCCGAACAAGAAAAAAGAAAATCGATTTTTGAAGAACGGATAAACAAAATCATCTTTTATATTAAGGAGGCTAACGCTTGTAGAAGTAAGATGATTGGGGTTTATTTTGGGGATAAGGATATGTTGGATTGTGGTATTTGCGACAATTGTTTGAAAAAGAAACGAACGGCTCTTTCAAATGAATTGTTTCAGAGAATTTCGGATCAGATCAAAAGCATATTACAACAGCCTTGCCAAGCTCATATTATGTTGGAAAAATTAAATGGGTTTTCTAAAGAACAGGTTTGGACTGTTGTTGACTTTTTAGTAGATGAGGGTAAAATTGTTATTGAAAAAAATGGACAATTGATCTTGCAAAACCAATAACCAAGCAAAATCAACCTTTCCTGATTCTGCTTAATGTTTCCTGCGTCATGCCCAAATAGCTTGCCACCATCCTCAATGGTGTGCGAAGCAAAATATCAGGATACTCTTCCATTAGTTGATTGTAGCGCTCTCTGGCTGTTAAGTATTGCAAAGCAAGTATTCTTTTTTCGGAGTTAATGGCCAGTACCCCCATCACATAAATCATTAGTCGAGAAACAGATATTGAAGTGTCTGCAAACGTTTGTAAACTTTCAAAATTGAGGTAGCTAATGGATGTGGTTTCGAGTGCTTCAATCGTGTTTCGAGAAGGTTGATTTAAAAACAAAGTTTCTTTGCTTGATACAAGGCCTTTCTCTTTTGTAAAACTAAGCGTAACCTCTTTTCCATTTTCAATATAATAAGTGCGAAGTAGCCCGTTTTCAACAAAATATAAATTACGGTCGCGCACATTTGCTTGCTGCAATATGGCTCCCTTTTCAAGCTCAATGGTGCGTAAGTGCTGCAATAAAAAATGTTCTATATCATCGTCTATATGAATAGTTTCGGATAGTACTTCCAGAATGAACATTGCCTTTTCTTTCAAAAATATTATTTATCGGCCATAGGACACCAATGTAACTCGTAATTTTAAACAATTTGTTCGAACCATCAATCGGATCGGCATTTAGTATGTGAGTTTTTTTATGATTTCAGCTTCATTACTACGATGAAGCGTAATTGCGTCGCACACTTCAGCAATAGTTTTTTAATCAGCAAATGCAACAAGAATTTACTAAAATCTTGCACTCATTAATAACAATCTTCTCTATTCGGTGCTTGATTGCAATTGATTGGATGGGGAATAAAAATTACATTTGTACGTGTATCATCTTCACTTAAAAAATAGGAAGGTATATTAGTTTCCCCATTAAAGAAAGTCAGAGATAGTTATTCAAATCAATTTATAAAAAAACAGATGGGGATGATGCCCCATTCATTAACTAAAAACAAACATAAAATGAAGGTGATTCCCTTGTCAGAAGGCGCTTTTACTGTGGATGCGTCTAAAAAATTCATCCCGTTTAATGTAAATGAAGATACAATAGCAGAGCGTAGCAGAGGCAGTTTGTTGGTAGAAATACAACCATTTGTAGTAATAACGAATAGCGATATAATATTATTAGATACAGGGCTTGGTCTTGTGGATACACAGGGGCAATTTCAACTGTATAAAAACTTGCGGGATCATGGAATCAATGCGAGTGATGTTTCCAAAGTGATAATGAGCCATTTGCATAAGGATCATGCTGGCGGTTTATTTAATCCATACACTAAACATCTAGCGTTCGAAAATGCAGTATATCATGTGCAAAAAGAAGAGCTGGAGTATGCCTTGAACGCAGGTACCGCCTCCTACGATGTAGAAATAATGGAACAGTTGCAAGCTGTTGGCACTGTTGTGTTTGAAGCTGGCGAGCAGGGTGCTATCACTGAAGGAATTACTTATGAAATTACAGGGGCACATTCAAAATACCATCGGGTAATATGGATAAAGGAGGCAAATGAAACTATCTTTTTTGGAGCCGATGATGCGCCACAGTTATCACAAATGAAAACCCGGTTTGCAGCCAAATATGATTATGACGGAAAAAAGGCAATGCAGTTGAGAGACAAGTGGTTGAGTGAGGGGAAAGGATGGGAATTTTTGTTCTATCACGATATAAAAACCCCAACAAAAATTTTCGCAGAGTAACCAAGTTGCTTAAAAAAAGAAGGCCTGCCCTAAAAAGAGCTGGCCGTTGCTAACCTATGAAAAACACCAAGTGCAAAGCTACGAAATACTTTGGCACAAACAAATTGTATTTAATAAACAAATAAAATTTCTTAGTTATTTGCGTTCGATTTTCGTTGCTTAAGCTCTTCTCTCGCCCTGCGCCTAAACACTTGTTCCTGCGTAAAAAAGGCATTCGCTTTTTGCATTCCGATTATATCTGCCATTTGTTTTCTGAAGATGACTTTCAAAGCAAGTATTTGCTGTTCTCGATCTAAAGGATCTGAAACATTGGCGATAATTTTTTTGCGATCTATTAGGTATTTTTTTACCAAAGGTCGCACCAATACTGCATCGTCGGCCTTTAGCTCCAAACTGGTTGTAATGTATTCAAAAAACACATCATTTATTTTGGTGGGTGGCTTTAGTGTTGTCTGAGCTATTGAGTATAGCTGATGACTCATGAAAAATAATAGCAGTATGAACTTAATTTTTAGCATGATAATTTAGAATATATAGCTCTTGGAAGCGGCACTTTCTTCAACAAAGGATTCAAGCTCTTGATTGTTTATATTTTTGAAAAGTTGATTTATATCAATGTCTTTTTGAGGCATGTTTTCAAAACTTAAATTATCGTCTTCTGCAAAGTCAATCAGATCGCTATTGTTTACCGATTTTATAGTTGTAGGAGAAGGCGCTTGTGTTGTTGTATAAAGGCTTGTTTCTGAATTTTTAAAATATTGCACGCTCCATGTGGACAATGCAATTACGACAATAGCGGCCGCAGCTATTTTCTTCCATAAGGCAATCCTGATGATTTTTGATTCACCTATTTTTTTTGATAAATTTTTCTCAAAATCCTCAAAGTAGTTTGCTGGAACAGAATAGACGGAATGCTTTGCTACTATTGGTAATTGTACATCTTCTAATGTATCTTCCTCAATTGTCTGAAGTTTAGTAAAAATCTTTTGCTCTATTGTATCGAAATAGTCATTTGGAGTGTTGTACGGAGCACCCAATTCTACAGCAACATGCTTTTTTAGCTTGTTCAGTTTTGCGAATATGGAATCCTTATCTGACATTTGTTATAGTATGACTGATCTGTTTTTTAAAAGTTTAAATCATTAATAAGATAGTCGTGAATCTTTTTTGCTGCATGGTGGTAGCTGGCTTTTAAGGCACCTACCGATACTTGCAGTATTTCACTCATCTCGGCATAAGGCATTTCGTCAAAATATCGGAAGTTGAATACTTGTTTTTGCTGTTGGGGTAGCGTTTGAATAGCTAATTGCAACTTCCATTCTATTTTAGAAGAATCAAAATAGGCATCTGCTTTTACTTTATCTTCTAAAAATGATGGATGGTCATTACTTATCTCAACTTGTTTTTGCCTTTTGATCTTTTGTAGTTGAGTAATACTTTCATTATTGGCAATTCTATAAAGCCAAGTAAGCAATTTGCTTTCTTCCCTAAAATTGTCCAAACCTTTCCATACCTTAATAAAAACGTTTTGAAGTACATCATCCGCATCTTCATGCACCACAACCAGCCTTCGTATATGCCAGTATAGTTTTTCCTTGTATTTGCTGATTATTTGCGAAAAGGCCTTTTGTTTCGTAACAGGATCACGAAAAAGTAATAAAAGTGCGTCATCAGAAAGATGTTGTTTATCCATTCATCAATTACTGTACGACTTGTAATAAAGAGAAAGGTTTAATTTTTCTAAAAAATAATAGAAAAATATCTGCAACTTTTGGTACAGGTTAGTAAAACAGCAAGATCATAACAGATTAAGCATTTTTGCGAGCCATTACTTTTTCTGCTGCTGTAACAATATCTGAAACATCCATACCATATTTTTTTAAAAGTTCAAGAGGTTTCCCACTCTCACCAAAAGTATCTTTCGTGCCAATGTATTCAATTGGAATAGGGAAGTGCTTGGCTGCACATTGTGCTATTGCATCGCCTAAACCTCCAATGATGTTGTGTTCTTCGGCTGTTACAGCACATCGGGTTTTGCGAATTGATTGAAGAACGGCATCTTCATCAAGTGGCTTTATGGTGTGTATATTAATTACTTCCACGCTAATTCCCTTAGCTTCCAGTGCTGCACCAGCCTGAATGGCATTCCAAACCAAATGACCACAGGCAAAGATAGACACATCAGTTCCTTCAGAAAAATACTGCGCTTTGCCTATAATAAAATCTTCTTCTTTTGTAAATATGGGCCAACTTGGACGGCCAAAACGCAGGTAAACAGGCCCCTCATACACTGCAATGGCCTCGGTAGCTGCTTTGGTTTGCGTATAATCGCAGGGTACTATTACGGTCATTCCTGGCAGCATTTTCATCATGCCAATATCTTCCAAAATTTGATGGGTAGCACCATCCTCTCCCAGTGTTACACCGGCGTGCGAGGCACATATTTTTACATTTTTGTTACTATAAGCAATGGATTGGCGAATTTGATCGTACACACGCCCAGTACTAAAGTTGGCAAACGTGGTTGTAAACGGTATTTTTCCGCCAATAGCAAGTCCCGATGCTATGCCCATCATATTGGCCTCACCAATTCCGCATTGAACAAATCTTTCTGGAAATTCTTTGACAAATTGGTTTAATTTCATGGATCCCAGCAAGTCTGCCGTAAGCGCAACAATATTTTTGTTTTTACGTGCAGCTGCCACAATGCCATCGCCAAAACCACTACGGGTGTCCTTGCTTCCGGATGATTGGATATCTTTTAAAGCCATTTTATGAAGATTTAATCGTTTGTTGTTTGACAAACGTACACAAAAAATAAGTAATCTTTTGCTTTGTCTTCTATTCGTTTTTGGAACGGTTTTAGCATATTGAAGCACGTTGATAGGGTAGCGGTTCAAACTATTTGTACCTATATAATGGAGTGTAGCGGCAAATATTTTAGCCTATCCCCAATGGCAAAGTGTTGTAAACAAAGTGAGTTTGGATGAAATAATCGATGACCAACTTTGCTAACAGTAAGATTTATAAATTTATTAACAAAAAAGAATGTGCAGATGGCCGGTCGATTAGGAGGTTTACTTTGTTACTTTCGGGAAATTCCACCACCTTTGCCAACACAATTTAGAAATATAGCTGAATGGGACTTTTTAATTGGTTTACACAAGAAATAGCAATGGATTTGGGTACAGCAAATACCCTTATAATACATAATGACGAAGTGGCCGTAAACGAGCCAAGTATTGTAGCACTTAATCGAAACAACCCTAAGGAGGTATTGGCGGTGGGTAAACGTGCACTGATGATGCACGAAAAAACACACGAAAGCATTCGTACCGTGAGGCCATTGAAAGATGGTGTCATTGCCGATTTTAATGCTGCCGAGTTGATGATTCGGGAGTTGATTAAATTGGTCTATCCCAAAAAGCCGCTTTTCCCGCCAAGTTGGCGAATGATGATTTGCATTCCCTCCTCTATTACCGAGGTGGAAAAACGTGCGGTTAGGGATAGTGCAGAACAAGCCGGGGCAAAAGAAGTGTATCTCATTCACGAGCCTATGGCCGCTGCCTTGGGTATTGGTATAGATGTGGAAGAACCGGTGGGAAATATGATAATCGATATTGGTGGCGGTACTACTGGTATTACAGTAATAGCTTTGGCGGGTATTGTATGCGATCAAAGTATTCGGGTAGCTGGCGATGAGTTTACGGCGGACATAATGGAAGCATTGAGAAGGTATCATAGCCTTTTGATAGGAGAGCGGACTGCTGAACAAATTAAAATACAAATTGGGGCAGCCATGAAAGATTTAGATAATCCTCCGGATGATATTCCTGTAAATGGTCGCGATTTAGTTACGGGTATTCCCAAACAAATTATGGTAAGCTTTCAAGAAGTAGCCGAAGCACTTGATAAAAGCATATTTAAGATAGAGGAAGCTATTTTGAAAGCATTGGAACAAACACCACCAGAATTGGCCAGCGATATATATCGCAGAGGATTGTATCTTACCGGCGGTGGGGCGTTGCTTAGAGGATTGGATAAAAGATTAAGCCAAAAAATTAAATTACCGGTACATATTGCCGACGATCCACTTAAAAGCGTGGTAAGAGGTACAGGTATTGCTTTGCAGAATTACGAGAGATTTCCATTTGTAATGAGATAGATGACACAAGTTGCAACTCCGGGATCTTAATTATAATATTTAAAGAAATTTCCTCCAAAGAGGCAGGGGCATGCATAATATTTTCTTATTCATCAGGCGGTTTTCGGTTTTTATCCTGTTTGTTATCTTGCAGATTTTATGCCTGTACTTTCTTTTTGCCTACAATCGATCCCACCATGCCAAGGGGTTAGGTATTGCCGGAGGCATTACGTCCTACTTCAATAAAAAGTACAATACTCTGGAAGACTTTTTCACAATGCAGGAAGAAAACAGGCGAGTGAACAAGTTGAACGACTCGCTCATAAATTTGCTGAGCGATAATTTTGTAAAAGTAGATTCTGGCACAATATCAGTACAAGACGCTGTAACGCTGGATACATCCAGCAGTACACGTCGTTTCCTTTGGAGGAGTGCAGAGGTGTTGTATGCTACTGTTAGCAGCGATAAAAATTACTTGCAAATAAATCGTGGAAGCCAACAGGGTATTGCAGAAGATATGGGTGTGTTTAGCTCTAACGGCGGGCTAGGAGGGAAGGGAATGTAATCAGCGTTGGGAATAATTTTAGTGAAGTAATGAGTTTGCTAAATGTGATGAACAAGTTGAGTGTTCAGATGAAAAGAACGGGTAGTTCGGGAATGTTAAGCTGGGATGGAAAATCAACACAGGAGCTTATCTTAAACAATATTCCCAAAACAGATTCAGTGCGCAAAGGAGATACTATTATTACAGGAAATTACTCCTTAAGTTTTCCTCCCGGAAAAATGGTAGGTACGGTTACTAAAGTGCTAAAAGACAAGGCAAGCAATTTTTTAATTCTAATAATCAAACCTACAGCAAATCTTACCAGTATGCAACAGGTTTTGATAGTTGAAAACCTTAGCATCAACGACCAAAAACTGTTAGAAAAACAAACGCAAGAGATGGTAGATAAAAAAGGAGATAAAAAATGAGCGACCTTGTTAGAAATATCATCCGCTATGTGTTGTTGGTTTTTTTGCAGGTATATGTACTCAATGTAATGCCACATTTGCATGAATTGATTACTCCATATATTTATTTTCTCTTTCTGCTGTGGTTGCCATTCTATATTAAAAGAGGCTGGTTGCTATTGCTCGGTTTTTTCTTAGGGCTCAGTGTAGATTATTATACAGTAACACCTGGGTTACATGCTGCTGCAAGTGTGCTGGTAGCTTACCTGCGACCATTTATTATCAATCTTTTTGCGCCAAAAGATTCCACAGAGTTTAGCTACAAAGAACCATCGCCCAAAGCCATGGGATGGAACGCTTACCTGATATATGCACTGACACTTTCTTTTGCCCACAATTTTTATATTTTGTTTTTAGAATGGCTATCGTTTGGTTCCTTTATTCATTTTCTGATGAAGGTGATAATAGGCACCGCTATCAGTATGTTGATGATTATTATTGCAGAACTCATTTTTCCCCGTAAGCTTAAGTTTAGATCCAACGTAGTGTAGTTGCCAAAAATATCTCGCAATATGGTAGTACTACCATTGCCAAATTGTAAGGCAATTGTATTATCTTACAAAGATTTTAATGCAATAAAAAAATTATTGAGCTATCAACTTAACTTTGTATTTCAAAACACAAATCTTCCTTTCATCTTAGTATGTCCGTATTTAATCAAAGCAGGAGTTACATTATACGCGCTATCTTCTTGTTAGTATTCACCATTATTTTAGCACAATTGGTGAACTTGCAAATTTTTAGTAGAAAATACCACCAATTAGCCAGGGATAATGCCATTTTTGCTAAAATTATTTATCCAGAAAGAGGCATCATTTTCGATAGAAAAGGCCGCCCAATACTTAACAATACGATCATGTTCGACTTGATGGTAACACCATATGAAGTCAAAAATATTGATACACTTGCATTTTGCAGATTGATGGAAATAGATACTGCAGAATTCCGAACAAGAATAGTAGAAGCAATAGTGAAAAACTCGCGTGTTCGACCCTCAATCTTTATATCACTACTTACACCAGCAATGCAGGCAAGGTTTGAAGAAAATAGCTGGAGGTTCAACGGGTTTAACCTTCAAGCCAGGCCAGTGAGATCTTACCCCTTCAATACAGGGGCACAAGTACTTGGTTACATTGGCGAAGTGAGTACTCAGGAGATAGAAAATTCTTCCAAGTATTACCGAATGGGCGATTATATAGGAAAAAATGGGCTGGAACGAACTTATGAAAATGTGCTAATGGGACAAAGAGGAGTGTCGCTTATGATAAAGGACAATAAGAATAGGTTGGTGGGGCATTATGAAAATGGTGAGTTTGATACAACTGCTATTGCTGGTCGTGGGCTTAAAACCTATATTGATGTAGATCTACAGTTGTTGGCCGAAAAATTGTTTAATGATAAGTTGGGAGGGGTGGTGGCAATTGATCCAAAAACTGGAGGAATTTTGGCTATGGCATCAGGCCCCACTTTCGATCCCAACGATCTTACAGGCCCCGATTTTCGGAAAAACTATTCCAAATTAGTAACGCAAGCTACCAATCCTTTACTCAACAGAGCCATAAAAGGGCAGTATCCTCCGGGATCTACATTTAAACCAATTGGAGGATTAATTGCATTGGATCAGAATGTTATTACGCCTGCATTTGGGTATCCTTGTGGTGGGCGATACTATGGTTGTGGCAGTGGAAAACCTGCCTGTACCCACCATAATGCCGGCCATGCAGCTAACCTTAGGCTGGCCACAGCCAACTCTTGCAACTCTTATTTTACAGACATCTATAGAAAAGTTGTAGATAATCCTAAATATGGTAACGTAAAAAAGGGATACGAAGTTTGGGAAGGGTATATGCACAATTTTGGATTTGGGGTAAAACTGGGTGTGGATCTTCCCAGTGAAGATAAAGGCAATGTAACTACAGTAGCCCGATATGATAAGATTTATAATAATAGCTGGAACTCCTGCACCAACCTCACTTTAGGGATAGGGCAGGATCAGATGTTGGCCACTCCTTTGCAGTTGGCCAACTCTGTCTGTATTATTGCAAACAAGGGTTATTATTATACGCCTCATTTTGTAGATAGCATAGAAAGCGAAACCATTGCGGATACTGCTGTTTTAGCTCGATACAGAAAAAAACACGAAGTACTTACTCATATTTCTGACACGGCATACAATGCCATCATCAGAGGTATGGAAGATGTAGTACTGATTGGTACGGCCAAAACCGCTCAAATACCGGGCATTGCAGTATGTGCCAAAACTGGAACAGCCCAAAATTTTCACCGAGGAAAAGAACAAAAAGAACACTCCGTATTCGTATGTTTTGCTCCAAAAGATAATCCTAAAATTGCTATAGGAATAGTGGTGCAAAATGCCGGATATGGAGCCACATGGGCAGGAAAAATGTCCAGAATATTAATGGAAAAATATCTTCTGGATAGTCTTACGCCTAGGAGTAAAGCCGATTTGGAGTCTATATCGAACTCCAAAATTATTCCAGCGTATTTTGTTTACGAACAGTTTCGGATGGACTCTATTAGTGCCGCCTATTGGGCTAAGATTAAAAAAGATAGCACAAATTATCGCAAATACTTAAAAGGCAATATTCCAGAAAAGAAGAATACTACCAAAAAGGACAGCAGCCAAAAAACAACCGACAACTTTCCTGAAAACAACAACAGGCAATCCGCTCGAAAAGAGCATTTCGCTATTTTGGACAATAAAAAACTCAATCGTAAAGTAGGCAAAATATAATATGAACCAACGGAAAGCAGAAATATCAAAAGGAGTGGATTATGTATTAATTATCGTATATCTCATTCTGGTAGCCATTGGCCTTACAGCTATTTTTGCAGTAACATACAAAGATGGAGATCCGGTTTTGCAAAGTTTTCTTAGTTACAAAACAGATTATAGCAAACAGTTTTACTATGTATGTGTGGCATTGGTTTTAGGACTTTTTATTCTGCTTACCGATAGTAAATTTTTCCCAGCTACTGCCAATCTTTTCTACGTGGGAAGTATGTTTTTGTTACTACTGGTATTTCCCTTTCATTCTTCCGTAAAAGGAACAGAGTCCATCATAAGAAATCATAAGAATTGGAGGTTTTCAGTTTCAACCGGCCGAGTTTTGTAAGATAGGGGTGGCACTGGCATTGGCCAAATACCTTTCCCTGCCTGAGTTGGATTTCTCAAAACCTAAATCTCAATTGATAGCCGCTGGTATTGTACTTGCTCCGGCAGTACTGAGCATTTTACAAAAGGAAACAGGATTGGCGTTAGTATTTTTTGCCTTTTTTTTAGTAATGTTTCGCGAAGGACTGCCTGCCGTTTATATTGTGGTGGGGTTTGCCGCCGCAACATTAGTAGTAACTACATTGTTGGTCGATAAAAATGTGTTAGCAATCATTTTGGCCGCAATAGTGGGGGTTGTAATCTTTTTCAGTTGGCGACAAATAAAGAGGGACAAAGGGTTTTTGATAAAAATCATTTTCATTGGAATTCTATGTATTGGCCTACAAAGATTTGGTGTACCATTTTTATTCACCAATGTTTTAGAGAAACACCAGGTAGAACGAATATTTAGTACCATTGGTAAAGATATTCCAGAGGAATATCAAAAGGGAGAAGTAAAAGTAGATGCCAAAACAGGCAAGCAGCAAAACACAGCCGATTACAATGTGAAGCAATCTAAAATAGCTATTGGTAGTGGAGGTGTGTTTGGAAAAGGGTTACTCAACGGTACCCAAACCCGCTACGGATTTGTACCAGAACAACGTACCGATTTTATTTTCGACACCATTGGCGAAGGTTTTGGATTTGTGGGTAGTGCGATTCTTGTAGGAATATATCTATTATTACTTTTTCGTATTATAACTGTAGCCGAGCGCCAACGCAGCGTTTTTAGCCGTTGCTATGCTTATGGAGTGGCTTCGGTATTCTTCTTCCATATCGCTATAAATATTGCAATGACAATAGGGCTGGCACCGGTAATTGGAATACCGCTTCCATTTGTTAGTTATGGAGGAACGTCATTACTCACTAATAGTGTATTGATTTTTGTTCTCATCCGGTTAGATGCCGACAGGCAAATGATTCTTCGCTAAAACCAATTGACCTCCAAAGTGAATGCACTTCATTTTTTAATACTACTTTACTTTCTTACATCATTGTAAAATGTATCTTTACCAGATGACAAGCGTTCCTATGTTTTTGAAACAAATATAAAAATGCGGGTCGGAACGTTCTATTCAAAAAAGGAAATCGCAGCAATGCTGTAAACAAAAATATACTTGGATGAAACTATTGCTTTCAACACTATTTGCATTACTGGTTGTGCAGTTACTGGCGCAAGACCTCCCCAAATCCGATACCATCGAAATTGGAGGCGTTACCATTATTCGGGATCATGCGGATGCGATACCACCACCCGAACCCAAAAAAAGTTTCTTAAAAAAACTCGGTAGCAGCACCAATCCCAAGTCTGTAAAAACCCAGTGGATGATTGTAGATTTAGGTATGTCCAATTATACTGACAATACAGATTACGCGAGTCTGGAGGCTCAAGGATATGCACCCGGATCCAACGAAGAATGGACCAGCCTCAAGCCGTTCAAATCGCACAACGTAAATATCTGGATAGCTACCCGACAGTTCAACCTTATCCGGCATTATGTAAATTTCCAATATGGGCTTGGCGTAGAACTTAACAACTATTATTACAAGCAACCCATTCGCTATCAGGCACAAACTCAAGCCATAGAAAATGCTCCTGTTCTACATCTGGATCTAACTCCCGGTAGAAAATATTCCAAAAATAAGCTCGCCGCCGATTATGTAACAGTACCCATAATGCTCAATTTCAATCTTACACCATACAAGCTCTACGCATTTGAAATAAGCGCAGGCGTAAGTGCCGGATATTTATACTCAGCCAGAAATAAATATATCAACTCCGATGAGGGCAAGCACAAAACCCGTGGCGACTTCGATCTTCGCCCCTGGAAGCTCTCCTATATTGCCGAAGTCAATCTCGGTATCATCAGGTTATATGGCTCCTATGCTTTCAAAAGTATGTACCAACGCGGGTTCGATATTACACCCTACAATGTTGGCATACGCATCAAACCAGTAGAGATTTTTGGTAAAATTGAACTTAATTAACTTCATTATTTTACCAGCTTAGAACATAGGTCGTCTTACTTGCGTCGCACACTTTAACACCCGAACAAGAATCAACCTACATAATCCTCTTAATAATATGAAAGCCAAGGTCATCGTTTTCACTGCAATTCTTCAAAAATTTGCGCAAAACGGAGAAAAAACCGGCTGGACATACATCCCAATTCCCCAACCGTTGGCACAGCAGCTAAAACCCGGTAATAAAAAATCTTTTCGGGTAAAAGGAATCATAGATAATTATACAATGGAAGGGGTATCACTCCTGCCAATGGGCGATGGTAGTTTCATCATACCCATCAATTCAGCTATGCGTAAAGCCATAGCAAAAGGGCATGGTTCCATGGTAGCGGTTACGCT
>APMI01021744.1_pt1 | contig 14302 bp, 8 predicted proteins | sample 667938 | NCBI WGS metagenome assembly APMI01 (sample SAMN01084076, study PRJNA167559) | wastewater metagenome | biome: Wastewater | place: Denmark: Ejby Moelle, Odense | collected 2011-11-28 | reverse complement strand
AAAATAGGGAATTAATCGAATATTTGACTTATACTTAAAATAAATTTCTTTCTTATAATAATTGTAGGTTCAAAATTAAATTTATAGAACATCTTTTGATTTAAAAAATAAATTCTACACTGAATAAGAAAAGCAAAATCATAAATAAAAACAAAACTATTGATCCTGTAATTTAAAAGTTCATTTATTATTAATAATGCACTTATAAAACAGAAAGAAAGTTCTCGTCACAGGCGGGGCTGGCTTCGTCGGCTCTCATCTAGTATAGAAACTCGCAAAAGATTAGAAGCTTGAAGTGTACAGTCTTGATGACTACTCTTCAGGAACAGACTTAAACCATATTCAGAACGTGCATTATATTAAAGCTCACACGAAGGACATTGAAACAGTTTTAGATTTTACCCCTGCTATTATCTACCACTTGGGCGAGTACTCGCGGACATCGGCTAGCTTCAACAATCCCGAGTTCGTTTGGGAGCACAACTGCCTGGGCACCTTCAAAATAGTGGAGTATTGCCGCAAAAATAAAGTCAGGCTACTATACTCAGCATCCAGCACTAAGATGGCCGATGAAGGTGACGGACGTAATCAATCACCTTATTCTTGGACCAAAGCGGTTAACGTTGACCTTATAAACCGGTATGGATAATGGTTTGGCTTAGACTATGTTATCGTTTACTTCTATAATGTATACGGGGGTCGATAAATAAAAAGTGGATAGTATGCAACTTTAATTGCCATTTGGAAATAAAGTATACTCAATAAATAGAAGTTAAAGATAGTCTTGCCTGGTACTCAGGAAAGAATATTTACTTACATTGACGATATAGTATAAGGCATTATTGCCGCTGGTGAAAAGGGTAAAAAAGATGAATATTGTTTGGGCTCCACTTAAATCATTAATTTATGGAACGTTGCACGACTTTTTGGAAAGTCTAAGCCTGAAGATTTTTAGACTTTGCCAGAAAAACCTGGAGATCGAAAGAAGTGTGAAATAGATGTCAGTAAAACTTTTCGTGATCTGAACTGGACTGCTAAAGTCTCTCTAAAAGATCACATTGAGTAATTTTTAGCAAGCATCGATAAGGAATAGAAAAAACAATTATGATATTAACTAAAGGCTTTTTTTAGTTAAAGAAATTAGTATCAAATTTTATTTTTCTTCAACTATTCCATAAAATGCTCAAGTTTTTCTTTGAATATTTTCTATTGATATGCTTCGATAAACTTAGGCAAGTACTCACCTGACATCATTCTATCCATACCATATAGAGTTAGCCCTGTTCGATGATCAGTTATCCTATCTTGCGGATAATTGTATGTACGAATCTTTTCACTGCGATCCATATTACCCACTTGACTCTTCCTATTCTTTGTTTACTATTCCATATTTTTCTTGTACTCGATCTCAAACAGTCGCTGCTTGAGTATTTAAGTTGCTCTTTTTCTATTTCGATCCTGGCTTCTATCTTCCTGAATCATTACGCTCATGTTTGTTGGAATGTGGACAGCCCTGCATGCACTTTAAGTTTTCTGCACTGATTGACCGCCTGGTCCACTTGATCTCATATACTCGTATCGAATGTCCCTATCATTAACAACGAAATCGAAAGGCACTGAAGGCATGACTGCCATCGAGATAGTGGAAGAGTGAATTCTACCCTTTGCTTCTGTTTCAGGAACACGAATAACTTTATGCACACCGGACTCACATTTTAATATTTTGTATACATCTTGACCTTGTACTTTAGCAACTAAACTACGAAATCCTCGATTAATGGTCGAATCTTTGACAGCCGATAAAATTTGCGATCTCCAACCCATTCCATCACAGTACCCAAATACCATGTTACTGAAATCCTAGACAAAAAGACAAGACTCAGAGCCACCAGCCCCTGGTCTAAATTATAGTGTAATTTATTGGCAGTCGTCGTACATATCATTTGGTATTAACTGCTTTATTGATTACTCTCTTAGCTATTATTTCTTTTTCTACAAAACTTTGATCTCATCGACTATAATTTTTGTCTCCTCTTGATCTTTAGTCTATTTTTGCATTTATTGAAGGTCTACAATATTCTACATAGTATTTAATATACCTTGAGGACTGCTTGAATTTAATCGTAGAGAGAAACCAAAGGAGCCATCTTATTAATTTAAATTCTTGTTTTCTACTGATTTATATGCACTTTTGACTCACCCAAAGACGAATCAATCAGTGCTTTTTATAGCTATTGAGATTTGATCACGTTATGTTTCAATCTTTAAATGATCAGTCCTAAATTGTTATTCTATGATGTCTTGCTTGTTGTTGACATGCAATACCGAAGGTTTTTAAGAAGTAAGACAATCCGCATTGATTTTTTGTTGAACGAAATCATTAAATATACTCAATTATAAATAAATATCATAAAATATTATTAAAGAGATCTTCACTCCATTCATCACATTAAAATCATGTTATTTTGTACGATATGCCTCATCTGTCGGTATTAGTTAACTAAATCCATTTATATTTCGAAGCAGATTATTCTTCGTGACTGTATAGATTCTAAGGTAGAACAATTTACAGAGCACCAGCCGTCATAGCCTGTTTCATTTATTTTAACCAATTAGTGCGTAAACTACACGCTGGACTCATATTACACTATATGATCCAAGGATTGAATTATTAGTCAATTAAAATATCGAATCCCACAATTTAGAAAGTGCCTGCAATTGTCTAGCATTATGAAATTGCTTGATCAGTTATCAGTTTTATCTGTTTATGCATTTTACTCTTCATATGTGTCAGTTTATGCTTCATATTTAACTTTTAGAGAATATTACCGAATTATTACTCGCTTAAGACTGACTACTCCATATTTGTGTACTGACTACGATTTATTGAAAAGTTTGACAGATGACTGCAAGGGTCATTAAGAGTGTTGAAACTGTATTATTTTGAGCAAACTCGCAGGTAAAAAGATGAGAATATGTATGATTTAGGAGGCACTAATAACACCCATTGTCTTATATCAAATTTTTTGTTTACCAAGTTTTTATACTCTCCTTTAAGCACTTCTGCGTGACTTGAGTTTATAGTCCAAATATTTTAAATGTATTTCTGCACAATTCGATATGAGTTAGACTAAGCAATTTGATTAACTCTTTCAGGCCTGTCAATAAGTTCGATTCCACTTCCCTTTGACCCTGAGCAAGGCTTGATGATCCATAAATTACGAGGTCCTCCATAAAACTTACATTTTAACTATTAATTGAAGTATTGATATAAAAATTGGACTGCTGATATGAGTTTATTTGAGGGTGTTCCAAAAGTTTTGACCATCTTCAGATATCCATCAACAATGCTCATTTGTTTATTATTTGAATTTTTTGTTTAACTTGATTTGCCTTTGCTGCTTGAGTTAATACTATTATACTATTGCAGTGGAAGATCGTTTCGGCTTAGTGTTATAATTGAATTTATGATATTTGCGTCATTAATAACCTTTGTAAATTTGATTGCGAAAGTAGGTGATTACTTCTAAGACTACTTTAGGAAAATATTGCAAGATAAGATTAACAAGTTGTAAAGAGCTGGAATATTGACAACAATGTCATTATCATGAGAGTTCAATAAAGCAGAATGAGCTGTTTCATCATTTATTTTGATTAGAAATTAGCTGAACTATTACACCAGTTATAGCCTGTCCTTGAAGAAACTGCAGCTATCCGACATAAAAACCATTTTTTATTTCAAGTAATAATAATGTTTTCGCAGACAACCATAAATGGCTCTGTTTTAATAACTGTCAAGAAATTTCGCTTTCTCTGAGCTAATTATATAAGTTTAAGGAATGAATTACTCAACATAGTTTCCTTTTAACTTTCTGGTCAGACAACAAAAATCTTGCTTGTTTGTCAGTTTGTTATTGCTAATATGATTGAAGTATATTTTTCGTTTGTTCTTAAAAGCATTTTGTAGGAGTTAAAAATCTTTTGAGCTCTGATTATATGTCCATTTGAGTATAAAATGTTCACTCTTTTAACTGAAAGCTTTCCATCCCTGAGCGAGAAGCAGATTCGAAATAAGTTCATCTTTTTAGTTAACGACAAATCCATTAATATTTCTTGCTGTACTTTTATTTCTAGTTAAATTTGTTAAAATAGTAGCTTAATTTTCAATTTCTGATCTGATATTTGTAGGCGATATACTGGGCTATCGAGCAGTCTGTGATACTTTACCATTTCGTTTACTATCTATTTTATAGCGATATGTAATCGGAACTTTGATTTCTAAATTTATTTTTGTGTTGTAATTTTATTATTTATCTTCGAATTACAATCCCTGAGCAGTAGGTATATATTTTGGCAAACATGTACTTTTTACGTGTATTCTTCTATGTCTTTTTATTTGATTTTACAAATCGCTCAAAGTTGTTTGAACTGTATTATCTTTGACTCCGTATCTGGCTCGAAATGATTCAGCCATCGAATTATATTTAACCTTCATGAATTTTTTCTTCTTACTTTTACCAATGCGCATCTACTGCTAATTAGTTTCAATAGTGTTGTCTGCATGATATCGATATGATAACTTCCCTTATTGATCCAATTACAATTTTTAAACTTTTGGATGTTTTCTCCTTTTTATCTAATCATAAAGTTCTGAATACTAGAACATGAATTTTACTTCTCTCGATGCTTGGGTACTCGCTACCCTGACCGCTTAATATATCATTTATTTCGTGCTTGGGAATATGCTTCAGTTAATTGAGATAGACGCGAGCTGCACTTTACATTTTTGCATTAAATGCTTCAATTCGCTTCATTTTACTCTTGTTCACTTTCTTTCGATTATTTTGCTATGGGATGTCTTTGTCAATTGTGTGGGAATCTAAAGATGAATATACGAGTCTTCTGTGCATTTTATATTAATTTTAAAATTAGTATAGTAATTTTATTATTAACTATCTATAAGTATTTCTTTAAATTATCACTCAAGCAGTTTAAAATATATCAAAATGAAGATGTTTTGAATCTTGATAACTTTAAACCGCAAAAACATTTGAAAAATTAAATCTAAATATTAAATTTGAACAATGTCAAAATAACAACAAATGGCTTCGAGCATCTCCTCAACCGAAGATATCGCTAGTCTGCTTGAGTTCCAAGACAAATTACTGAATATAGTGCACTCAGAAGTGTACGCTCACCAGCCAGTCGACGATGATGTACTTGCCATAAAATTCAGATACTGGTCCGGTTTCAGATCAACCATATAACTGAGGTCAATGATGCGTGGAAGAGAATGATCGATGACCTGCTATTTCGGCTCGTCAAACAGCGAATCCCATATGAGTCGACTTTGCGTGATCATTTCCATAAAGTACTAGTAGCTGACTTCTTGCCCTGCATCAGAATAAACAGGCATGAACTTGCTCAAGTGTCTTTATTCGGGTTCGACATATATATTGAACCATTGTCGACAATACTATAGATAATCAACCGCATCGATGGTCAAAAACACATAATAAGCAAACAGTAACCTGCAAATGCACCATAAAGAAAGTGGGCCATGAAACCCAGTGATGTGTGGGAAAGTATCAAAGTCAGCTGGAATGAATTTATCTATTGCGCATCATTATGTAAGATATCTGTGAATGTTTACATCCTGAAGTAATACTTGAAGATGGCAGCTCAGTCACTAGTTAAGAAGGACAAGTAAATTATATTCACAGGTTGTTTGAATTTGTTTTCGTAAATGGTACCTTGCCTCAAACAAAATAAATAATTATGGCTGTTGATAGAGCTAGCCTAACTCAATAATGAGCTCTATAACTTCCATCCTAGTTTCAATTACTCTCACTTTTATTCATTGATGCTGCCCCTTCGTGCACAATATGAGCCAGTGTTCCAGGTGATGAAGGTAGTTGCTGGTAAGTGCCTCAGTGCAAACATATTGACACCTTTTCTATTCGCCATTATGAGAAATCGTTCTGCTTTCCTTCAGTTTATTTAGGAAGTGGACGACAAATGCTGGGTTGGTTATCTAAATGGTCTCATCTTCGCTCTTATTTATAACTTTAAGGCTAGAATATTGGAGTATGAAGAAGTCATCGAAGTCATGTAGAAGGCCATTATCAAATTGGGAGTGTTAGGAGCATTATAAACTCAGTGTTTTATGGGAGAACTTGGTAAATAGTGGTCATAAGCCAGAGATTTCTTTATTTCAGCATTAAAAATAGGCTATAATGTTGGCGAACTTCAAACATGGCATTCAACAGATTCTCAAACTATTCAAGAGCGCATTATACAGCGCACTAAATAATCACTTTTAATGCATTCATCGCTACCAACTGGTTGCCCAACAAAAATTTTCTTCACTGGTACTTTCGAAGAAGAGTTAGAGACTTGTCTTCTATAATTGACTACTAACTTACTGAACAAGGACCAATTTACAACCAGTTACTCATCAAATATAGCATAAGCAATATCAGTAAAAAACGCGCAAATCAATAACCTGCTCAAAGTTGCCCATTTGGTCGATCTGTGTAACTTAAGCAAAAATGCTAACTGTATCTGCTATGTTATAGGCTTCTTTAATAAAGTTGAAGGCGTTTAATCTGAACTATATAAACAGAGACTAAGCGAAATCGGAGATAAATTTTGTGAAACTGCTATTAAACAACTTGAAATTGAAGGCAAGGCGAGGGATGATATTAAAGAAGTGCTTTTTATTTATATGAAAAAGAATAAGCCTATTTCAAAGATTTATCAGCTCATTCAAGTTTTTTTAATGATATCATCACCCAAGGAAGCAGTCTTTTAGATAATGTCCCTTGTTTAGACTTCTCATGCTACCGTATAAAAGCAGTCAGACGATTTAATAAGATTTGCAGCTGCCAATTTAGTTGCTGTGTACTGTCCCGAACAATTAGGGACCCTAGTAAAAGTCAAAACCTTCTAAAAAGAGTACAGCATCGAATCAGATATAATAAATCTTCCTAACAAACTGAACTCTTGCTTGACGGTATTAGTGGAAGGCCTAATTTTAAACAATTCTGGGACTGCTAGACAAATACTTCTTTAGATGGTTCGCCTTTGTAACTGGCTAGTGATTCCATTGCTTGGGTTTCCAGTATCTTCGCGTTATGATCGCAATAGTCAAAATAAAAAATTAGAGTCTCTAAGTATCTTTATGATTTCAATTTTCGATCTGCATTAAATACTAATGGAACTTTTAGCAATAGGACTTGCGATACCTCAAGGCAGTGTAAGAACATATTTCATTGAAATCTGCTTGACAACTGTTTCTGATCAGATCGTAATGGAGCTAAACACCGTCCTTATTTAACTGGACAACTTAGAAGACAACAATCAATATCGATATATTCTAGAATTAATTAGTCTTTTCATGCGAGTGCTTCAACTGAATGCAGAGCGGATTACGACTGCTACTAACGCACCGCTACTTAAAAAAATTCTAAAATTGTACTTACGCGCAGTAGAAAAATTAAATGACATTTTAATTAATTCATAGGACTAATTAATAAGTCAGCAAGTTAGATCAAGCCTAACATAAATTTATTGTCCATTAATTAACACTCTGTTTGAAGAATAAAAAAATTGCAGAAAATGGAGAGCTTGCATGAAGAAAATATGTTTAACATCACTTGACATTCCTATAGAGCATATCATTAATTTGAGAGACTTTTAACTGTCTTCTACTCGTAAAGATAAAGGGTTTCTCATACACAATTCAATCGATTACAGTAAATAGAGTACAGCTAATGGGCCAATTAATTTAGATAAAATGAGAAAAAGGGCATAACAATTATTGAAAAATTCACGAAATGCTGTTTTTTAAAACAAAAACATTAATCCTATTTTTTAGAAACCTGATTATTTAATAACAACAAAATAAGTTAAGGAACTTGATATTGAAAAAGCCGATAGTAAATTTACTTCGAAATAGTTTTTACTTCCTGGCTTTTCTCTCAAGCTTATAAAATATTTATGGTCCGATAACAGTGATGTTAATAACTTGTTGGTCGATCTTCTTTCAATGACTCCATCAAGCCATCACAAGTTAACTTAATTTGCATTACTGACGAAAAATAAATAAATTCTATTTTCAATAGGGTTATCTAAACAGACAGTGCAAAGTTTATTGCCACAAATTCTTATAATGATCTCACGTGAAGAGCTACCGCATTTAGTTGATAAGCTTGATTAGAACTTGCGTAAAAGTATCAGTGATAATTTTAACTTAATGCTCACAAAACAGCACTATCCTAATCAATAACAACAGCATAAGCTATTTATCGATCTGAGTGGGGCTCTAGGGTTCTTAGTAGTTCTTAATCAAAGTAATTGGAGATTTCTTAACGAAGTAGCTAATGATTTGGCAATTGCTAAAGTCAACGGGTTAAACTCTGTACCATCTTTACTTTTACAGTACGAGTAGTATATTAGAATAACTAGCTTACCCAACCGCGACTATTAAGATCGTTTTAAAGCTTACAGTGAAATTGTATCAGCGTACTCTTCTCTATTGAAACAGAAATTATAATACTTAAATAATTTGTAGTCTTCAACTTTTAGTTAGTCAACCAAGAAGTAACATTAAAATTGCATAACTGCTTAAGAACTGAGGCTATTTAAACTAAACTAATTGGCTTATGTAGGTTCTTTTTGTGAAAACTTCAATGTAAAAGATGTTCTTAAAAGAGCAGCTGATCTTCGGAACCAAGCTAAACAAATTAGTGCTCAGAACAATGATAAAGCAGATAAAAATAAATCCAAATTTGAATAGCTTATTGCTACAATCGATCGAATTGTTTAAAGTTTAAGTCAGATTAACAAAATTATGAATCAAGTCGCAGAGGGTTCCATTGTTTGTCCTGATTTTATCTATAGTTATAGATTGTGCTCTAATGGTTGCTATAATCAAGCTAAAATTAGATTAGGAGAGAACTTATAATCTTATCAGATCCAAATTGAAGAAAATTAAAAGGATACATATGTTTACCAGCCTTAGTCTAAAGCATGCTCACTGTCTGAATATTTAAAAAATTTTATTTTAACACTACAAACCGACCAAATATTTCAATCACAGCCTAAACTTGCACAGACAAAAGAGTCAGGCGATATAGTCAAGCAGTTAATCGAAACATTCATTTAGCTTGAATAAGTCTTGAAGAACAAAAAATTAATTTCCATAGATAGCTAATCTCAATAAATTAAATTTTGCAATAGCGAGGTAGTCGAAGAAAAAAGTGAGTAATAGAATCCTGAAATTGAACGACTGCTATTTAGCTTTGGAGTACTTTATAGGTGCATGTAACTAACTGGACAGGGAGCTCAGCTTGACAAAATAAAACTTGGTGCAATAGTAGGCTTGTTGAGAAAAAGATAGAAACTAGACTGGTAGTCCTTGAAAAACTTAAACGCTGAAGCCTACCACCATATCAAAGCAGTCTTGGTGGACGAAGAAGTACAATAATTTTATATTTAGATTTAATCGAGAAAGATAAAGTTCGAGTACAAGGGACAACCATTGTTCTCGCAACATGGGGCCAGCATCGAAGTGAATAAACTCAATAGATAAATATACTGCAATTTAGTGGCCAAATTAAGCATTGGGCTCAGAGTGTGGACACGGGCTTGCTTCTTCGCTCAGGGACTTACTTTTGTTTACTGAATATTTTGATAAGCGTAATTCATTGCTTTGGCCTATAATATTATAGTCAATTTTGAATTTATGCTAAAAATTAATAATGCAGACCATCATCAATCTCATTGCCATATCTGCAATGGTTTCTCTAGCATATTGCAGTGTTTAACCGTACAAACCGATTAACGGCACCACTTTTGGAAAGCAAACTTTGTACAACAATACTTTGACACCAGCTTCAGCAACTAGTACACATCAAATTATCTACTCGACACCAAAATCAATAAACCCTAAAGTTCTACTCTGCTTGGTGGACTATGAGGAACGTGATTTGATGACAGACGCTTATTTTAAGCTCGCAATATCAGCCAGCACGCTGACATCATTTAACGTAGAACTGAATTGCACTGGCTCAGCTATGATATACCTTGTTAGCGTTATGTACCTCTCACTTTAAGATGTTGATAATGCTTTCTATCCGCTCACCGTGCAATTTACTAGTCTCGTACAAATTTGTATATTTAGTCAGCAGTAAGCACAGGCTCAGGCACTAGGCAATAGAGCAAACTTTCTAATTTTTATACTCTGACCGGCACTTCATTAAGCTCTAATTTATCGCTCAATATGGCTTTTGTGTTCATTAACGGTTTTGAAATGCAGGCACCTTCTAGTAAATTTTCCTTATCTCTTGAAGTATCGCTCACTAACTCGATATCATTCATTACGGTAATAAAAACAGGATTTGACTGTCATATACAATTTGCTAGTGGAATGTACTTGTTTATCGACAAGAGTAAATTTATAACAAATAATATTACTGTTTACTCTGAAATTATTACAACTTAGAACACAACGTATTATGCAGGTACTCCCACTCATCTTTCAAGCAATGGACACTATATATTGGGACTTAATATAATTAAAGGGGTTACGGGAGTGAGCGAGTCGATTAGATTTACTATTGAGATTGGCTCTTTGATTATTGTGACCACAAGTGCAAGGGTATCGGCACTTGATATTACCTATCTATTTCTAGGTAACTATGGCTGTGTCACCAGTTTTCCCTTTTACTCTGACATCTACTATTCATCATGCGTTGCTCAGTGCGCAAGTGGGGAAATACAGTGGCCAACCAACAAAGTATGCTCAGCTTGCACATACCCTTGCAGCGAATGCTACTCAACGGCCAGTAACTGTACATCATGTGCAAGCGGCTACACACTGCAAGGGCAACTCTGTTAGCAGTCCGCATCCGGAGTAATTACAGCGAGTGTGGGGTCCAAGATATACCTGCTGGGGCTTCTAGGAATCATACCGATTTCTATCGTAAGTAAATTTGTAAATATGATAGCTGGTGGTGTACATGTGCTTGCGAGGCAGGAAGATCAACAGCCCCATCAACATGACCGAAATCGTCGCCCAACCTGCCATGGATTTTTCCTGAACTTCGGCTCCCTGATCGATTCTAAATACTTCCATATACATACAATAATTAAAATCAAGAGAATGCATCAGAAGGGTGGATAGTGCAGCCCGCTTTCATAGTTATCCATGAAGAAGTTACGATTTGGACATACTTTCTCAACTTCTAATTATACCTGCACATCTTACGATTCTTTACGTAGCTGTTATAATGGAGCTGCTACTTCCTTTTAATTCTATAAAGCCTCCTCGCTGATCAGCGGGTCGTATTCGAAAATGTTGTTGCTCTGGAGCTCTGACTCCACGTGTGACGGATCACATGACATGTAAAACTCACTTCTTAAGCTCTTTATTATTTTATAAAAGGAGTGGTATTTTTTCTACATTTTTTGATGATGGCTGCGACACTGTTCGGCCTCCCTCGTCCCAATGAAGTCAGCCATTGTCTTAAATATTTTGTCCATCCTGCGCAAGTGTCTGTGAATGAAGTGGTTGCTGTGAATTTAAAGGAACCAGTGGTACCTTTTGTTCTCATCCTTCATCCAGTGGCCCGTATTTTTGTTGCTCTTCTGAGACTCTTCTTTAATTTAGGACTTCAGTTTATTGGTTTTCAATCCTTTGGGTCGACCCTTCTTCTTGACTGGTAAGGGTGACAGATTCTTTTGTTCTTCCTGGAGATCTTAATCGTTTTGATAAGAAAAGAGTCTAAGACCGTGGTCATGGCTCGAGTTGCCTATCAAATTTGCGAATTAAATTTCTTCCTGCTCACCCTGAAGATCCATTTTAGCTGGTAATTATATGAGTGACTTAACACTTCAATCAACTTATACTGCTTTTAATCTATCAAATTCTCAAAGTTGCCACAATTTTCTCACTATGATGCTCTATCCTAATTAAGACACTCAAACGACAAGTCTACAAAATTCAATATACAAATAAAATCTCACTGAAAAAATATTTAACAGGACTGTCAAGCTATTTAACCTGTCAAGTGTTCTTACGAAGTGTTTTATTTTTGCCCAGCTCAGCCAATATGTCCATTTTTATTTTGCTAATATCTATGTTCAATTTTTTCTTTTCTTCAACCGGCGCCAGGTATTTCTTGCTTTGGTTTAGTGACATTTTTTAGCCTCTTGATATAATTGAGTTTTTGCTTAGTCTTGGCTCTGCTAAATTATTTAAACTAATATTCCTTCTTCTGCTTGCATTATCACTAAAAGCAAAACTTTCCTTCGTATTTCTCTCGCTTGAGCTGTGCCCAATTGAATCATTTCTTTGTCTTTGAATATAGTCTTTTCTTGAACTTTCACTTACAAACATGTTTACTTTTTATTTCTATTTTTTAAGTAAGTCACTAAGTGATCGAGCAGTCGTTTCGGGGAATATAAGTAAATTTTATTTGAACAAGAAAGGAGTAATTTGCCAAACCATTTACTATTCATTAAATTTGGATTTATTGACAATTTGCTATACTTGTTTTTCAGTCATTACTGTTTCAACAATGCCTCTATATTTGCTAATGTCGGCTTCCTGCGTTCTAATTGTGCTTAACATTTCCTCTTTCTCAGTCTAGTATTCTTGTTTTAGGTCTTTTATTTATTACTGACTTTGCATGTATTTCGTCTTTAGTTCTTGAAATCTTTGCCTAAGTAAGTCTACTTATTCATTCAATGATTTGTAGTTTGTCTCCAGGCCCATAAGCTCTTCTTCTCTCTTTTTCTTATCTTATAAATATTGTTGTTATTTCCATTGCTGCTCTTTTAACTTTTACTTTAATCTATTTATCTTTTCAATTTCAGTTGCATCTTCCTCCACTTACTACCTTTGAAGTAGTTTCTCAAGGGCTTATAATTTTTTCTTCAGCTATTATTTCTACTCTTGATCAATAATTCTCTGCGTTTCTAAGGGATTAGCAGTACCTTCCCGATGTACGAGTTCCCCATTAACTAGTAAATCAGGACTGATTCCCTATAAAATACTTTTGAGTCTTTTTATTTCTTCAGCATACTGTCGCAAAAGTGTGTCTTTTGGATCTTCGTTGATGATAGGCTTGTTTTTGATAAATTTAGTCCTACTTGCATATCTTAGCGTGCTGATTGTTTACTCATACGATGCTTATGAAGGCGAAATTGTGGCAATCATTACTGTTTGAGTATTACCTCCAAGAGAATCTTGCAGAAGTCGAGTTAGCTTTGAGTCTCTATATGGAATATGTGATGATCTTCCATCGACTAGAGCAGATATTACGTTACCCAAAGCACTCAGTGACAGATTAATTCTGGTTGTCTCTTTTAAACCAACTCCAGCCATTTTAAGTTTGCTTTGCCGTTCTGATCCTGCCAAATCGACTAAATTAAGCTTCCCACTCTTATATAACTCATTGCCATCCATAGTCTCTTCAACAGATTCAACATAAACTGTGAATATACAATGAGACCTGGAAGAGTACTTATTAAATGAAGTTTATCTTATGGCTCTATTTTTAGAACCCATTTCAAATAATTTTTGAATCTATTCTTGAGATTTTACGATTTGTAGTTTTTGGTCTTTAATAATGGTCCCTTTACCGGGTACTTCCTTGACTTCTAGCTTCGTTTTATTTTTCTTATCAAACAAATCATACACCTCTTCGTTATAAATTTCAATGTAGGAGCAGTGAAGTAGATGTCTTTTGTCCTTCTAAGCGCCAGTTCTGGTTAAGATTTGTTTAAATGTTCTTGGAGTGACTCCTTTTTACTCTTATGAGTGACCTCCCGTCATAGTGAATGTTTTTCCACAGCCAGTTTGACCATATGCGAAGATGGTGCCATTATAACCTTCTAATACATTTTCAACTAACATAAATGCACTCTGCTCATAAATTTACTCTTGCGAAGACTCAGGACCGAAAACATGATCAAATGTGAATACTTTTAACTGCTCTGCTAAACTCTTCGCCTTAGAAACGGTGATTTGATGAAGATCTTTATCGATTTGCAGAATATTGTATTTTGATTCTTCCTTAGGCAGAAAGGGTCGGCATCGAACCATGACCTTCACATTCTCTGACATATATATTCAGCTTTTATTTTATTATAAACCCTATTCAATTATGAACATTATTGATCAATAGTCTTCAGTATAAGGATAAGCTTTCAATTTATAACATAGATTTAATATAAATTCTATTATATATATGATAGCAAATAAATGCAAGAAAGTGGAGAATCTAGCATAATA
>APMI01017247.1_pt1 | contig 14314 bp, 13 predicted proteins | sample 667938 | NCBI WGS metagenome assembly APMI01 (sample SAMN01084076, study PRJNA167559) | wastewater metagenome | biome: Wastewater | place: Denmark: Ejby Moelle, Odense | collected 2011-11-28 | reverse complement strand
TTTCCTGCAAAATATCCTCGGCGTACTCGACTGGCAAATCTCGTTTACGGAGTGAGTTTGAAATGTCATAGTCTAAAGTCGCAGTGTAATTTTCGAAAATATGCTCCCACATGCGCGAGTCCATGCGTTTAAGCTTATCGACAATCTTTTTCTCGCTCATTAGCACTGGGGTGCGGCCAGACATATCTAACATGGTACAACACTCCGATACATAAAATAACTAATGTTGCCAGCCCGCCATTTATTGTCAAAATCGATTCAAAACTCTATTTTGCTGGCAACAAATCCAGTGGGCTGAATGAAAAGAGTGTGAAGGATTTACATATTTCACATTACAGTTTTAGCATAATCGATTTACCTGAGTCAACTTCCCCCCTGAAATTGGGGTGATATAATCTCGTGAAATCCCGTCTTCCCTCAAGTGCTGATAGTACTCTGGTATTGTTATCTGTTTTCGCGCATATTATGCTTGGACAATAAAGACCATATGAGAGGTAGCTATGAGTTTTTGGACAGAGAACCGTTTTGTGGTTACCGGAGGCGCGGGCTTCTTGGGATCAGCAGTGGTTCGTAACCTAAAAAATAAAGGCGCGGCGGATGTGTATGTCCCGCGCAGCAAAGATTATGATTTGCGTGAGCATGAGGCAACACTCGCCTTGTTGAATGATCACAAGCCGGATGTGATTATCCATATGGCGGCGGTGGTCGGTGGCATCGGGGCGAACCGCGCCCGACCTGCCGAGTTTTTCTACGACAATTTGATGATGGGAACCCAGCTTTTCGGGCGGGAGTCAAGAAATTCGTGAGCATCGGTACGGTATGTGCTTACCCGAAATTCACGCCGATCCCCTTCCATGAAGAGACTTTATGGGATGGCTACCCCGAAGAAACCAACGCGCCTTACGGATTAGCCAAGAAGATGCTGCTGGTTCAGGGACAATCCTACCGGCAGCAATATGGCTTCGAGTCGGTTTATCTACTGCCGACCAATCTTTATGGGCCGGGTGATAACTTTGATCTGGAAACGTCACACGTCATTCCGGCGCTGATCCGCAAATGTTTAGAAGCGAAAACACGCGGTGATAAGCAAATGATTGCGTGGGGAACTGGCTCCCCTACCCGCGAGTTCCTGTATGTAGACGACGCAGCCGAAGGCATCACCCTCGCAGCCGAACGCTACAACAAAGCTGACCCGATTAACCTCGGCTCAGGCATGGAAATCAGCATCAAACACCTGACCGAATTGATCGCCGAAATGACCGGCTTCAATGGTGGGATTGTGTGGGATACCAGCCAACCGGACGGTCAGCCGCGCCGTGCTTTGGATACCAGCCGCGCCGAACAGGAATTTGGTTTCAAGGCCAGCACTCAATTCCGTGATGGCATCCAGCGGACGGTTGAATGGTATTTAGCCACACTCGGTGAGCCCGTCGCCTAAGATGGCAACCGTTTATGTGGGAGTCGTCACCTACAACAGCCTTGATGATTTAGCAGGATGTCGCGCAGCATTGGCTGCTCAAACCTACCCTTCTATCAAGGTGATCGCGCTAGATAATGCTTCAGCCGATGAGTCCGTGGATTGGGTGCGGCAGCACGCACCCGATTGGCAGCTTATTGTTAATCCACAAAACGTTGGATTTGGGCGAGCGCATAACCAGATTGTGAAAGCCTGTGCGCTGCAAGCGGGCGACTTCTATATGACACTCAACCCGGATGCCGCGCTGCAACCGGACTATATTGAGCAACTGGTCACAACCATGACCGAAACGGGCGCAGGTTGGGCGGGTGGCAAACTGCTGTTGAAAGATGACAATAACAAGCCAACTGGATTCCTTTACAGCGCGGGGCAAGGTATCCGGCGCGATGGTTACGTGGTGAATGTGGGCGAAAATATGGCAGATGCGCCTATTTTTAACCAAACCCGTGAAGTGTTCGCGGTCAGCGGCGCGGCGCTCATGATCCGGCAGGAAACCATTCAAGCGATTGCGCCCGATGGCGAACTGTTTGACGAGCAGATGTTTTTGTACAGTGAAGACATGGACGTGGGTTGGCGAGCGCGACTGCAAGGCTGGCACTGCTGGTATATGCCGAAAGCGGTGGCTTACCATCGCGGTGGCAAACTGGATGCGAAACGGCGCGGGCAAGCGCTGGGTAACACTTATCTTTCGGTAATTAAGAATGCTTATCTGGTTGATTTGCTGACCTATAACATTCCCTTGATTATGGTTAATGTGCTGCTACGAACGATCCTTTCGCCGAGCGTGGGATTGGCACTGATTCAGCAGCTTTTTAGAGAAGCCGGTGGTGCATTTGGCAAACGTCAGCAGGCAAAAATTAGCCGAGCCGAGATGCTAAAGTGGTTCGAATGGACGACCGAGCAGCCGACGACACAGGCAACCGGCATCAGCGAACGCATCCAACGTTATCTGAGCAAAAATAAGCGGGAAGCCGCCCTGAGGAGCAGAACATGACGGCTGAACCGTTGGTTTCGATTATCACCCCTTCCTATAATCACGCGGCTTATATCGAGCAGACCATTAAGAGCGTGCGCGAACAGGATTACCCGAACATCGAACATATTGTGATTGACGGCGGCTCGACCGACAATACGGTGGAAATTCTAAAGCGCTACGAAGACCGGCTGACGTGGGTTTCGGAAAAAGACGGCGGACAGACCAATGCTATCAACAAGGGCTTCCGTAAGGCGACAGGCGACATTATGGCGTGGCTGAACTCGGATGACGTGTATATGCCGGGGGCAGTTCGGGCGATGGTTGATCATTTCCAACAGCATCCCGAAGATAAGTTTGTTTACGGGAATGTGCTGGCGGTCGATGAGCATGAGCAGTCTTACGGCGTGCGCTCTCATATTCATCAAGGTGATCAAAGCGAGTTGGTCAACAGCGTGAACTTTATTGTGCAGCCCGCAACCTTTTGGCGGCGTGAAGTTTGGGACACGATGGGCGAACTGGACGAAAGCCTTCATTATATGATGGACTATGAATATTGGATGCGGGTGGCGGGACGATACACGCTGCGGCATATTCCGGTAGTGATCGCTAAAGAACGGATGTATCCGGCGGCTAAAACGTTTAGTGGTGCGGTAACGCGCATGGAAGAGATGCAAGCGGTGGCAGAGCGGCACGGCGGTCACGGCATCCCCTACCGCTATCGGGCGGAAGCGGCAGCTAACTATGCAGTGCGCGGTTTCAAGCGCTTAGGCAAAGGTGAATGGTCTGGTGCGAAAAGCGATCTGGCTCGAGTTGGCAGTATCCGCCCTCCCCTACTCACTTTTATGCGGTACTTCGGCGCAATGGCGATTTTAGGGCCGGAGTCGATTTCGGGACTGTGGCTGCGGAAGAACAAACGCATCTCCAAATAAAAAGCCAATTTGAAACTGGCTAATTCTGGCTAATTGATACTCGCATCGTTTAAGCGTAATTGGCACATTACCCGTTTCTACGACCAATTCTCAATCAGGATTTCAAGGTATTGGCGCAGTAATACCGCTTGATTATGTTCGGTGTCCCGGCTTGCGTAGACCAGCGTGATTCTCCGCTTCTTGTTGTCTTCAATAAATGACTGAAGAAGCTGACGGTTATTGTCCAACTCTGCAAAATACTGCTTCTTAAATTCATCCCATTTTTCGGGTTCATGGTTGAACCACTGGCGTAACGCGGTTGAAGGGGCAGCATCTTTGAGCCACAGATCAATTCCAGCTTCCTTTTTGCGTATCCCACGTGGCCAGAGTCGATCAACCAATACCCGATAACCGTCTTTTTCCTCCACAGGTTCGTAAATTCGTTTTATACCAATTGTCATTCTGCTTCAATCCTTCAACACATTAGGTAAGTCCGCAGATCACCTTACGCAGTTGACCCTCATCCTAAATCCTTCTCCCTCAAGGAAAAATGATACGGGCGCGTAAAGTGAATTTGCAACATTAGAACCCACATGAACATTATTCTACGACTGCCAATAAGTTCTCCTGAGAAGTCGATTTTCATGTGGATTCTTAACGGTTCTGTTAAGTGCAATCAGTACAACGAACTTCACTTCTTACAGGGCAAAATCGCCCGCTGCCTCTGGTTGGTAGAGAATACGTTCAACTTTCAAAGATCGCTGACCGTCTGGCACCTCCCATTGGATCGTTTCTCCCTCGCGGCAGCCTAAGATAGCGGTACCTACAGGCGCGAGTACTGAGATTCTCCCTTCCTGAACATTAGCATGTTCCGGGTATACCAGCGTAAGAATCATCTTCTCGTCCGTATCAAGGTCAACCAACTGGATCGTCGAGTTCATGGTAATTGTGTTCGCGGCGATTTCATGGGACTCTACGATAACCGCTTGATCGATCTCACGTTCCAATTCTTGGAGATATGGTTTTTGCTGCAACAAGTCTGGATTATCAAGCAGCTTCCGCAGACGCTGTATATCGAGACTGGTGATGCGAATGGTATTGTGTTTCATAGATTTTTCCTCCTGATTAGGCGGCTGGTAATTCGTTACAGCCGCAATACGATCAACATAGGTTTGACTTAAATTCTTATCCTTATCGATACGGTTCATATAGATACGATGTGTTGGTTCATGGTCAACACGGATAACAGCCCCGGTGTTTGGCAGTGTGATGATGCGAATGAGCATTCCGTCCACATTAACAGTGAGCGTTGACGATTGGGCGAGGTCAATTTCATGGTCTTGTAGACTATGATGCTGGATTCGAATCCCCCCATTCGTGCCCTGATTAGAAAGGCGATGCTGAATTTCGGCTTCGCCAACAAGGGTCAGTTCTACCACTTGCGGCTCATCAGCCCAGCGAAGATAGCCGGCTTTGTCTAACCCGGAGGCGACTTCACGCCAGTCGGTGGTCGGCAGTTCGCTAGAGAGGCTGCTCAATGGCACTTTCGTTTGATTGTATGCCGTCATTAAGAGTGAGCGTTCTATTTCTGATAGCTCACGCCAAGGTTTAGACACCAGTTGAAAGTTTAGAAACTCCGATAAGTAGCACATCCGATCCGGTTTGAGGACGTGAAATCGACCACCGCTCAAGATTTGCCCAACAACGTATTGGCGCTGAACGAGTCCATTTCGGGGAGGATTGCCACCACCGCCCATGTTATAGAGAGCCGCAGCATAACGGTTGCTGTAGCCTATAACTTCTTTAACTGTCTGTGCGAAAATCATGTGACCTCCTTACACATATGCAAAGAACACACCCTGTAAATTAGCAGGTGCGTTCGCAAATATAGAACTATAGAGACTGCTTTTAATCGAAATCAAGCAGAGTAGTAGGCAGATGTATTATTCTGGGATACGTACAGACACAGCCAACAGTGTTTTGATCACCGGACTATGTTATGGACCAAACGGAGGTTGTGTGATATCGCCACGCGGGTAAGTGAAATTGAGGCGGCGGGAAGATTGAGCGGAGAAGAAATTCATCGCTAAATAATCGCCGAACGGACCGTAATCACGATGGGTCAACCCATTAATGATAGAACTTTGGGATGTCACGTTTTTTCACCTTTTAAACTCAATACATCCTTTAGTCTATTCTACTGTGCCAGACCGAAAAAATCTACCTGATGTAAGTCACAAAAAACACGCATTTATATCACAAAATATGACATTTAATTCGGAAAATTCGTCGAATTCTTGCGATCCGGAACGAAGCACATTAAGTTCAGGTAATATAAATCGACGGCTTAAACGTGTTGGTCAATGGTAGTGTCCCTCTAGCGAGTTGGCGAATGAAAGTTTGCGTAAACTTCTCCCTCAAATTTGAGTTATCAACTCCATTCGGGGACACCAGCGAATATACTAATCAAGATAAACCCCTCGTAAACAAGGGGTTTGATTAGATGCCGACTACTTTATCTTTTCAATACGCAGTGTCCATTCTGCCTGTACAACAGTGATTTCAATCAACGCTGAACAACCTTTTGAATTAATAACTGATTGAGCATTGGAGGCCTTATCCGTTAGCATATACAACATAGGCGAACCAAAATCCCCTGCCCCTTGGTGACAATCCCCATCAATAGCTGTAATCGTGGCCGATAAGAAACCAGTGGTATCGGTTACAGATTTATAAATTCCTGCGGGCAATTCAATTGGGCCTATAACTGTGTTTGTTTTACCAGAAAATGACAATCCATTGCAATCAGCTTGTAAAGCGGTGATTTTGGCGCTAGAAACAGCCAATATGTCGACGGCAGCTTTAGGATCAGCCGCTGCTTGTGCATCTTGGGCTGATTTTGCTACAGCGGCTATGGCGAGATCCACATTATCTTTGCTACATGTAGAAGACTTATCTTGTGCCACAGTAGGAAATGATGTGCCTACTATACTTAGAATAAAAATGACTATTAAGAAACGAACACTTTTCATTTCTCTATCCTCCTGTTTATACTACTCATTACCTATTATGGCTATTGTATGATGGATTAATAATAAATTCGAATTAAGAAATGGATATACATAAAATAAGCGAAACCAAGTTCAACGTCTCTAAATAACTTTACTTAAATTGTAGTCTATTCTAACTCGTGCCAAACCACACTCGCCGCACCAGCAGCGCTAAATTCGCCCACAGAAAATTGTATCTGTGGGCGAAACGCGTTGCTAACTGTGTGTTACTTGGCTTTTTCCTCAACAACCGGCTCAGCCGCCTCGACTGGCAGCATCCGCGCTTGAATGCGGATACCATTTTTCTGGCGTACCGGTTCGGATGCGTCCAAGCCGTAGGTCTTGAGCGTGTTCACGACACCTTCGACAAATGCGTTCTTGTCGCCCACATCCGCAGGGTATCCAATCAACACACTCACCAATTTGTCGGTAACCTGCGCTCCACCCAGCAGCCGATAAGGTTTCTCCTGAAATCGTGCTTCATGAAGGAAAGCGTCGAAACGTTTCTTCAGTTCGATTTGGTTATTTATTGCCATTTTTTGATACTCCTTTATTCAAATTGATCTCTTCTATCTCACTTGTGAGGCTGAGATAGAAGTTCGGTTTAAGGGTACACCAGCAGCGCAAGCCTTAACAACCGTTGCGTCAAAATAGATCAATACTCAAAAAATTTGGATATGGTATTGGGGCAGCGGCCGAGGCGTGTAACACGTGCCGCAGCCCTACGAAAAATCCCGCTATAGTGAGGTGCTAACGGAATCAAAAGCGCTGGCATAACCCGGCGCTTGAAATAGTCCATTTTCAAAACGGACGGGAAAAATCCCGCCCCTATAATTTTCGAATATTTTTAGATTAAATGCCTAGGGGACATCGTCGGGGCAGTTCTCAATAGATAGAGGACTCACGTTCACTCACGGCGCGACCATGCCGCGCCACAATCTCGGATAATGCGGTCAGCGATTTCCGTCGTTCTTCCGGGAAGCTCGTCATCAGCGTGTCAAGCGGTTTAGGCTTACGCTTTTCGGTATCTTGTTGTTTTTGCAATTCACTCTTTGTTTGTTGATCTTTAAAGTAAGCAACCAACAACTTGAGCTCGCCAAACTTTTTCTCCCGAATGAGCTGATCAAATAGTTCCAGTTGAGTTTGCAGCATATCCAACTCCAACTTTTGCATTACAACATCCGTTACGGGACTATTGTTGCACAATTTATTACGATATGACGAGTCAAATTTGTGAATTTTTCATGAAGAATGATAGGAGTTGAAAATTTAAGTGCATCGTGCGTAAAATCTTTGCCTTACCATACTAAGGAAATCTCATGACCAACTTGCAGCGCAATTGGGAACAGTTCGCCCTCTTACTCATCGATATGCAGTATGACTTCTGGCCCAACGAAATCGCGGAGCATTTCCCTACGTTTCCAGATCGAGTCAAAAAGTTGCTCAAATTTTGCCGGGCCGAAGGCATCGACGTGATTCATCTGCGTGCCAGCTTTCAGCCCGATATGTCCGATTGGATGGTTAAGTATAAGCTGCGCGGGCATATTCCGTGCATCGCTGGCACCCCCGGAATCGAAACACTACCCTTCGCCCTCGAAGTCTCTGGTGAAACGGTCATCATCAAACATACCTTTGACGGATTCTTGACCGCTGACCTGCTCCCCTTACTGCGCCAGCGCGACAAACGTTTCCTGCTTACCGCCGGACTCGTCACTTCCACCTGCGTTTTCTTAACCACAACGACCGCAGCGCAAAGCGGATTTCTCACTGCCATCGTGGAAGACTGCTCCGCCGACTTCCCTGCTGTCCATCAACACACACTGGATCACTATCCCTTTGTCTTTGATCGCACAACCGTCAAAGCCATTCCTGAGCAGTATGTTGAATGGACAGCCGCATTAGAATCCCAAAAGCAGATGCACCTGTGACTTATGCTGGTGCTAGGCGATCCAGTTCATACCACACGACGCTCGCTGCACCAACGGCGCTGGATACAACCTCAGACTTGAGAATGGGAACATCGCTAAATACGCTGTGGAAGAGGCGGTCATGCAACTTAGCCGTCAAGCGCTCACCGAGTAAATCCCAAGCGGCTAACCCTAACCCGCCGCCTAAGATAATGCGACCCGGATTCAGCAGCCCGATATAAGGAACGATGACAGGAAGCAATCCATCAACCGCTTCGTCAATCAGCAAATTGCCCAGCGGATCACCGTCACGTGCCGCATTCAATATATCTTCGGTGGTGGCATTCTCATTAGCTAATGGGCTGAAAGGATAATGCGGCAAATGTTCATGCAAACCCGCCATCAACCCTGTACCGGACGCATACATTTCCGAGCAGCCGTGCGCGCCACATTTACATAAGCGACCGTTGGGGATTAGGGGAATGTGTCCGACTTCCATCCCTACGAACTGTGCGCCTAGCACCAACTGTCCACCGCTAATCGCTGCGCCACCCACACCCGTTCCGAGGGTGATGAGCATGAAATCGTCACAACCCTGTCCCGCACCAAAAAACATTTCGCCGATGGCGGACGCATTAGCATCGTTATGCACCCAAACGGGTAAATCGACTGATATGCGCTGGCGTACTCCGTCTAATAAGGCCACCTTGTGCCAGTTGAGATTGGTGGCGACATACACCATGCCGGTATGCGGGTTGATGTGTCCCGGCGAACCAATGCCGATACCCTTCACGGGCGTGGTAGTTTGCGCCAATAAATGCTCAATACCCTCGACGATGCGCCCGATAACCGCGTCAGTCCCTTCTTCGGGTAAAGTCGGCAGACGATAAGAAGCATGTTCATGCCCTGCCCTATCCACCAATCCGCAGGCAATTTTTGTTCCACCGAGATCAATGCCGATTGCCAATTGCTCATTCAATTTATTCTGCCTATATATTATTTACTGCCCGTTAAGAGCGTGTGATGGTCGCTTGTCTTGAGCAGCAAAAGTACCTTATGATAATTTTGTTGAATAATCACCTTATTTTACCTGAGTGGCGTAACAATATATTGACTGAAAATTGAGACTGGCGAGTGTATATATCGCTCTGATGCTTTTCTAACACGCCTCATACACCCTCAGTTTAAACTAAGACCATACTGCGAAATGAAGGTTACAGATTATGGATTTAAAACGATATACCAATAAAGCTCAAGAAGCGCTGGTTGGGGCTCAAGCACTAGCCAATGAATTTGGTCACAGCCAGATCGAACCGCTGCATATCCTGACAGCGCTGATGCAGCAAAATGAAGGGGTTGTGCCGGAAGTCGTCGCCAAGATCGGTGGACGACCCGCCAACCTCCAACAAGAACTGGAGCAAATGTTACAGGATCGTCCGCGCGTTTCGGGCAGCAATGTCGACCCGACACTCAGCCGTGACACGGTACAAACGCTCAACAAAGCCGAAGCCGAAGCCAAGAAGATGCATGATGATTACGTCAGCACCGAGCATATCCTGCTGGCGTTGGGCGATGACAAAACGCTGCGTGGATTACTCGAACGGCACGGCGTGACGCATGATGCAGTTTTGAAGGCGCTTGCTGCTATTCGGGGCGGTCAACGCGTGACCAGCCAAGACCCTGAGTCCACTTATAAGAGTCTGGAAAAATACGGACGTGACCTAACGGCTGCTGCCCGACAAGGCAAGCTCGATCCGGTTATCGGACGTGATGAAGAAATCCGGCGTGTGGTGCAGGTTATCAGCCGCCGCAGCAAAAATAATCCGGTGTTGATCGGTGAGGCAGGTGTCGGTAAGACTGCTATCGTTGAAGGATTAGCGCAGCGGATTGTGAACGGTGATGTGCCTGAAAGTCTGCGCGACAAACAGGTGATTGCGTTGGATATGGCTTCGCTGGTGGCAGGCGCAAAGTTCCGCGGTGAATTCGAGGAACGGCTCAAGGCTGTCCTCAAGGAAGTCGTTGACAGCGATGGCAAGATCATCCTGTTCTTGGACGAACTGCATACGATTGTCGGCGCTGGCGCGGCTGAAGGCGCAATGGATGCCAGCAACATGCTCAAGCCAATGCTGGCACGGGGCGAACTGCGCTGTGTCGGTGCAACCACACTCAACGAATATCGCAAGTACATCGAGAAAGATGCTGCGCTGGAACGCCGCTTCCAGCCGGTATTCGTGGATGAACCCAGCGTCGAAGATACGATTAGTATCCTGCGTGGTTTGAAGGAACGCTATGAAGTGCATCATGGTGTGCGTATTCAAGATAGCGCTGTGATCGCAGCGGCAACGCTCAGTGACCGTTACATCTCGGATCGGCAGCTACCTGATAAAGCGATTGACCTGATCGACGAAGCGGCAGCACGGCTCAAGATGGAAATCGACAGCAAGCCGCTGGCCTTAGAAACCGTCGAACGCCATGTGATGCAGCTTGAAATTGAACGCGAAGCCCTCAAGAAAGAACGCGATAAAGCCAGCCAACAGCGCCTCGAATCCATCGAAGAGGAAATCGCCAATCTGCGCGAAGAACTCAGCGGATTGAGCGCTCGCTGGCAGACCGAGAAAGATGCGATTCAGTCGATCCGTACCATCAAGACTCAAATTGATGATGCCAAGATTCAACTGGAACAGGCCGAACGCCGCAGCGATCTGGAAGCAGCAGCCCGCTTACGTTATGGCACGCTGCGTGACCTCGACCAGCAGTTGGCTCAACGTGAGGCTAAACTGCGTGAATTGCAATCCAACGGTTTGATGCTCAAGGAAGAAGTCGATGCGGATGAAATCGCGGGTGTCATCTCACGCTGGACAGGTATTCCGGTCAACCGCTTACTCGAAGGTGAAATCGCTAAACTGCTACACATGGAAGAACGCCTGCACAACCGAGTAATTGGTCAAGATGATGCGGTTCGCGCGGTGTCAGCAGCGGTTCGTCGCAGCCGAGCAGGTTTGCAAGACCCGAACCGTCCGGTGGGTACATTTCTATTCCTCGGCCCGACAGGTGTCGGTAAAACCGAGTTGGCGCGCGCCTTGGCCGATGATTTGTTTGACGACGAAAACGCGATGGTTCGTATCGACATGAGCGAATATGGCGAACGTCATAGTGTGGCGCGGTTGATCGGTGCGCCGCCGGGATATGTGGGTTATGACGAAGGCGGTCAGTTGACCGAAGCGGTGCGCCGCCGTCCGTATGCCGTGGTGCTGTTTGATGAAATCGAGAAAGCGCATCCCGAAGTCTTCAACATCTTTTTACAGGTGTTTGACGATGGTCGTTTAACCGATGGTCAAGGCCGCACGGTCGATTTCACCAACACGGTCATTATTATGACCAGCAACGTCGGCAGCCAGTACATCAAACAGATGGGGCCAAATGCCGATAGAGCTGAACTGCGTGGCATGGTGATGCATGAGTTAGATAACGTCTTCCGGCCTGAGTTCCTCAACCGCTTGGACGACATCATCCTGTTCCAGAGTTTGACACAGGAAGACATCATGCGGATTGTAGACATCCAACTCAACCGCCTGACTCAACGTCTGCAAAGCCGCCGCTTGACGCTGGAACTGACAGGCGATGCGCGTCGCTGGTTAGCCGAACGCGGTTATGATCCGGTGTATGGCGCACGTCCGCTCAAGCGAGCCATTCAGCGCGATTTGCAAGACCCGTTGGCAACTGCGATCCTCGAAGGACGCGTCAACGAAGGCGATCATATTGTGGCGGATGCCGATCTGAACGGCGAAGGTCTAACCTTCACATCCACTCCACAAACTGAAATCGCCTAATGAGGTGAGTTAAAGTAGATCAGAAAGAGGCGTTACTGAATAGGTAGCGCCTCTTTTGATTTTACAGACAAATTCGCAGCAGAACGGATCATCTCAAACTGTATCGATAATAAGTCACTCTACGGTTTCCACGCCACAGCCGCAAACTCTTCCTGCGTCAGACCATAAATCAATTCGTCGTGGAAAGTCCCACCGCTGTAAATTAGTCGACGGATGCGACCTTCCAGCACAAAACCCAACCGTTCATGAAACGCAATCGACGCGGCATTGAAGCTGTAAACGGTGGCGTTCACTTTCTGATAACGCCGTTCATCAAAATAATAACGAAGCACCAAACCAATCGCCTCAGAAGCATAGCCCTTACGGCGCTGGTCTGGATGAATGGCGAGGCCATAATTGAATGTGCCACAGCGTGGATTGCAGTTATGGGTGTTGATGGTACCGACCAACACACCTTCAAATGTTTCGATTTGAAAGCGGAAGACATCGCCTTCCGGACGTTGTTTGGATTCACGTTCCGCCCACTCTTTGACGGAAGTGCGCGAAGTCGGAAACCAAACCTCATCCGTCATGCGCCCGTTATCGCTGTCCAAATTCCAATTGTAGTGAAGCTCCCAATCGGATTCCTCAACGGCGCGAAGTCGAATCTTTTTACCTTCAAATAGTGTGGTCATATTTCTATTTCTCTGAACTCAAAAAATGACTGGCTATGTTTTATCTATAGAATTCAACTTATCTGTTAGTTCAGATATATATTCTGTAACTTCTTCTATTTTCTCGCCGTTTAAGTCAATATATTTCTGCAGGTCACTGAGAGCACGTCTAAAATCTCTATTTTTCTCATGTGCAATTGCTCGACTATAGTACGCGGAGGAGAAATTAGAATTCATTTGAATTACTTTGCCGTAGTCACGAATTGCTTTTTCAATCTCCCCTTTCATAAAATAGGCACTTGCACGATTTAGATATGCCTCGTAATAGGATTTATCTATCTTAATTGCTTTTGTAGCATCGCTTATTGCTCCGTCAAAATCACCAAGTGCTCCCCTTGCACTACATCTATTTATTAAACTTTCCACATCTTTTGGATCAATTAAAATCGCTTCGCTACAATCTTTAATCGCTTCTTTGTAATTACCTTGAGTTAAATATATAAATCCTCGTTTGTGATAACCTCGCCTACTTTTGGGGTCTAACTCTATTGACTTACTATAATCTTTTATTGCCCCCGTTAAATCTCCTAGTCTTTCTTTATTCCACCCGCGATTAAAATAAGCTACGACATAATTAGAATCGAGGAGAATAGCCTCATCGTACTCAAGTATTGCAAGCGCATAGTTGCCTAATTTCCCATCAAGAAGTCCTCGTTGAAACCATATCACCGCTGTTAAATTTTCTTCAAGCGGTTTTGGTAATCTTGAAGTAACCATCTCAAAAACATAATCACTGGTCGGAGGGATAGGAGGATGCTTAACTTTGTCTAGCGTGATATTTAGGAATTTTTCACGCAGCCTCGACATTGAGGCTGTAAAATTCTCTACCCTTAAATCCATTGCATTATATTGAGAAAGAAGTGTCAAAATTCCTTTTAGATATAGTTCGGAATCCTTAAAACTAAAATTTTCAAAGGTTATTGGCACTATATTACGCCTAGAAGTAATTGCAGTTTCAATTTCACGACGAAACAGGTCATTGGGATCTATGCAACGTGCTAAAGCAGTTGGAGTAAGTAAAATAATAAAATGAGCGCGAGTAACAATTTGGTCTATGATGATTTGCTTAAAGTCCCCACTTTGAATTGATTCATAATCAAAAAATACATCGAAACCATGTGCCTTTAGATCATTACAGATTGCCAATGCCATGCCCACGTGAGTACGTCTATAGCTAATAAATACAGTCTTTTCTATTTCCATGTTTTACTCCCCTGCCCCGCCAATCACACCTTCTAATCGCAGTTGTTTGATTTCGTCCGCGCTATATCCAAGTTCGGTCTGCAAAATGGCGCTGGTATGTTCGCCGAGTCGCGGCGGTGGCTGCTGAATTCGGGCGGGCGTTTCGGAGAGTTTGGCGACTGGCCCTAACTGCGGCACATCCTGCCCACCTTCGCGCGGGACATGCTGCACCATCTCACGGGCAGCCGCCTGCGGATGATTGAGCGCATCA
>APMI01003785.1_pt1 | contig 14319 bp, 12 predicted proteins | sample 667938 | NCBI WGS metagenome assembly APMI01 (sample SAMN01084076, study PRJNA167559) | wastewater metagenome | biome: Wastewater | place: Denmark: Ejby Moelle, Odense | collected 2011-11-28 | reverse complement strand
GGCAGCCTGGACCTCAACCTCGAAACCCAGAGCGTGTTGCAGTCCCTCGTCGAGGTGGACAACCAGATCGTTGCCCTCAAGCAGGAGCGTGACGAGCTGCGCCAGAACTTCACCGCAGAGCACCCCCGCGTGCAGGCCGTGGACCAGCGCCTGCAACGCCTCAAGGAGCGCCGCGGCCAGTTCGATGCAGACGTGAACAAGCTGCCCGACACCCAGCAGAAGGTGCTGCAGCTTGCCCGCGACGTGGAAGTCTCCACCACCCTATACACCAACCTGGTCAACACTGCTCAGCAGCTCAAGGTGTCCAAGGCTGGCACCGTGGGTGATGTGCGCATCCTGGACCAGGCCGCCGTCTCCCGCCAGGCTGTCGGCATGAAGGCCCCGGCCGTGCTTGCCGTGGCGGCGCTGCTTGGCCTCATCGCCAGCCTTGGCGTGGTGTGGGTCATTCGCTCGCTGCGTGTGGTGGTCGAAGACCCCGAGACCATCGAAACGCAACTCGGCCTGCCGGTTTATGCAACCATCCCCCACAGCCCGGAAGAAGCCGCCATCGTCCGCCGGGCAAAGGGCAGCAAGGTTGGAGAACTCCTTGCCATCCGTAACCCCGAAGACGACGCCATCGAGAGCCTGCGTGGCCTACGCACCACCATCCACTTCGCGCTGATGGATGCGCCCCACAACTCCCTGCTCATCACCGGCTCCAGCCCTGGCCTGGGCAAGAGCTTCATCTCCAAGAACCTGGGCGCCGTGCTGGCCAACGCCGGCCAGCGCATCGTGATCATCGACGCCGACCTTCGCAAGGGCCACATCAACAAGGAGTTCGGCCTGCGCCGCGAAACCGGCGTGAGCGAATACGTTGTGGGCTCGGTGAAGCTCGAAGACATCGTCAAGCCGACCTCTGTTCCTAACCTGTGGGTCGTCACCACCGGCCAGATCCCGCCCAACCCGTCCGAGCTGCTGATGCATCAGCGCTTCGAACAAATGCTCGAACAACTGGGCAAGCAATTCGACACGCTGATCGTGGATGCGCCGCCGATCCTGGCGGTTTCCGACGCCGCGATCATTGGTCGCATGACCGGTGCCACCCTGATGGTGGCCCGTGCTGGGCGTCACCCAATTGCAGAGCTTGAACAATCGGTGCGCAGACTCAATCACGCGGGTGTCCAAGTGAAAGGCTTTGTTTTTAACGATCTGAATACCGATCGTCAGCGCTACCGGTATGGGTATAAAGGGTATGTGTATCGTTATTCATATACAACTGCGAAATAAATTTCCTATCTAGGACCACGCGTGGTGTGCGTAGTCTTACGAAAAAGGCATGTTTGGGATTGTTTAATGTGCGCGTAAAATAGTGTGCATTCAGATGTCGTAATGTAATTAATAATTTTTTAGATGTCGAGGATTAGCGATGAGCGGTAAGCCCATTTTTGTTACTCAACCGTACCTTCCGCCGTTAGATGATTTCCTTCCATACCTGGAAGAAATATGGTCCAGTAAGGTTCTGACTAATGGCGGACCGATGCACAAAAAGCTTGAGGCGGCACTATGTGAGTATTTGGGGGTGGATCACGTCGCTCTGTTTACGAATGGTACGATAGCACTAGTCACTGCGCTTCAGGCGCTTCGAATCACCGGTGAGGTGATCACAACTCCCTACTCATTCGTTGCTACGGCACACTCATTGCTGTGGAACGGTATTAAGCCGGTGTTTGTGGATATTGATCCGGATACGCTAAATCTTGATCCTGAGAAGATTGAGGCTGCAATCACTCCGCAAACGACCGCGATTATGCCTGTTCATTGCTATGGAAATCCATGCAATGTCGAGGCTATCCAGAAGATTGCTGATAATTATAACCTGCGGGTTATCTATGATTCTGCCCACGCTTTCGCAGTCGAAGACCAAGGTGGAAGCATTCTTAGGCACGGTGATCTGTCCGTCCTTAGTTTTCATGCAACGAAGGTATTTAACACATTCGAGGGTGGGGCAATAATTTGTCCGGACGCTAAGACCAAACAGCGAATAGATCATCTGAAGAACTTCGGATTTGTAGATGAAGTAACGGTAGTAGCTCCCGGTATCAACGGAAAGATGAGCGAGGTAAATGCGGCGTTTGGTTTGCTGCAATTGAAGCACATGAGCCAGGCGCTTAGGCGAAGAGAAGAGATCGACTCTTTGTACAGGAAAGGATTGGAGGGCGTTGCTGGTATCAAATGTCTTCAGCAAAGTGGCCAATCAAGAGCTAATTTTTCTTATTTTCCTATTCTTGTCGAGCCGCAGTATCCTCTTAGTCGTGATCTTCTTTATAGGAAATTGAAAGACAATAACATAAACGGTAGGCGCTACTTCTACCCCCTGATATCAGATTTTCCGATGTATCGAGGAATGCTATCGGCACAGTCTTGTAACCTTCCTGTCGCTAACGCAGCATCACAGAAAGTTATTTGTCTACCTATCTATCCAACTCTGACGGATGAAGATGTAGCTAGAGTTGTTGAGTGCATACGTAACTAATTAAAGGGGGTTGTTTGTGATTAAAAGTGTACTTGGTAATTATTTTGATGACTTTATTGTTGGAGAGGTAATTGATCATTCGTTATCCAAGACTGTTTTTGAGTCAGATAATAATCTTTTCTCTCTTTTGACCATGAACCATCATCCAGTTCACATAAATTTGGACTATGCACGGAGTCAGCAGCACGAAAAAATACTTGTTGTTGGTACTTTGGTTTTCAGCCTAGCTGTTGGGATGACGGTTCCTGATATCAGTGGAAAAGCGATAGCGAATCTCGGTTACGAGAGCATCACCCATCACGCCCCAGTCTTTGTTAACGACACTATATATGCGACTACGGAAGTCATAGAAAAGAGGCCCTCAGCTTCAAAAGGAGACCGAGGTATCGTTAAAGTGCGTACCACTGTCACGAATCAAAGTAATGTACTCGTTCTTTCTTTTGTTAGATCAGTGCTGGTGCCCAAGCGAGAGTCGGTATGAACGTAAGGCATTTGATGAGAAGCTTAATGTTCGTGCCGGGTCACAACGAAAGCTTGCTCAGGAAAGCGGCCGAGAGTGAGGCAGATGTCCTGTTGCTTGATATCGAGGACTCTGTTCAGCCCGTAGCAAACAAAAAGATAGCTAGAACTCTAATTGAAGATCTCATTGTTCAAGGCGTTTTTACTCGGAAGAAGATTTACATCCGAATAAATGATCGAGAAAGCGGTCAGCTCCTGGACGATCTGGCTGCTATGAGCACTCTGCAAATTGAGGGCTTTGTCTATCCGAAAGCGACAGGGGCGGAGGATATTTTTTTTATAGATCGTCTTCTTGAGTCATATGAGTTCAAAAATGGCTTTCAAAAAGGCCGGTTCAAATTAATTGCATTGATTGAAACGGCTGAAGCTGTTTTGAACGTTTTGAGCATTGCAAAATCCTCTGAAAGAATGGTGGCTTTGGCGTATGGCTGCGAAGATTTTTTAGCTGATCTTAACGGTCAGCATGACCTTAATGAAAATGCGCTTTTTGTTCCACGTGCCATGATTGCAATGGCAGCAAGAGCTGCTGGCATTATTCCAATAGACACCGTTCATATTCGCGTTCACGATCTCGAAAATTTAGAACAAAACCTTAAGATTGCGAAAACCTTAGGCTTTGAGGGAATGCTAGTTCTAAATCCGAAAGAAATTCCACTCGTGCATACCTATTTTTCTCCAACAGAACAAGAAATAAAAAAAGCTGAAGAAATTATTGCGTTGGCTAAGCAGGCTGTTGCGGATGGACACGGGGTTGTGATGAGGAATGGTAGGTTTGTAGGACCTCCCCTTATCGCTGGGGCTGAATCGGTTCTAAAAAAACAAAAGTTGATATTAAATCAAGTCGGGAGTTGATGTGAGAAAACTAGTTATTTTTGGTGGGAGCGGAATCGGGATGATCGCAGCGAGCATTGCTGAAGATCTAGGTTCTCATGAAGTGATCGGTTTTTTAAATGATGTTGTTCCAGTTGGAAGCGATATTGGCCGTTTTAAGAAGATACCTGTTTTGGGTAAGAGTGAGATGTACAAAGAACTCTTAAATGATTCAGAGATCGACTTTTTTATTGCTTATGTTGGGCTCCAAAATGAGAAAGCGACATTTAATAATATAAAAAATATAGATGTCCCTGATAGTCGTTGGGCTTCACTTATACATCCGTCAGCTATTCTGCCACGCGAGTATTGTGAGATCGGAAAAGGTGTGTTGGTTGCCCCATTGGCGCAAGTTTCACCTGATGTGAGAATTGGTGACCACTGCATTCTGTTAGCAAACTCGTTTGTGGGGCACGATAGTTCCCTTGATACATTTGCTCACGTCGCGACAAATGGTGTTGTTGGAGCTAACGTAAGTGTTGGTCGCGCCGTGCACATTGGAAGCAACGCTACGATTCGAGAAAAAATCCAGATTGGTGATTTTGCATTGATCGGCTCAGGTTCGGTCGTCTTGCAGCACGTTGAGGAGAATAGCGTGATTGTAGGAAATCCCGGACGCGTTCTTAAGAACCGCTAATTAAAGAAAGTATGTTTTTATTGATGCTGGCTCGCGTAGCAATACAGTTTAATGAATAGCGTTAAAACTAACATCGCAGCAAATTATGCGGGCCAGCTTTATCTGGCGTTTGTTGGAATCCTAGTAATGCCTGCATATCTGGGAGTCTTCGGGGCAGAGGCTTTTGGCTTAGTTGGGTTCTATACATTATTGCAGTCATGGATGCAGTTGTTTGATTTAGGTATCTCTCCGACATTAGGTCGTGAAATTGCGTTAAAAAAAAACAAGCGAGAGTTTTCCTTTCAGCTACGATCGGTTGTAAGGAGTCTCGAAAGCATATTTTTTGGAATCGGTTTGGTAGCTGCTTCGTCTCTATTTCTTGTTCGTGAATGGATAGCGACAAACTGGCTAGGTCTTCGAGAGCTAAGTATTGAAGATGTTTCGCTTTGTCTTGCAATTGTTTCCGTAGTCATCGGTTTTCGATGGATTTCAGCATTGCACAAAAGTGGAATTAACGCTTATGAAAAGCAAGTTTGGACGAGCGCCATTGACATTCTTTTCGCGACACTAAGATATCCCGGATCTTTGGTTGTTGTGTATTTTTTTTCGAATTCGGTTGTAACCTATTTTATTTATCAGGCGATATTGGCACTTGTTGAGCAGATTGTCTTGTCGATGCAGTTTTATCGTCTCTTGCCGACAGTTAGTCAACCCGTGCCGTGGATCAGCGTAAGTGAGCTAAAGTCGATCGCGCCTTTCGCTTTGGGGGTGGCCTACACATCAGGCATTTGGGTTTTGACAAGCCAGCTGGATAAATTATTACTTTCTAAGTTTCTATCTCTTTCTGATTATGGATACTTCACGCTCGTTGCAACGGTCTCGGGTGGAATATCTATCCTCTCAGGCCCAGTGGGTAAGGCGATTTTACCTAGAATGACCAATGTTTTTAGTCAGGGTCAAGAGGCTGAGATGTTGCGTATTTATCGAAAAGGAACGCGACTCGTTTTGCTTGCAGTAGTTCCATTTACTGCGTTGATTGCGGGATTTCCTTCGCAGGTCGTATATGTTTGGACTGGTGATCGAGCCGCAGCTATGTGGGCGGAGAATGTTTTACCTCTTTTTATCCTAGGAAACGCTCTTATCACTTTAATTGCTTTTCAGTATTACCTTCAGTACGTTAAGGGTGTTCTGAAGATGCATATCGCGTACAATACATTCTCCGCTTTGATAGGAATTCCGCTCATATACTACGCGGCGGCCAATTACGGTGTCGTTATGGTTGGATATGTCTGGCTTTGCTTGAGAATAATTACGTTCTTATTCTGGACTCCCTACGTACACAAGATATTTGCACCAGGTTTGCACATAAAGTGGTTGATGTGTGATGTTTCGCCTACTTTGCTAGTGGCAGCTATCTTTCACGTGTTTGTAGTTTCTTTTGTTTCCGCTGAGCCTCTGGAGCACCGTGTAAGCGGAGTTGTTTTTTGTGCTGGATACCTAATTTCGTTAGGTTTAATCGTTTACTTTTCCGGGCGCGCAAAGCTTCTTAGAATTGTATGATCCTCTTCGACGAGAAAGAATTTAGATCTAATGTTTTGCCGACGTTAGAACAGGTTACTGCTAACTGGAAAACAAAAGATTCAAATCCAATTGTAAGTATAGTCTGTACGACATTTAATCAAGACGCTTATATTCAGGATGCGCTTGCAGGATTTTTGCGTCAGCGAACCTCTTTTCCCTTTGAAATAGTGATTCATGACGATGCGTCAACAGATCAAACTCGGGATATCTTGGAGAGTTATGTTGTACGCTATCCGGGTTTGATAAAGTACATACGCCAAACTGAAAACCAATATTCTAAGGGGAAAAAGCCTTCGCTCTTGGCTGTAGGCTATGCCCATGGTGAATATGTGGCGATGTGCGAAGGGGATGATTTTTGGATTTCTCCCAGCAAATTAGAGACTCAATATTTTGCTATGCTTAATAATGGTGGCGTAGAGATATCGTTTCATCCAGCTATTTTTTACAAAAAGGGGGGCGATCAGAAAGTTGTTGGGCAAAGCAGTGTAAGCCGTGAGGTATTCACATTGTCTGATGTCATACGTGGTGGCGGCGAGTTCATGCCTACTGCGTCTATTATGGTTAAGCGAAAGGTATTCGAGAGTTTGCCGGATTGGTTTTCGAATGCGCCAGTGGGTGACTATTACATACAGATATTTGGTTCTTTGCATGGCGCTCTTTATCTTCCAGAAGCCTATTCTGTATATCGAGTCATGAGTAGTGCTTCTTGGAGCTCCGAGATTAGATCTGGTGGTGAAGAAAGGCTTTGCCGATTGGCAGAGAGACAGAACGAAGCTTTGATTTCCACTCTTAAATCGTTAGGCAGTGATTATGCTGAAGATATATCTTATGCTATAGCTCGAGAGAGCCTTGGCTATGGAAAGTTAGCATTAATGAGTGGTTACTTTAATCTCAGCAGAACTTTGTTCAGTCAGAGTTGGACTACATCCCGGTCCTTAGGCTGGCAGCAAAAAGTTTTGTATTTTTCACGCAATAGATTAAAAGTGCTTCGGTTTATAATTCGCGCTCTTAAGGCTGTTCAAGCCTGAGTGCGAGCGCTTGAGCTAGTTTTACCCCCGGCTTTAAAATTTTGATGTGTTAACTTTTAATCGGCTTAAAGATGATTGCCCTGCCGTTTGTTTTTTTTATAGCATTCTTATTTTTTTATTGGAAAGCTAATCAAAGAAGTCTGGGGGTGGTCGGGTATCTAGTGAGTATATATGTGCTCTCTTTTTTTTCGGCAGTAATTCTTGATGTCTTTTTTGATTATAAAGGGACGAGAGATATAAAGCTTGGTTCTTTGTTTTATTTGACCGGCTGTCTGTTGGTTTTGTTTACTGCATTTTCGTCATTTAAGGACTATCGATTTAAATGTATTGTTATTTATAATCGTGGTCTGGTAAGACTCTTAGATCTTTCGATTCTTCCGCTGGGTTTGGCGGCACTGGTATTCTTCGGTTATTACGCTAAGGGCGCGTTGGGTGAGGATGTTGCCGCTGCTAGGCACATGATGGCGGCGGGGGAAGTCGCCGCCGTTGCTAGTGCCGGGATTTTTAATTCCATTCTTTCTCTTGTGGCGAATTTGTTTGTGCTGAATTTGCTGTTTGCGTTCTTTAACTTTACGCGGTCTTACCCTCGAGCGAGTATTAAAAGAGGGTACTTGCATTTGCTGGCAAGTGTTTCGTATGTATTTTATGTATTTGCATATTCAGGGCGCGATGGTGTTGTTTATTGGTTGATAACTTTTGTCTTTTTTTATTTTTTCTTTAAAGACTTTTTGGACGCTCTGCTCAAGGTAAGAATTCTCAAAGTCTCATCTATTATGATGGTTTTTTTTCTTGCTGGTTTTATTTATATAACAGTGTCGCGTTTTGGTGAAGATGGTGCTGGCGGGATTTATCTCTCTTTGTTTGAGTATGCTGGCCAGCAAATTTATATTTTCAATGATCATTTCTATTCTGATTTTCCTCTGGCAATGGGGATGAAGTCGTTTGAGCCGCTCGCTATTTTTCTTGCTGGATTGTTTGGTGTTGTGCCTGATGGATTCGATCGAGTTGATTGGTTTGAATATTTCCTTCGGGATGATGTTACTCCCTGGGCTTTCGGAACTTTTATAAATTCCTTTGTTCACGACTTTGGACGAATCGGTACTTTATTTTTTGTTTCTATTTTTGCCGTTTTTATTCGGATTAACCTCAGAAAAGTGTCTCTTGGCGGAGTGATGAGTTTTGAGGCGCTTCTGCTGTTTATTTTGTTTTTTCAGATCGTATCTTGGGGGGTTTTTTACTTTAGGCAGTATTCTGCTTTTTTTTACATGTTGGTAATGATTCTATTTGCAGTGGCTTTCAGAATGCAAAGATTGAAAACACGTTTTTTGCTGATAAAGATTGCTTAGGTGTTCTTAGTTTTTGTGGCAGTTTTTTTCATGGTTGTGTTGGTGTTCTGTGTGAAAGTTTTTAATTGGGGTTTTGCGGAGATGTGATGAAGCGCTTGACGATTAATGCATCTAATCTTCATGTTGGTGGTGGCGTCCAAGTTGCTGCGTCATTCATCTTTGAACTGTCAAGGATGAAGAATCCTTTCCCGTTCGGCAGTCTTGTTGTTTGCGCTTCGTCAGAGGTTGATTCGAACTTAGTTGATGCTGGCTTTGTTTGTCCTGACTTTATGAGTTATGAAGTGGTGGATGTTTATGGCTTGAAAGCTCTCTTTTCGTCGGTTTCAAGTAGATTTTCTAGCTCTGATTTGGTTTTCACTATTTTTGGACCGTTTTATTCGTCGCGACGTATTAAGTGTCACATTGTTGGATTTGCTCAGGCGTGGATTGTTTATCCTAATAACGATGCCGTAAAGCTTCTTTCGTTAGCGAGTCGATTCCGGTCAAGGCTTAAATTCTTTGTGCAGTGGCTTTTCTTTAAAAGAGCTGATCGATTAGTTGTGGAGCTGCAACATGTTAAAAGGGCTCTCGTTTCAGCAAAAAATTTTCCTAGTGATCGTGTCGATGTAGTGCCGAACTGCGTTTCTGCGGTTTATCTTGATCCGTCGTTATGGCGGCCGATAAATAGAATAGCCAAGAGGAGCAGATCCCGCACTTGTGTGAGGCTAGGTTATGTTTCTCGGGATTATTCTCATAAGAACCTCGATTTTATATTTTCGGTTTTTCAGGAACTGAAAAGGATTTCAAGCTTTACGTATGAGTTTTATGTGACTTTGAGCGACGAGGAGTGGTTGAGAAGATCCCGCGACTACCGTTCGGAAGTCTTTAATGTTGGTGTTATCGATGTAGCTCAATGCCCTACCTTCTATTCTCTGATGGATGGTGTTTTTTTCCCTAGTCTTTTAGAGAGCTTTTCAGCTACTCCTCTCGAAGCTATGGTGATGAGACGCCCCCTTTTTGCATCAGATAGGGGCTTTGTGAGGGATTGTTGTGGGGAACATGCGCAGTACTTTGACCCTCTTGATGCGGTAGCGACTGCACGAGTTCTTGATAATTGGTTTGCTGCGGTTCCGGAGGCTGAAAGGAACGATAGAATTGAAGCTGCTTATTGTCACGTCCTCTCGCTGCCTAACAGCAAGCAGCGTGCTGAAGCCTACGTTCAGATTATTTTAGCTCAGTTTAATTTGTGAGTATTCATTGGAGTTAGCATTATGTTTTCAGGACGCGTCTTGCTTATTACAGGCGGCACCGGCTCTTTCGGCAATGCCGTTCTCCGCCGCTTTCTTAACACTAACATCGCTGAAATCCGTATCTTCTCCCGCGACGAGAAGAAGCAGGACGACATGCGGAAGCTCTACAACAACCGCAAGCTGAAGTTCTACATTGGCGACGTGCGTGATCCGCACTCCATCGCAACCGCGATGCGCGGTGTCGATTATGTCTTTCATGCGGCAGCTCTCAAGCAGGTGCCGTCCTGCGAGTTCCATCCGATGCAGGCGGTGCGCACCAATGTGCTCGGCACTGAGAACATGATCGAGGCGGCCATTGCCAACAAGGTGAAGCGGGTCGTGTGCCTGTCAACCGACAAAGCGGTGTACCCGATCAACGCCATGGGTATCTCCAAGGCGATGATGGAAAAGGTAATGGTTGCTGCCTCCCGCAACCTGGAAGGCTCCGGCACTGTCGTTTGCGGCACCCGTTACGGCAACGTGATGGCTTCCCGTGGTTCGGTGATTCCGTTGTTTGTGGACCAGGTGCTCAATGGCAAGCCGATCACCATCACCGACCCCAACATGACCCGCTTCATGATGACGCTGGATGATGCGGTGGACCTGGTGCTTTACGCATTCGAGCACGGCAACAACGGCGACATTTTCGTGCAGAAGGCGCCGGCCGCCACGGTCGACGTGCTTACCCAGGCCATCCTCGGCCTGATGAAGAAGCCGGAGCACGAAGTGCGCATCATCGGTACCCGCCATGGCGAGAAGCTTTACGAAGCCCTGCTGAGCCGTGAAGAGCGCGCCTGCGCCCAGGATCTGCCCGGCTATTTCCGCGTGCCAGCCGATGGCCGCGATCTCAACTACGACAAATTCGTGGAGGAGGGCGAGCAGAAGATCACCGAGGCCGTGGAGTACACCTCCCACAACACCGAGCGTCTGGATGTGGACGGCATGACCAAGCTGCTGCTCAAGCTCGACTTCATGCAGAAGATTGCGCGCGGCGAGCACGCTGTGGCCCAGGACTAAGCTGCGATGCGTATCGTGATCACCGGGGCCGACGGTTTCATCGGCCGCAATCTTTCTGTTCGCCTGGGTGAGCTGGGCCATACGGATATCGCGCGCATCACGCTCGATTCATCCGATGAAGACCTCAAGGCCGCCCTCAAGGCCGCGGACTTTGTCTTTCACCTGGCCGGCATCAATCGCCCGAAGGATGTGAGCGAGTTTGCCACCGGCAACGCCGGCCTCACCGAAACCGTCTGCAATTTGCTTGCCGAGTACGGCAACAAGGCACCGGTGGTGCTGTCGTCCTCCACCCAGGCCGCGCTCGACAATCCCTATGGGCAGAGCAAGCGCGCGGCCGAGGATGTGGTGTTCGCCCACGGTGAGAAGACCGGTGCGCGAGCCTATGTGTTCCGCCTGACTAACGTGTTCGGCAAATGGTCGCAGCCCAATTACAACTCGGCGGTGGCCACCTTCTGTCACAACGTGGCGCGCGGGTTGGAGATCAAGATCAATGATCCGGCTTCGCCCCTCAAGCTGGTATATGTCGACGACGTGGTCGAGGCTTTTATCGGCCTGCTGCCGGCAACGGCGCCCAGCGGGTTTGTGCAGGCCGGCCCGGAATACGACACCACAGTTGGCCAAGTGGCCGATACGATCCGCGGCTTTGCTGCCAGCCGCGCCTCGATGATCACCGATCGCGTGGGCACCGGCCTGGTGCGCGCGCTGTACTCCACCTACCTGAGCTTTTTGCCGCCCGAATCCTTTGCCTACGACGTGCCCAGGCACGGCGACCCGCGGGGCGTGTTCGTCGAGATGCTGAAGACGCCGGATTGCGGCCAGTTCTCTTACTTCACCGCCCATCCCGGGATTACCCGTGGCGAGCATTACCACCACACCAAGACCGAGAAGTTCTTGGTAATAAAGGGTAAGGCGCATTTTGGCTTCCGCCACATCGTCACCGGCGAAACCCACGAGATCGTCACCGAGGGTGGCGAGGGGCGCATCGTCGAGACAGTGCCGGGCTGGACGCACAACATCACCAACATTGGTGATGACGAAATGATCGTGATGCTGTGGGCCAACGAGATCTTCGATCGCGAAAAGCCCGACACGTTTGCAATGAAGGTAAAGCAATGAAGAAATTGAAGGTTGTCTCGGTTGTTGGCACCCGCCCGGAGATCATCCGCCTCTCCCGTGTGCTGGCGCGCCTGGATGAATACTGCGAACACGTGCTGGTGCACACCGGCCAGAACTACGACTACGAACTCAACCAGATCTTCTTTGAAGACCTAGGCGTTCGCAAGCCGGATCATTTCCTCAACGCCGCCGGCTCCACCGGCGCCGAGACCATCGGCAACGTGATCATCGCTGTCGACAAGGTGCTGGCCGAAGAGAAGCCCGACGCCATGCTGGTGCTGGGTGATACCAACAGCTGCATCGCTGTGCTGCCTGCCAAGCGCCGCAAGATCCCCACCTTCCATATGGAAGCCGGCAACCGCTGCTTCGATATGCGTGTCCCGGAAGAGATCAACCGCCGCATCGTCGACCACACCGCCGACATCAACCTCACCTACAGCACCATCGCCCGGGATTACCTGCTGCGCGAGGGCCTGCCGCCCGACATGGTCATCAAGACCGGCAGCCCGATGTTCGAGGTACTCAACTTTTACCGCGAAGGCATCGAGGGCTCCGACGTCCTTGAGCGCCTGGAACTGAAAGCCCGTGAATTCTTTGTGGTCAGCGCCCACCGCGAAGAAAACATCGACTCCGACAAGAACTTCACCAACCTGGTGGCCACGCTCAATGCGATCGCCGAGAAGTACCAGATGCCGGTGATCGTCTCCACCCACCCGCGCACCCAGAAGCGCGTGGATGCGATGGGCGCCAAGTTCCACCCGCTGGTGCGTCTGCTCAAGCCGTTGGGCTTCAAGGACTACAACAAGCTGCAACTCACCGCCAAGGCGGCCCTGTCGGACAGCGGCACGATCAACGAAGAGTCGTCGATCATGAACTTCCCGGCCCTCAACCTGCGCGACGCCCACGAGCGCCCCGAAGGCATGGAAGAGGCTGCGGTGATGATGACCGGCATGAACACAGAGCGTGTGATGCAGGGTCTGGCGATCCTCGAAGACCAGCCGAGCGGCGAAACCCGCCTGCTACGCCAGGTTGGTGATTACAGCATGCCCAACGTGTCGGACAAGGTCGTCCGGATCATCCACAGCTATACGGACTACGTGAATCGCGTGGTTTGGAAGAAGTACTGAGAGAGCTGCACAGCCATGCGTATCGCCCTGATTGCGGATGCCTATCCGCCCTTGCGGTCCTCCGGGGCCGTTCAGTTGCGGGATTTATCCCAGGAGTTCGTCCGCCAGGGCCATGACATTACCGTCATCGTGCCGACGCATTTGATCGAGACGCCCTGGGCGCTGGAAACCCTTGAAGGGGTTCAGGTGCTTCGGGTGAAGGCGATGCAGACGCGAGACACTCCTTACGTCAAACGGACTCTCGCAGAATTGGCTTTGTCCCGGTTCGTGCGCAAAGGGCTCGAGCAGAGCCCCCTGCGTGACATCAAGTGGGACGGGGTGGTGTGGTATTCGCCGACGATCTTCTTTGGCCAAGCCGCGGCATGGCTGAAGAAGAAATCCGGTTGTCCGAATTACCTCATCATCCGCGACATCTTTCCTGAATGGGCGGTGGATCTGGGTCTGATGTCGCGTGGCGGGCTCGTTCATCGTTTCTTCAAGTATTTCGAGCAGGTTCAATACGACGCGGCCGATACAATCGGGGTGCAGTCGCCTGCCGGCTTGCCCTATTTTGCCGATTGGAAGAATCGCCCCGGTCGGCGGCTCGAAGTGCTGCAGAACTGGCTTGCTCCTGCAAAGAATGTCGGATGCCGCATTTCGATTGCCGACGGCCCCCTCGCAGGCCGAAGGATATTCGTCTATGCCGGCAATATGGGCACGGCCCAGGGTATGGATATGGTGCTGGGCCTTGCTGAGCGGACGAAGAGCCGGTCAGACATTGGGTTTCTTCTCGTCGGCCGGGGTTCGGATGTGGAGCGCCTGAAGGTGCTTGCCACCGAAAGGAGGTTATCTAATGTCCTCTTTCACGACGAGATCGATCCTAAGGAGGTGCCGGGGCTTCTCGCTCAGTGTCATGTGGGTCTCGTCATGCTCGATCCGCGCCATAAAACCCATAACGTCCCGGGCAAGTTCCTCACTTACATGCAGGCTGGGCTGCCTGTTCTGGCGCGAATCAACGCAGGCAATGATCTTATTGATCTGATTTCCGAGGAGGGCGTCGGGCGCGCTTATGTTGGGCATTCCGCAGATGACTTTTATAAGCTTGCTGCGGAACTCTGTGCATGCAATGACCAAGAGAAAATGTCGATCAATGCCAAAAGGCTATCGGATCGACTTTATTCGTCTCGCGCGGCGGTGGAACAGATCGTTAGCGCACTGGCTTTGAGTGCTTCGATAACAGGCTGATTTTTCATTAATACTTGACTGCAGGATTCTTCGGATGATTCTCGTCACCGGCGGCGCCGGCTTCATTGGCGCAAACTTCGTTCTGGACTGGCTCC
>APMI01018348.1_pt1 | contig 14321 bp, 6 predicted proteins | sample 667938 | NCBI WGS metagenome assembly APMI01 (sample SAMN01084076, study PRJNA167559) | wastewater metagenome | biome: Wastewater | place: Denmark: Ejby Moelle, Odense | collected 2011-11-28 | reverse complement strand
GGCAAGAGCACGCTGGCCAAACTGCTGCTGGGCTTCTACCAACCAAACGAAGGCCAAATCAATCTCGACGGGAAAGACATCCGCCACCTTGCTGCCAACGAACTACGGCAGACCTTCGGCGTCGTGCCGCAGGAAACCGTGCTCTTCGCCGGCACCCTCTACGACAACCTGGTCATGGCGCATCCGCATGCCAGCTTTGAGGATGTGATTCAGGCTTGCAAGGCGGCGGAGATTCACGAGGTGATTGAGACCCTCAATCATGGGTACCAGACGGAGATTGGCGAGCGCGGGACCGGGCTATCGGGTGGGCAGCAGCAGCGGATTGCGATTGCCCGGGCGCTGCTCAAGCGGCCAAAGATTCTCGTGTTTGATGAGGCGGTGTCTAATCTTGATCAGCAGACGGCGGAACACTTTGCCCGGACAATTAACAAGCTCAAAGGAAAAGTGACGATGTTGTTTATTACGCACCAGATTCCACGAGGGCTGGCGGTGGATGAAGTAATTGAGCTTGGAACGAATACAACCCGGCAGATGGAAGTCGTGGAGGAGGAAAAATGATGGAGAGGGATATGAGAATAGTACGGAATTCACAAGTGCAACGGTCGACCGGAAAAACCCGGCAAAACCGCAAGGCCGAGCTTTGGCAGATGACGCCGAAAACGGCTGCCAATGCCTCCCGCTTTAAGCAGCCAAGGAGAGCGGCATGACCCCGATCACTCGCCGCAAAATCCTGGCGATCTTCACCTTCATTTCCACTCTTAGCCTGAACGCCTGCGCCGGGCTGTTCGGAATCGGTGGTACGAGCTGGAAAGAAGAGGTACTCCTGCACGATGGGCAAAAGATTATCGTTGAGCGCTCTTCGAGCCGTGGCGGGCGACATGAACTAACCCAAGGGCCGCCGATCAAGGAACAATCGGTGACCTTCAGCGTGCCGGGCAGCAACCGATCCATCGTCTGGAAGAGCGAATACAGCCAGGACGTTGGGCGCGCCAACTTCAATCTTTTGGCGGTGCATGTTCTCAACGGTACGCCCTACATCGTGGCTACCCCCAATCTTTGCCTAGCCTTCAACAAATGGGGTAGGCCAAACCCTCCGTATGTATTCTTCCGCCACGACGGCGAAGCCTGGCAGCGGATTCCATTGGAAACCTTCCCTGTTGAGTTCAAGACATTCAACGTCGTGATCTCATTCGACAATTACGACATGTTCGAGGCGATCGATCGCAACCCGGTTATTCCTGCAGCGACGGTCAAGAAACTCAATGACAGCCTTACTCAAGCTGAATACAAGACCATTCTGCGGGAACCGCTCAATTTCGGGGGGCCGCCGAGTTGCGGCGAAATGATCCGGACCGGCCATGGCTGGTCCGGATTGGGGCCATTTATGCGCCAGCCATCGTTTGGGGCATGTCTCCAATACTGCGATCGAGAGAAGGTGGCTTCGCAGAGTTGCCCGTGTAATAAACTTTTTGAAGGGAAATGACCATGGCAACCCAATTCGAAATTGACTGCGCACTGATGGCGGGTGCTTCTTACATTTCCACACGCAAGCCACTAAATCAATTTCCCATCCCAAGTGAATGGACTGAGCAGATTGTCGAGAGGGCGGCCGACGACACTGGTTTCGAAGCCACCTGTTTCACCAAAGGCACCGAACTCGTCATCTCCTACGCCGGCACCTACGACAAGGACATCGCTGGAGACATCGCAGCAGACGTCGGGCTGGCCACCGGCTTCGGCTCCATCCAGCTGTTGCAAGCCGCCGAGTATTACCTCTCGCTCAAGAACGACCCACGTTATCAAGGATACAATATCACCCTGACTGGCCACAGTCTGGGCGGCGGGCTGGCGGCATTGATCGGCGTACTCTTCGGCGTAATGACCATCACCTTCGACCAGGCCCCATTTGCCAGTTCAGCCATATCCGGACAGCCGGACGTTGCCGCAAAACTCAAGACCGATCTGCTCGCCAGCGGACATACCGAAACTGAACTGGCCGGGCTAAGTAACTTCCTGCAATTGCGCCAAACTAACGGTGGCATCCCTAATTCAACGAAAGTCACCAACTACCGCGTGGACGGCGAATTTCTCTCCGGCATCCTGCCATTCTCCGCGTTCAATCCCATCGGCAACCCCGCTACCGTGCTTCAACACGGGCCATCCTCCGACCTCGTGGGACTAGATCTGCACGCCCAATCATTGCTGGCAGCCTTCCTGCAAAGTGACCAGTCTGCCACGACCAATACCTCAGGAGTCAAGGAGAACCTCCAGCAAGCCACCTACAAATTGGTCGACCTGCTCAACCTGATGTTCGACAAGAAAATGTACGCCTATCGAACCGATGATAATCGCGAAAACTTCCTCGAACGCCTGGTCCGCCACCAAGCTGGAGTTGGTGCCACATCCACTGCTCCCGCGATTGCTTCGGACGCCATGCTCACCCGCTTCACATCCGACCTCTGGAAACTCGCCCAGGACGGCGGGCTGACCATGACTGACGGCAACGAAGGCAACCCGGACTTGCATCAAGTCAGCAACGCCCTGATCGCCTTCGCGATGCAGAAGTACTACAAAGAAAAAGACACCAGCGTCGGTTACAAAGCAGCGCTCTTCACCGACGAAACGGGCGGCATCCGCTTCGACATGGCGGCCATCTCGGAGGACTTCAAGAATTCATTCGATGCGAATCTGGCGATCGATCTCAGCCAAGCCAAAGGTTATGTCCAATATTTCGACAAATACCTGGAAACCACTGTATTCAGTCCTCAAGAGCGTGCCCTGATTCGATCCAGCCTCCCCTGGATGCGTGACTGGTATGTCCAAGCCGGTACATCCGGCATGACCGTCACCGACACCCAAAACCGCGGCGCCTTCATGCTTGGTGGCAGCGGGAGCGATGCATTGACCGGTGGTGCCGCCAACAACCTTCTGGTCGGCAATGCCGGTGCCGACACCCTCAAAGGCGGTGCTGGCGTTGACCTGCTGATCGGCGGCACAGACAACGACATCCTCGAAGGTGGTGACAGCAACGACACCCTGATCGGTGGACAAGGCAACGACACCTACAAATTCACCGCTGGCGACGGCTGGGACACCGTGGTCGACAGCGATGGCCTCGGCCACATCGAATACGACGGCATCACTCTATCCGGTGGCCAAGCCGTCGGCGACAGCGGCATGGTCTGGCAAAAGAAAGATGGCCAAGGCAAAGTCCAATTCACCTACATCCTCACCCCCTGGACTGAAGGCACCGAAACCTACCAACGCCTCTCCATCCAGGGCAAAGACGGCGGCCTCATCGTCAAAGGCTGGAACCCCGGGCAACTCGGCATCACCCTGGCCGGTGCCGCGCAGATCACCCCGCCGCCCGTCGCCAACCCCAAAATCAGCAACGAAAGTAACCTCTGGCATGCCGCGACCCACACCATCCTCGACGGCAGCCTGATCGGCATTGCCACCACCACCGCCGTCGGTGCCTACGGCGAAGTCTGGGCCAATGGCAACCTGCTCGGCAACGACTTCGACAACCGCCTCGGCAGCTACGCAGAAAACGACACCCTGAGCGGCGGCAAAGGCCGCGATGTCCTGCTCGCCGGCATGGGCGACGACCAACTCAGCGGTGGCGAGGGCGACGATGCCCTGAGCGGCGGCGACGGCGACGACCTCCTCGAAGGCAACGCCAACAACGACGCCCTGTTTGGCGGCATCGGGCGTGACGTCCTGATCGGTGGCGACGGCGCGGATGCGCTCTTTGGCGGCGCCACAATGCAGGCCAGCGATTCGGGATGGAGCGTCATTCAAAATGTGTTCAACCATTTCGATGGCGAATTCACGTCAATCGGTGACGGCGACGACCAACTGCAAGGGGGAATTGGCAATGATTTCCTGAGTGGCGGTTGGGGCAATGACGCGCTCAATGGCGGCGCGGACGACGACCAACTCATCGGCGACGCCGGCGACGACGAACTGCTTGGCGGCGAAGGCAGCGACCACCTGTGGGGTGACGGCAACGAAAGCGACTTCCCCGACGGCCACCTCCCCAACCATTACCACGGCACCCCGGACCAATACCATGGGAACGACCTCCTTGATGGCGGCGAAGGCAACGATTTTCTGTTTGGCAACGGTGGTGACGACACCCTCTACGGCGGCGACGGCAACGACAGATTATTCGGGGAGCCTCCCCAAAAATACTCATTCAGCCGAATGCTACGGTCAACCGGAAAAAACGGCCAAAAACGAAATGTGTCCGGTCTCTTTTGCAACGCAGACAATATCGACACGCTGCAATTTAGGGCCGGCAATGGCCCGGCCAATCTCGTCCCGAGTCGGGTGTCCAACAGTTTGGTTGCAAACGATACTCAATGGAAGGTAGAGGCATGACATATGCACTGAAGCAATGCTTGGGAAAGTGGATATTGTCCTTACTTACATTGAGCCTGTTTATGGCGTCACCAACACAAGCTGCCACATGGGTTCTGGAGCAAGCAGACACGCCTGACCCCGTCACCGAAGAACAAGTAACCGAATGGGAAACCAAGGCAAGAACCGGCGACTGGCAACTCAAGATGGAATTTGCCGCTGCCTACTTGTATGACACCTTTTATCCCAACTATGGCTGCAAAGCCCTCAAATTTGGGCATCGCTGCCGGGCGATGGCGAAACGCCCAGAGGCCGGGCGGGGCTTTCTAAGGGAAGTGATTGATACAGAACCTAAAACCCATGTGGATAAAGTAGATATTAGAAATTTTCAGTGGTATTACGCCGCTAGCCTGCGCTCTCCCGCCTTTAACCTTGAAAAGGGGAGCGAGACCTGCCGCGATAAGGTGCACTACTTCGAGCAGGCCCTAAAAAATGAAGCGTATTGCGTTGGGCTCAGTTTGGAATCGATGGCGCGAATTGGCATGTGCATGGAAAAAAATGAAGAACGAGCTAAGGCATATCGAAGCCAGATTCCTCCGCTCACCGGCTGCCCAAATTATTGACACCCGAAACTGTTCTGGAAATCTAAAATGAATATCGATACCTCAGTCATCAGCGCACTGCTCGCTAAATACGATACGCGACCGACAGGCTACAAAGCCGGCGATACCATCACGTATGGCACCCTGGCACCAGAGTTCCTCTATCAGAAGTTGGGCCGACCGGATGCCAACGATACCAACAAGTATCCGCTGGGTGCTGTTGATCCAGGTTACAAAAAGGATATGACAGATTGGACAAAGGCTTACGGCAAAGACGGGGGCTTTGCCGCCGCCAGTGCAGACCAGATGCTCATGGTTCGCAAAGCCTTCGATGCCTGGGAGAAAGTTCTCAATGTCAAGTTTGTGCCGGTGGATGGCAATGTCGCCCAAATCCGTATTGGCGTGGGCGATTTGTCTCCCATGAAGCCACCAAGCGGTGTTACCGTCGGCGGATACGAAGTTCGCCCCGATAGCGGCAACACCGGGAACCCACTAACCGATTTCAATCTGATCGTCATCGACAAGTCGGCCGATACGGGCGCTGACGGAAGTGGATGGTTTCCTGGAACCGCTGGCTTTGTGCTGTTGATGCACGAAATCGGTCACGCTCTGGGCCTGGAACACCCAGCGAATTATGATCTGGGACTGACTGGAGGCATCCACGACAACAAAGTGGATACGATCATGTCGTATTACCCGCGAGATAAGAGTTACGATGAAATGCAAGATGGCTACGGCTCGGTTTTACAATCGACGTTGGCAGCAACGGAGACACTAAGTCCAGCTAGATACGATATTGCTGCATTGCAAATAAAGCTGGGCGCAAATCAAGCGACAAAAAACGGAGGCACAGTATTCACTTTCAATGACGCCACTCTAGGATCGAAGATGGAATTTCGCACCATCTTTGATGCCGGCGGCCAAAACGATGGCGACGTAATCGATGCATCGAACTGTCGAAGAGATGTAGCCATCAACCTTGAACCCGGTACTGCAAGCTCAATCGGCACCTTCGTTCCTTCTGTGCGAAACATCGTCATCGCCTTCAACACCGTCATCGAAAACGCCATTGGCGGGAGCGGTAATGACGTGATTTTCGGTAACGATGTCGACAACGTGCTGACTGGCGGCAAAGGCACCGACACCCTCTCCGGCGGCCAAGGCAGCGACACCTACAAATTCACCGCTGGCGACGGCTGGGACACCGTGGTCGACAGCGATGGCCTCGGCCACATCGAATACGACGGCATCACTCTATCCGGTGGCCAAGCCGTCGGCGACAGCGGCATGGTTTGGCAAAAGAAAGATGGCCAAGGCAAAGTCCAATTCACCTACATCCTCACCAACTGGACTGAAGGCACCGAAACCTACCAACGCCTCTCCATCCAGGGCAAAGACGGCGGCCTCATCGTCAAAGGCTGGAACCCCGGGCAACTCGGCATCACCCTGGCCGGTGCCCCGCAGATCACCCCACCGCCCGTCGCCAACCCCAAGATCAGCAACGTAAGCGATCTCTGGTACACCTCGCTCCACACCATCCTCGACGGCCGCGAAATCGGCATTGCTACCACCACCGCAGTCGGTGCCTACGGCGAGGTCTTCGCCAATGGCAACCTGCTCGGCAACGACTTTGACAACTACCTCGTCAGCTACGCAGAAAACGACACCCTGAGCGGCGGTAAAGGCCGCGACGTCCTGGTCGCCGGCATCGGAGACGACCAACTCAGCGGTGGCGATGGCGACGATGCCCTGAGCGGCGGCGACGGCGACGACCTCCTCGAAGGTAACGCCAACAACGATGTCCTGTTTGGCGGCATCGGGCGTGACGTTCTGATCGGTGGCGACGGCGCGGATGCGCTCTTTGGCGGCGCCACAATGCAGGCCAGCGATTCGGGATGGAGCGTCATTCAAAATGTGTTCAACCATTTCGACGGCGGATTTAACTCGGTGGGTGATGGAGACGACCAGTTACTGGGGGGAAACGGTAATGATTTCCTGAGTGGGGGTTGGGGCAATGACTCTCTCAACGGCGAAGGCGATAACGACGAACTCATCGGCGACGCGGGAGACGACATCCTGGTCGGCGGCGCCGGCAACGATAGCCTGCTTGGCGACGGCAACGAGAGTGATTTTCCCGATGGCCACCTCCCGAACCACTACAGCGGCACCCCGGACCAATACCACGGCAACGACTTCCTTGATGGTGGTGAAGGCGACGATTCGCTGTTTGGCGATGGCGGCAATGACACGCTCTATGGTGGCAATGGTAACGACCAACTCGAAGGCGACAGCAAAGGCCCGGGTGTCGCCTTTGGCAATGACACCCTTTACGGCGGTGACGGCAACGACAAGCTCTGGGGTGCGGGGGGTAACGACTATCTCGACGGCGGTGTTGGCGACGATATTCTCGACGGCGATGGGGATGGCACCACCGACGACGGCAACGATACGCTGCTTGGCGGGGCCGGGAATGACATTCTGGTCGGTGGCGGTGGCAACGATGTACTGGATGGCGGCAGTGGCATAGATACGCTGGCTGGAGGAAACGGAGACGATGTTTACCTGAATGTGACCGGGGACGACACGATTGACGACTATGTTGGCAACAACACCATCCTTCTTGCAACAGCGAACAATATTGGCATTGGTGGTATTTCCAGCGGCTATTTCACGACCCCACAGGGAACCGTTAGCGAAATCAACGTCTCCTTGGATACTGGCGAAACTCTACACTTGAGAAATGCATTCTTCTCTCGTGGGAGCACCAGCATTCAGTTTGCCGGTGGTAGCACCATTGATCTTGAGTCTGAAGCCGCAACCACTATCAACACATCACTCAACCTCTCGCTGGGTAACGAAAGCGGGAGAGTTTTCGGTGCTGCTGGTGCTGACTTTCTCTTTGGTGGGGCTGGAAACGACACCTTGTCCGGACACAAAGGCAATGATTCACTCTATGGCGGTCAAGGCGACGACATATACGAATACAACCTCGGTGATGGGCAGGACACTATTGTCGAGTTCGGTGGCAGTAACGATATCCTGCGCTTTCGGGCTGGAATTTCGCCTGATCAGGTAAAACTAGTTCGCTGGTGGTCAGGTCAGGGAGAGGATGCTCTTCGATTGGAAATTCAATCCAGCGACCCCGGCTTACAAGGCTACGTGCATATATCAGGCTATTTCTTATCGACGGCGAGTCAGATTGAGCGGATCGAGTTTTCAAACGGCACTTCTTGGTCTTATGCCGACATCCAGGCTCAATTGCTGAAGCCTTCTTCTGGAAATGATTCGCTGGATGGTTTCCTTGAGCCGGATGCCATCGATGGCTTGGATGGAGAGGACACGATCAATGGAAGGGCTGGCGATGACACGTTGTTCGGTGGAAACGGGATGGACGATATCCAAGGTGGCGCTGGCAACGACACACTGAATGGTGGCGCCGGCAACGACCGCTTGATGGGTTACGGAATGTGGTTGAACGATACCGCTTCGGCGCTTAACGATGCGGGTAACGACACGCTGGATGGCGGAGCCGGCAACGATCTTCTCTATGGTGGTGCTGGCAATGATATTTATCTGTTCGGCCGCGGCGACGGCTACGATCAAATCGGTGAAATACCGAGCCCGAGTGGGGCAAGTACGGATATCTTGAGGTTGAAGGCCGGTGTTTTACCGCAAAACGTTTCTTTGCATCGCATGGGAAACGATCTGTTTGTGGCGATCGATGGTAGCAACACCCAAATCAGAGTCGCCAACCATTTCATGGCTGGAGACAATGGAATTGAGCGCATCGAGTTTGATGGAGGTGCGGGCGCAGCATGGACGACGGCTGACATTGCTGCCCGCGTCCAGGTAGGAACGCAGAACAGTATGGTCGGCACATCGGCCGATGACATGTTTGTGGTGGACCATGAATCTGACATCGTTACTGAGGCTGCAAACTCAGGTAACGACACGGTATTGGCCTCTCGCTCCTTCATTGCCCCAAGCAATGTGGAAAATCTGACGCTGACCGGATTTTTGAATATCAATGCGACCGGAAATCTGCTGGATAACGTTCTGCGTGGCAATGGAGGCGACAACACCATAGATGGTGGAGATGGATTTGATGTTGCCTACGGAGGACTTGGGAATGACGTTTACACCAGCGTCGAACAGATCGTCGAGTATGCAGGCGAAGGTGTAGATACTTGGATCAGCAGTGGCGGTGGAACGCTGCCGGATAATGTCGAAAATTTGTTCATGGGCAAATATGGTCGCGGTTGGCCAATCCCCGGATATGACAGCTATGGTTACACCTATGGAGGGGGCCCAGGGACGGCCATTGGCAACAATCTCGACAATATTTTGACAAGTCCGGGCAATGGCTATTATGGAAGCGTCCTTGACGGAAAGGGCGGAGCAGACACCATGGTGATCAACGGTTGGGATCACGTTACGGTGTATGTCGACAACCCCGGAGACAAGATCATATCGATCAGCCAGGGGCCAGATGAGATCCGAAGCAGCGTTAACTTCACACTTTCCGAACCAACTCGTTTCCTTGCGGACAATTCTTACAACGTCAACAGCGTTGGGAACCGGCTGATATTGATTGGTTCGGATGCGATCAATGGCACTGGAAATGCGGTCGCAAACTATCTGGCTGGCAATGAAAATCTGGCATCCAATACGTTATCAGGAGGAGCTGGTGACGATACCTATCTGGTTGGCTTGAACGATCACGTTGTAGAAGCAGCGAATGAAGGTCATGACATCGCTTATCTATGGGTCGAGGAGTCGAACCGGGAATTCAAGCTTGCTGATCTGGGTATGGCAAACGTTGAGGGAGTCGGTCTAGTCGCTCGTGGAGATAATCTTTCAATGCGAGGTGATGAATGGAATAACGAACTAAGCGTTCATAACCAATTGTCCTGGATGAGCGGTGTTCATTTATACGGCGATGGTGGGGACGATACCCTAAGCGGAGGACAAGGGGATGACGTACTAGATGGTGGTTCCGGGGCTGACATCATGGCTGGAGGTAGCGGAGGCGATACTTATCTCGTCGACAACCCGGATGATCGGGTAATCGAATACAACTGGAATGACCCCTGGATGCCCAATTCCGATACAGTTGAGAGCAGTGTCAGCTATACGCTTGGAAATAATGTCGAAAACTTAATCCTGACGGGCACCTCCGCCATTGATGGTACTGGCAACGGGATAGACAATCAGCTTGTCGGCAACAGCGCAAATAATCTTCTTAGCGGGGGAGATGGCAGCGACGTGTATGTTTTCGAAAGGAGCTTTGGCAACGATACGATCCTAGATACATCCGGCTACGACGTAGTCCGGATGAATGGTTATCTGATGGGCGATTTCTCGCTTAGCCGCGATGCGGACGATTTGGTCATGTCTGCGAAAAATGCTTCAGATACACTGACAGTCCGAAACTACTTCACCGACTACGGATTTAAGGTTGATTGGGTAGTCTTCGACGATGGTTCCTGGTCGCAGTATGAACTGGATAATCTGAGACCAAACACTGCTCCCGTTCTGGCAAATCCAATTGCCGATCAGTCTGCCGAAATAAATGCACTATTTACTTTTGCCATTCCAGCAAATGCATTTTTTGATCCAGATGTGGGTGACAGCCTGAGCTATTCGGCCTATTTGGCCGATGGCAACAGCCTCCCCGATTGGCTAACCTTTGATTATCAGACAGGCCTGTTTCAAGGAACACCACCAGCAGGCACCCCAAGTACATTGAGTATTCAGATACAGGCCTATGACTGGCGAGGGAGCATGGCCAGCGATGTGTTTGACGTTCTAGTCTTGCCAAAACATCTAGACGTTGTTGGAACGGCGGGAAATGATGTCCTTAACGGTGGTGCTGGTCGAGATATTCTTAGAGGCTTGGCTGGCAACGACACGCTTGACGGAAAAGCCGGCGCAGATACATTAATCGGCGGGACGGGTAACGATACCTATGTGGTCGACAATGTCGGCGACGTTGTTACCGAAAATCCTAACGAAGGTACGGATATCGTTCTGTCCAGTATTGCCTATACCCTCTCCGCTGATGTCGAAAATCTTACGCTGAGTGGGTCATCTGCCATAAGTGGAACAGGGAATGGCCTCGATAACCTACTAACAGGTAACTCGGCAGCCAATACCCTGATCGGCGGGGCTGGGAACGATACGCTTTCCGGTGCCGCGGGCGCTGATACGATGGTTGCCGGACTAGGCAACGACACTTACGTGGTCGACAACACGGCCGATACCGTGACCGAAAATGCCGCTGAAGGCACGGATCTCGTCCGGTCCAGCGTCACCTACACGCTGGCAGCCAACGTCGAGAACCTGACCCTGACGGGCACGACGGCGATCAACGGCTCCGGTAACGCCCTGGACAATATCCTGACTGGCAACACAGCGGTCAACACCCTGACCGGTGGCGCTGGCAACGACACGCTGAACGGCGGAACGGGCGCAGACACGATGGTCGGTGGCACGGGGAACGACACCTACATCGTCGACAACACCGCCGATGTGGTCACTGAAGCCCTTAACGAAGGGATCGACCTCCTCCAGTCCAGCGTCACCTACACGCTGTCAGCCAACGTCGAGAATCTGACCCTGACGGGCACGACCGCCATCAACGGCACGGGCAACATCTTGGATAACTTCCTGACCGGCAATAGTGCCAATAACAGGCTAACCGGCGGCGACGGCAATGACACCCTCGACGGTGGCGTCGGCAACGACACCATGGTTGGTGGCTTGGGGGATGATGTCTATGTCGTCAATGTCAGTACCGACGTCGTTACCGAAGCCGCGAGCGCCGGTAATGACACCATCCAGTCTGCCGTTACGCTAACGCTGACCACCAATGTCGAGAACCTCGTCCTGACAGGCACAGCCGCCATCAACGGCACTGGCAATACCTTGAACAACCTGGTGCGCGGCAACACGGCAGTCAACACGCTGAATGGCGGCACTGGTAACGACATCCTTGAAGGTGGCGACGGCAACGATATCCTGACCGATACGTCAGGTACCGCACTCTTCAACGGCGGCGCCGGCGCCGACACGATCACTGGCGGAACAGGTGCTGAAGTCTTTCTCGGCGGTCTGGGTAACGACACCTACACCACGGCAGGTGGCAACGACATCATCCTGTTTAACAAGGGTGATGGTCAGGATACCTTCGCCACGGGCGGTACCGGTAGCGATGTCATATCCCTGGGCGGTGGCATCGCCTACGCCGACCTCACCTTCTCCAAGGCAACCAACGACCTCGTGCTCAAGATCGGAACGACCGACCAGATTACTTTCAAGAACTGGTATGCCGCCACACCGTCGAAGCCGGTGACCAAGCTGCAAGTGATGGCCGAAGCCATGGCCGGTTTCGTCCAAGGCGGTGCCGACCCGCTCAGAAATCAAAAGGTGGAGAACTTCAACTTTGCCGGTCTGGCCGGCGCCTTCGATACCGCACGGGCGGCCAACACCAGTCTGACCAGTTGGGCGCTGACCAATGCCTTGACCAGCTTCCAGTTGGCCGGTTCGGATACAGCCGCGCTAGGTGGCGATCTGGCTTACCAGTATGGCAAGAATGGCACGCTGGCTGGGATCGGGGTAACACCGGCGCTGGCCACGTTGTCGGATGCTAATTTGGGCGCCAATGCCCAAACGCTGGCACCGCTGGCTGGCTTGCAGACTGGTTCGGTCCGACTCTCCTAAGCGGATATGCAACTACCGGGGGCAGCGCAATACTGTCTTCGGTAGCGGCTAATTCCTGAATCAGAACACCATGAAACTACACTTTTCCGCAGCCGAGGCTAGTGCGCTGGAATTCTCCCCGCCCTTGCTACGGTTGCAAGAAGCACCACCCAATCCCCTCGGCCGCAAGGTGCTCTGGTTGTTGCTAGGACTACTGGCAGCCTTGTTGCTGTGGGCTATCCTCGGCCGCCTCGACATTGTTGCCGTGGCCGAAGGCAAGCTTATCCCCGAAAGCTACGTCAAAATCGTCCAGCCAGCCGAAGCCGGCATCGTCAAAGAGATTCTGGTCACCGAAGGTCAAAGCGTCAAAGCCGGTCAGGTGTTGATGCGGATGGATACCTTGATCAGCGAGGCCGACACCAAGTCCATCGATGCCGACTACCAACGCAAGCGACTCGCGCTGCGCAGGATTCAAGCTGAACTATCGGGTGTTCCGTTCAAAAAGGAGGCTGGCGATCCCATTGGCTTGGCTCAGGAGATCACCGCCCAATACCATGCCAACCGCAGCTCCTTGGAAGCCGCCTTGGCTGAAGAACGATCCCGACTGATCAAGGCCAAGCAGGAAATGTCGGCCGCCGTGCAGATCAAGCACAAGCTCGAAGAAACAATACCCCACTACCGCGATCAGGATAAAGCCTACGAGAAGCTCGTCAAGGATGGCTATGCAGGTTCGCTGATGGGCAGTGACAAGAAGCGCGAGCGAGTCGAGAAGGAGCAGGAACTGCAAACCCAGGCCTTCGTTATTGAGTCCGCTCGGGCCAGCATTCTCCAGTCAGAAAAGAAACTTGCGCAGATCGATTCCGACTATCGCCGGCAGCTGCATGCCGAGCGCAATGACATCCAAGGGCAATTCGACAAGCTGGCCCAGGACGTGGCCAAGCAAGCCCACAAGCAGGATTTGCTTGAACTCAAGGCGTCACAGGATGGCATCGTAAAAGACCTCGCGACCCACACCACGGGAACCGTAGTCCAGCCGGGCACTGTGCTGCTCACGCTGGTGCCACAGGACGAAATCCTGCGTGCTGAAGTCTGGGTGACAAACGAAGACATCGGCTTTGTCCGCCAAGGCCAGCCAGTCAAACTGAAATTCGCAGCTTTCCCATTCCAGAAATACGGCATGGTCGAAGGCACAGTTGAGCATGTTAGTGCCGATGCGGCGGATAACAATACCGGCAATGGCAATAGTCAGACCGATGCAGGGAAGAAGAACCAGCCTCTGGTCTATAAGGCGCTGATCGCGCTCAAGCAGATGCGTCTGGAGATGGACGAGCAACGGTTTTTGCTCTCGGCCGGGATGCAGACCAATGCGGAAATCAAACTGGGTGACCGGACGGTGATGGAGTATTTGCTGTCACCTGTCAGGAAGGCTTGGCATGAGGCGGGGCGGGAGCGGTAGGTCAGTTTGCAAGAATGCAAACCACGAGTCAGAAGTATTTGTGAGATGGAAGGACTTGATCATTCTTCCCGCATATTCGTCATGTGCGATACAGCTTTTACTGCGCAACCAGAAACAGTCATGTCGAAAATTCGACCGGCCGCTCTATGATCACTAACCGGCCACGGGGCCTGCAAATGTCATATGGCCGTTAAGGGCAC
>APMI01001384.1_pt1 | contig 14323 bp, 10 predicted proteins | sample 667938 | NCBI WGS metagenome assembly APMI01 (sample SAMN01084076, study PRJNA167559) | wastewater metagenome | biome: Wastewater | place: Denmark: Ejby Moelle, Odense | collected 2011-11-28 | reverse complement strand
TGAGCCGGATTCGGCCAGGATCATCGTTGTGCGGTGGGGTTGGCTGAAAACGGCGGGTTATTTGAGGTGCCCGTATGTTGAGGTGACATCAATGAAGGCCTCGGGAGTAACATCTACTTGGTTTCTCCCTTCTTCTTGGATCGCTCCCTTCCGGCCAGGATTGCTCGTTGACTGAAGTCGAATTTATCCATCCTGACCATCTCGCGACACAGCGAGTGGCAGTGTTGCTCTGCAGCTTCAATGGCGCCCGCTTTCTCGGTGAGCAACTTGACTCTATCCTTGCCCAGAATCATTACGATTGGCATTTGTGGGTCTCGGATGACGGTTCTGTCGATGGCTCCCTGCGTATTCTCGAAAATTATCGTGAGAGGCGGTGCCCTGGGCGAATGGATATTCGAAGAGGACCTCGAAAGGGGTTTGCCGCCAATTTTCTTTCTCTGGTGTGCGAGGAGACGATTGGAGGAGATTATTTCGCTTATGCGGACCAGGACGATGTGTGGTGTTCTGACAAGCTCTCACGAGCTCTGGCTTGGTTGAGCACTGTGGATGCCGGTGTGCCGGCGCTCTATTGTTCGCGTTCTAGACTAATTGATGAAACTGGGAGGTTCATTGGGCTTTCACCTATGCCACGGCATCCGCCCGATATCCGTAATGCTCTGGTTGAAAATATTGCGGGTGGTAATACTATGGTTTTTAATGCTGCGGCGCGGGCTTTGTTGATCAAAGCAGGCGAGAATGTCGGCGTTCAAGCACACGACTGGTGGACATATCTGGCGGTGCTGGCTGGAAGCGGGCATGTTTATTTCGATCAGCAGCCGACGCTGAAGTATCGGATCCACGATCAGAATTTGATCGGCGGTGTCCGAGATTCGTTGGTCATGCGGGCGAAAGGTCTGATCGGTAAGCGTTTCAAGAAGTGGATTGATGCGAATCTAAATGGGCTGGCGCGTATCGAAGGAGAGTTGCCGGAGCACACTCGCAGACTGCTGATGGAGTTTCGTGAGGCTCGAAAACGTGGGGGACTGGCAGGGGGGCTGGCCGCCATGCGAAGTGGCATATTCCGTCAGCGTCGGAGTGATACGCTTAAATTGTGGTTAGCGTTTGTGTTTCGTCGCGTGTAAATGGGTGTATGCAGCTTCTGCGGATGCGCTGCCTGTAAAATTACAACAATAATCTTATGAAGAGATTTTAGAGGGAAGGTTGATGCGGACCTATTCGATTGCTCCGAGGCATATGTTCAGAGGTTTCTGGTTGCACCGTGAGTTACTTTTTTCTCTGGCCCGAAGGGATATCGTCGGGCGATATAGTGGTTCGTTTCTGGGGCTTTTATGGTCCTTTGTACATCCATTTTTCATGCTTTTTGTCTACACCTTCGTGTTTGGTATTGTTCTGAAAGCCAACTGGACTTCGGGGGGAGAACCTCGGAGCGAGTTTGCTCTCGTTCTTTTTGCGGGGCTAATGGTCTTCAATTTTTTTGCTGAGTGCGTTATCCAAGCTCCCGAGCTCGTCCTCGTTAATCCGAGTTATGTCAAAAAGGTGATTTTTCCGCTGGAAGTTTTGCCTTTGGTGTCCTTGGTTTCGGCCTTGTTTCACTTCGGGGTCAGTCTGGTGGTTTGGCTCGCGGCGCATCTGCTGCTTGTCGGGCTTCCGCCGGTAACCATGCTGCTGTTTCCGCTGGTCGTCGTTCCGCTTGCCTTCCTGATCCTCGGCATTTCGTGGATTTTTGCCTCTCTTGGCGTCTTTGTGCGCGACCTCGGGCAGTTCATCAAACTATTCACCTCGGCCCTCCTTTTTCTTTCTCCCGTCTTTTATCCGTCGACGGCTCTTCCCGAGCGGTATCGGCCTCTCTTTAATCTGAATCCGCTGACTTATCTGATAGAGTCGGCCCGAAATCTGCTTTGTTGGGGCAAGGAGCTGGATCCGCTTGAGTATGGCATTGCCTGTATCTTTACACTGGTCTTTGCTTGGCTTGGTTTTGCTTGGTTCCAGCTGACACGAAAGGGTTTTGCTGATGTCATCTAGTTTGGCTGTGAAGGTCGATCGCCTGGGCAAGTCGTATCATATTTATGATAAGCCCCATGATCGGCTTCTCCAGATGCTTTTCCGGGGGCGGAGGCAATTCTTTCGGGAATTCTGGGCGCTCAGGAGTGCGAATTTCGAGGTTGGCAAGGGTGAATCCGTCGGTATTGTTGGACGCAATGGCTCGGGAAAATCGACACTCCTTCAATTAATCTGCGGTACGCTCAACCCATCTGTCGGTTCGGTGCACACCGAAGGTCGTATCGCCGCTCTGCTGGAACTAGGGTCCGGTTTTAATCCAGAGTTTACTGGCCGTGATAACGCCTACCTCAACGGTTCTCTCCTTGGTTTGAGGCGGGAAGAGATGGATGAGTTGATGCCCCGGATCATCGAGTTTGCGGGGATTGGCTCCTTCATCGATCAGCCGATCAAGCACTACTCCAGCGGTATGGTGGTGCGCTTGGCGTTTTCTGTGCAGGCCCATGTGATGCCTGACATTCTGATCGTCGATGAGGCGCTTGCGGTGGGCGACGCGGTGTTTCAGCACAAGTGCGCCCGGCGTATTCACGAGCTGCGTGAGCGGGGTACGACGCTGCTGTTTGTCTCCCATGATCCGACTGCCGTAGCCACTTTCTGTGATAGGGGAGTTCTACTGCATCAGGGTGAGCAACTGGCGACAGGCACAGCTAAGGAGATTGTGGAACTCTACCTAGCACGCAACAAGCGAGAGCTTTATGTTAGTGCCGATCCTGCCCAAGTCGCGATGCCCCACGCGACCCAGTTCATTGATTTTCGGCCTGAGACCTTGGGCGAAGGAAAGGGCTCCGCGAAGCTAAAGGATGTTTCCGGACGCATCGGGACGGATGGCGCCCGGTTCGAATCGGTGGAATTGTGGTCTGAAGACGGGCAGACACCGCTAGACAGGCTGCGCTCGGGAGAGTCCTTCCGGCTCCGCATGCGGGTTCGGGCCGAAAGTGACATCGCCAATCCGGTGTTCTGTTACCGAATCGATACCCTGAGAGGCATATTCCTTACCGGGAGTACCAGTCGATACGATGGCGTGAGCTTGGGGTTCATGAAGGGGGAGCAGAGTCATGTGGTCGACGTTATGCTCGATCTGCCCCTGAAGCCTGATCTTTACAGCGTGGCGCTTTATTTGAACGACATCCCGGAGGGGTTGCCTCCAGTGACCGTCGATGGTCTCGAAACGGCGTTCCAACTGAGGTTGCTGGATGGCACAGGCAAGCCTCCGATCTATCTGCTAGAGACGTCACGGGGCTGGGTTCGGATGGATTGAGGTTCAGAGTCTCCGAAGGAATAAAGGTATGCGGGTGAGAAAGTATCTGGAGTTTGTGCTAGTGGCGCTGGTTGCCATACTCATATGCGCCTATGGTGTTTTGCGTCCGTATCATAACTGGGACATTATCGGCTACGTCGCCGCTGCGTACCATGCGGACGGATACCGGGGCCAGGATCTCTCGGCACGGGTTTTTGGCGTGATAGAATCTGACGTCGAGCCGAAGCTTTTCAGGGAGTTGACCAGCGGGCCATACAGAAACACGGTTTTCCAGGATCCCGCCTCCCTCGAACAGCAGGTTCCCTTCTATTCTATTCGCGTTATCTATGTCGGTTTAATTAGGGTCGCCGGGCTGATGGGGCTGGATTATGCCAAGGCGTCGTATTGCATAAGCGCCCTTTCCGCGGCGGGATGCGTCGTCTTGCTGTGGCAGATAGCCCTGTTTTACGGTGTGAGTGGATTTTTTTTGCCTCTTTTGGTCGTACCGTTCCTATTGGCGGATCTACCGGTTTTTTCGACTCCCGATGCGTTAATGTGCGCTTATGCGCTTGGATGCGTTCTTTACGGGCTCAAGGGGGGGCGTTTCATGTGGATCCTTCTTGGGTTTATCCCTTTGTTTCGAACCGACTACATTGTTCTGACCCTGTTTGTCTCTGCGTATCTTTATTTCACCGGTCGGCGGTTCCAGGCTCTTGCAGGGCTCTTGCTGTCGGCTGTTTGTTATGTGCTTGTATCCCATGTGTTCCAGTCCTACGGATGGCTGACGCTTTTCAATTTTTCCTTCCTGAATCGAGATCCATATCCCGCTGTCATGGTTGTGGCTGAGGATCCGGGCGTTTATTTGATTCCATATAAGACAATGCTTTTGCGGTTGTTCTCGCAGGCGGAATTCGCTGTCTACGTGGTCGCGGTCGTTTTTCTCGCCATGCAGCGGCGAAAGGTTTGCGAACCACTTTTTTTCTATGCTTTGGTGCTGCCTATCCTTTTTGTGGTGGTCCATCTCGCTCTGTTTCCGATGTATCAATCAAGATTCTTCGCGTTTGCCATTTCCTTGATTGAGCTGTGGATCATTTTCTGGCTTCAAGGGAAGGTCAATTTCAATGCGCGATCAAGAGTTGTGGACGCTGGAGTCCCTCGCTGAATTCTGGCGGGGTGACAATCTGGTCAATATCAAGCCAGCAACGGGCGTGGAATTCCCGGAGGGGTTCGATCCGCGCAAGGTGCTGGCGCATATGCATATCTGGTCGGGCGGGGGGGCCGTGACCGAGCTGGGGTGCGGCTACGGACGTTGTGCACTAGCCTTCCGTCCTGTCGTCTACAAGGGGCTGGACATCAATCCCGTGGCGGTCGACAAGGCCCGGTTACTCTTGCCTGATTACCAGTTCGATGTGGTCGAGGCGCCGGACCAACTGCCGGGTGGAGCGCTGTTGCTAGCTTATACGGTCTTCCTGCACTTGCCGGACGAAGTACTGTTGCCCTGGATACAGGTGGCGGAGGCGCGTTACGAACATATTTTAGTATGCGAAATCCTCGGGCGGGATTGGCGCGCTACGGCAGGTGTGACGCCGGTGTTCAATCGCGAACTGGAGGATTACAAGGCATTGTTGGCTCCGTTCGAACTGCACGCGGAAGTGCGCCTGCCCTATCAGCGCTATGTGCATAGCGAATTTGCCGGCCGGGTGCGCAACACCGACATTTCGTTCATGCTTTTCGGACGTAAGGGCGTAGGCCTTTCGGGGCTTTCGTTATAGAGGTCCGAGTGCATGCGAGTCGTTCATCTTGCGCTGACGCCCGTTGCCGGAAGCCCGCAGAATATTGTTGCGGCACTCAACGCCCATACAAATGTGGAGGCGCGTCTCGTGGTGCTGAATTCGCGTGCGTATGGGCCGCGGGTTTTTGCGGGTGACCTCGATTGGTCCCAGGATAGGGAGGCTTGTCTGCGGGTCATTGCTGAGGCTGATGTCATTCACATGCATCAGTTCTTTGACCCGGCCGGGGCTTTCGATGCCGAGGTCGGAGCCTTGTGTGCCGGCAAGGTTCGCGTTCGGCAGTATCATTCGGTGCCGTCTCATTTTGTTGGGGACGACCCCGCAAAGGTGGCGTGGTTGTTGGGTGACCCAACCCCGCAGTTGGTGATTGGCCAATTCCACGAGCGTTACTTTCCTAGGGCGCGAATCGTCCCGAATCTACTGCCGATCAATTCAGAACCCTTGTCGCCAGACCGTGATGATGGGAGGTTGCCGCGGATTGCTTGGTCTCCGTCTGTACGCGTTGGGGCCTGGGAGGCCAGATGGGCGACCAAGGGCTTCGGTGAGACTCGTGCGCTGCTCGAACGCCTAGCGGAGGAGGGCTTGTGTACTGTGGATACGATCATCGAGGTTGCCCATCACGAATGCCTGGCTCGAAAGCGTCGGGCGTCCGTGGTGGTGGACGATCTGGTGACCGGCAGTTATCACTTGAGCGGCCTCGAAGGGTTGGCGCAGGGAAAGCCGGTTCTTGGCTGGCTCGATGAACGGACCAGTCTAGTTCTGCGTGAGATGACCGGTGCCAGTGATCTGCCATGGATAAACACCCGTCTCGAAGACGCCTTCGATGTGCTCCGCGCGCTTCTCGTTGATCCCGTGCTGATGGAGGCGCTGGGGAAGGCGTCAAGAAATTGGATGGAAGCGTGGTATGACGATCGCAGATTGATTGGGCATTATGTCAAGGTGTACCATGACCTTCTTGAGCGGCCAGATCTGTTTACCGTGGGGCGTGACGATGACATCGCGGCACACTGGCGCAATGTGACATACCCGGATCTGCTGTGGCAGATCCGGCGGGAGCGCTGGGGGCGCTCCACTGCCTGATACGCTGGCATCGGGGGCTCCGGGCGGCCCTTATTTTTTCCGAATTGACCGCTAACTATCAGCTATTCGACGCATCCGACGTTATGAGTTTTCTATGATCCAGAGTCTTGATGCGGATGTGATTGGCCCCTCCGGGCTTGATGGGCGGGAGGTTGATCTGATTGTTCGAGAGGTCCACCTCGCATTTGGCGGTGGGCCGGCGCTGTGTGTTGGTCCTCATGCGAGGGCCTTGGTGCTGGCTTTTCTTCGGCTTGGCGTGGACGCGTTTGGCCTTGAGCAACGTGCCGAGCGGGCAGAGGCATCGAATCGTCTCGCGGCGGGGCGGTTCACGGTGGGCGATTGCGAAAGCCTGCCTTATGAGCATAGGCGTTTTGCCGTGGTAGTGATGGTAGATTCCTCAACTTCGGCAGGTCGTCCATCCGAACGCCTGGTTGAGGAACTCTCCCGTGTGGTGCGGCGGTCGGTATATATCCGCTTGTTGGCCGGCACCGCTGGTGTCCAAGTGGAGGGTGTTCGAGCCCTGTGGGAGGCACCGTTCTTTTCGGCCGGGTTCCGCAAGCACCCGTCTTATTACCGCGTGAACGACTATGAGGCTCTAGAGCAAGACGCCTGGGGTGTGACTCTGCTTCTCGAGCGAATCCCGGACCGTGCGCTGGCGAGATATCCGCTGGTGGCGCTGGCCGAAGAGCGCGATCTGCACATGGATATGCTGCGGGAGAACGGCGCTCGGTCGGATGCCCACGTATTCCGTTATGAATGGGCTGCGCGCTACGTACGTCCCGGTGATACTGTTCTGGATGCGGCCTGCGGCCTGGGTTACGGTAGCTACCTGCTGCAGGCGGGCACTTTCGCGTCGCGAACGATCGGTATCGATGGAAGCGGCTATGCCGTCGAATACGCTCGCAATAACTTTTCGGAGACAATTCGCGGGCTGGAGTTTCGGGAGGGTTTCCTCCCCGACGCGCTGACCGCAATTCCGGATCATTCAATTGACTTGGTCGTGTCCTTCGAGACTCTGGAGCACGTGGAAGCTAACGGCGCCTTGCTGGCCGAGTTTCACCGGATACTTACGCCGGCCGGGCGGATTATCACTAGCGTTCCCAATGACTGGAGTGACGAAACCGGCGAAGACCCCAATCCGTTCCATCTGCATGTCTATACGTTGGACCGGCTGCGCCGCGAGTTGGCGGCGCATTTCCAGCTTGAAGGCTTGGTGGCCCAGTCGGCAAGCCAGCACAAGCTGGGGCCCCTGCGTAGGAATTGGGTGCCGGCCGGACGCCGTTTTCGAGAGGTGCCGGTCGATGTCGACGAAGCGAACGCGCCGGATGCGGAGTGGTGGCTGTGTGTCGCGATGCGCTCGCCGCTGGAAGGTGAGGCCGTTCCATATCGGGAAACTCAGTTTCCTGTTTTCGATACTCCGTTCTGGAACGTCACGGCTTTCAGCAGGGATTATCGAAACCCGTGGCTTGTGCGCGGCATGGTTGATATCACTCACCGCCTCCATTTCCAGCCGGCCCTGGTCGTTATGGCGGAGTCCGTGCTGGAACGTTCGCATCCTGAGGATCCCGATTCGGGGGCCGCGCTCTGTGTGCTCGGCTATCGTATGCTATCGGCATCGCTTAAGCCGCGTGAGGAGGTTGAGCGGTTTGCCCGCCGGGTGGACGCCAGGCTCGTTCCGTTGGCTGCAACGCCCCATGGCCTCCGCTGGCAGATCTCACTCTTGTTCGTCGTCGGGCGCCTCTGGGTTGAGGTCGGTGAGTTCATGCTGGCCCGCGCGGCGTTCGAGCGCTGTGTTGCCCTGAATCCACTGGATTTCAGTCCCCTATTGTGTAACCGCACGGTCGAGGCCCGGCTTCGCCTCGGATTGCTGGCGGCAGCAGAGGGGGAAAAGGAGGCGGCAGCTCGGCACTGGCGCGAGGGTATCCGTCAGGCGCGGGAGGCGGTGGTCAGCGATTGGCGGTTGAGCTTGGGGAACATAGATACGCCTGCCGAGTTCGCCCTGCCCGAACTCGCCTCGGTGCTGGAGTACGCTAGTTCCTGCGCTTATGCGCTTGCTCATATCGATGACGTCGATGCTAAGCCGGGCTGGTGGTTCCAACCCTTGCGCGACCGGCTGTCGCAGGGGGCATCGCTGCGGGCGGAACTGGATTCGCTAAGGCTTGAGAGAGCCGCGTTGCTTGACGAATCGAAGCGTTTCCAGTTCCAACTGGGTGAGGTGGTCGGGCAGTTACAGACCTACGAGACGTATGGCCGTCAGTTGCAGTCTGAACTCGAAGCGTATCGGCGGGAGTCGGTAGCCTACTGCGAGCAATTGCTTGCAGTGCAGAACCAACTTCGCGTTGCAGCCGTGACAACTGACGCGATGGGGAGGGAACTGGCTGCCTATCGGGAGCAGTCCGAAGCCTATCAATACCAAGTGGAAGATGCGAGTCGTCGCCTGCAGGTTATGGCGAATCAGGCTCAGGAGCAGGCCGCTGCCTACGAGCGCCGGTTAAGAGATGTGGGCCTGCGATTACAGGAGATGGCTGATCATGGCCTGGGGTTGCAGGTTGAGCTCAAGCGACGACAGCGCGAGTCGGAAGAATACGCGCGACAGGTGTGTGCTGCCGAGGCCGCGTCTCGCGAGGCTGCTGAGTACAGCGACGCTTTGACACGGGAACTCGCTGCATACCGCATGCAGGCCGTCCGCTACGAGGAACAACTTGGAGCGCTTGTCACTGAACGTGCCGGCCTCGTCCAGGACGTGGAGGCATGGCGCCGCGAAGAGGGTCGTCTGAAGCAGATGGTCCTCGGTCTGGAGGCTGAACGATCAGGGTTCTTGGCAGCGGCCGCGGAACAAAGGCGCCTAATTACCGCGCTCGGCGGCGAGCTTGCGGAAGTTCGCTACCAGCTTAAATCGCCGGGCTTCATGGCTCGGGGTCTTGTCAGAGCCACAGTGGCTTCAATCCGCCGCATGCTCGGCGGAAAAATAGGTTGAGTTGATATGAAGATTCTGCTGACTGTTCACCAGTTTCCGCCAAAGTACATCTCGGGAACCGAAGTGCTGACCTATAGCGTTGCAAGGGAGTTGATGAGCCGGGGGCATGAAGTGCGTGTCCTCACCGGGGCTCCGGGTAGCGAGCCCTTGCGTGACGCCGAGCGGTTCGACGAGTACGAAATCGACGGAATTAAGGTGTACCGTTTTACTCATGCCTTCGTACCCATGGGTGATCAAAGCGTGATAATGGAAATGGAATACTGCAACCGTCTGGTTGCACGCTATTTCAGGATGATCCTCGATAGCTACCAACCAGATCTTGTGCATGTTTTTCACATGTCGCGGCTTGGTGTCGGTATGATAGATATTGCATTGCAGCAAAATATTCCGATTTATTTCACGCCCACCGATTTCTGGAGCGTGTGCCCCACGAGTCTCCTGATGCTTGATGACGGTAGCCCCTGCGCTGGGCCCGACGGTGCAGGGGGCAACTGTGTCCGCCATGTGGCCATGCGCGCGCGTTGGAGTTGGATCGCCGATGCAGCTAAACGTACTCCCAACGTCCTGGCAGGTGGTGTTGTTCGTCTTGCGCAGAGGGGGATGCTGCCAGCTCGTATGCCCTATGCTAGGGAGATCGCTGCCCTTGGTGGGCGCCCCGAATATATCCGTTCGAGGCTCAATGCGCTCAACGGGATCGTGTCGCCAACCAGTCTGATGACCGATGCGCTGATCCGTAATGGCATCGATCCGGCGCTCATCCGGCAGCATATGTTCGGTATTAATCTGTCCAATTTTGTGAGGACGGCTCGGCGGTGTGTGCCCGGGGCTGTTCTTCGGGTGGGTTTCATCGGCGGCCTCATGAAGCACAAGGGCTGTCACCTGCTGATTGAAGCGGTGCGACAGATGGTCGGTCAGGAGGTAACGCTGCAGGTATATGGCAATCCCATGGATGACCCTCCCTATTACGCGCAGTTGGTTGAGGAGGCTGCTGGCGATCCGGCGATCGAGTTTCGTGGAACCTTTGCGAACGAACACATCCACGACGTGCTGGCTGGTATCGACGTCCTAGTGGTGCCGTCGGTCTGGCTCGAGAATGCGCCGCTCGTAATCCATTCGGCACTGGCGTCTGGGTGTCCAGTCGTGGCTTCGGATTTTCCTGGGATGTCGGAGGTCGTCAGACACGAGATGAATGGCTTACTCTTTGAGCCAGGCAGTGTTGCATCACTGAAGCGGGCCATCGGGCGCCTCCTTACGGATGATGGGTTGCTCACGTCGTTGAGCGAGAACTGCCGGCCGCCAAAAGGGATCGCAACCTACGTGGATGAATTGCTGGATGTTTATCGCGCGATTCCCGTAAAAGCGAGCGGGAGCTTGCCGTTTCAGTCCGTCGATGTGACGCCCTTCGATCCATCCTCCGAGGCGAATTTCATGATGGGCTGGGCGGTCATGGACGGCGGGCAGCCGAAGAAACTGATAATCCGGACTGAAGATGGGGAGTGCTTGATGAATGAAAGTTTTTCGGCCCGTCCGGACGTCAGAAAAGGGCTGGAGCGGGGAGGCTGCAATCTCCGCAGTGATCTGTTCGGTTTCCGGATCAGCTTCCCCAAAGGTTTGGACCGCGATTCCCTCGTCGTGGAACTCGTGGGGCAAAACGAGCGTTTGATCTCATATTCGTTGAAGAGCATTGCCTGCGGTGAGATGCGCAAGCTTGATGATGGTTGTTATTTGGGGCTTGATAATGAATTGTTTGAAAGAACAAATTAACTGGATTCATCATGCCTGCCAACGCAGCTGACTTATGTCCTGATCGCTTTTCCTGGTTTTGATAACAGTTATGCATAATCTGTCTTTTCAGCGATATCGCTGGTTTTTTAGCATCTTGGCCTGCGTTTTGTTCATTGCCGGAGTTGGGAGATACTTTTCAGAGTGGCCCCGGTTCTGGGACATCTGGCTGTGGGATGAAACGTTCTACATGGGGAGTGGCATCTACACGTGGTCAGCATCGTCTCTCTCTAATTACGAGGCATCGCCTCTTTATTCATATGTTTACCGCTTTGTTCACCGCTTTGTTCAGTTGCCGGTTGATCTCTTTGCCACCGTCGGCCTGATGGGAACGGCTGGCGCTGTGCTTGCAACGACAGGTGCATCTTGGGTGCTGGGACGGAATGTTCTGCTCTCGGCCTGCACTGGAGCCATTCTCGTTATGGGCAACTTTCCGATGAGCGGCCCGCGTCTCATTTATGCGGCGATAATTGTTCTTGTGGTGGGATCTTCGGTTGGCCTGTCGTTGCGGGTTTTTGCTGCACGGGCGACGGTTCTTGCTCTGACTACTTTCATTGCTGCCTTTATACGCCCGGAGTTTGCGCTGGCATTTTATCTTTTCCTGCTGCTGACGATCGGTGGGTGGATGAAAGTGGCATTTTCGAGAAAGGACCGGCAGGCTCTCTGGCTTGATCATCGACAGGATTTCTTTGTGGCGGTTCTGGCCTTCTTGGCGCTGGTGGTGTTGAGCAAGGTCTGGTCCTTCCCTGTCATTCGTGGCGGAGCGAGGGCTTTGATGGCGTTTGGGCAGCACTATTCGCTATATTGGACAACTGTCAATCATGTTGACATCAATGCCTTCCATAATTGGGAGGCAGTTTTGGCGCGTGCTCTGCCGGGGGTCCAATCCGAGTTTCAGGCAATCATCAAGTACCCGGGACAGATGCTGGCGTTTTTTGCCTTCAATGTCCTGTCAGCGTTTCAGCTTCTAGGGCGAGCGATTAGCGTCTTTGTGACGACCAACTATATTTTTTTTGTAGCCCTTGGTGCTGGCATTCTGGGTATCTATTTCGCCCGGAGAAAGTTGGGTGCTCGAGTTGCGGTTATGTCGCCTCATGAGTTAGCTCCTTGGTGGCACGATGCCTTGCTGTGGCTTGTTTTGTCGGCTCCCTGTTTGATCTCCGTAGTTCTCATTTATGCGCGGGACCATTATCTCGTCATTCTTACCGCAATCATCGTGCTAGGTTTGGCGCTGATCGTCCGACGCAAGCCTGTAGAGGATTCACCCATGCTTGCCGCTGGCGTGTCTGCTACATTTCTGCTTTTGGTGGTCCCTGTTACGCCGGTGCCTCGTCCTAATCTGGAGCTGGTTTCCGTTCTCAAGACTCAGGGTAACCTCGGGCGAGTGCTCGAAGCCGATGGTGGGTGGTGCTTCTATGTTCCGGAGAAGTGTGTTTCCCGTTTCATCCTCGATATTCCCAAAGGAAGGAATTTCTTGGCGAACCTTGATGAGGACCGGATCGATTCGGTTATCGTTTCGCGATCATTGAGGGACTACGCCGAGGTAAATGGTCAGAAGGATTTCGTGGCCTTTCTTGATGAACCTGAGAAGAGGAACTGGAAGAGGATTCCGCTTGGTCCTGACGTCTATCTGCTGAAACGTGAATCGGGGCCTGAGCCCAGCGGTGGCGGGATGCTCGCTGCAGACATGATGCAGTACGTTTCCAAAGTTGCGCTCGGCAACGAGTTCGGCGCTTTTAATGACAAGGGCGACATGACGTTTTTCGTTCATCCCGGCCGCGACACTCCCACGTCCTTTGAGCTTCAACTGGGCAAAATGGCGCAACTCACTGAATGTCGCACTGTGTCACTAGTTGGGAAAATGGATGCCAATGTACCCCAGGAGGCGGTCGATCGTGGTGCTGCAAAGGTCGGAATGGAAGTTCGCAGGAAAGGTGGGAGCGTATTTAATGCTGAGGTGTCGGTGCCGCAGAGCCAGACATTTGAGTTCTCGCCCGACAGGGGGGAGAACGTGGTAGTGATTGTCGACAAACTCGGTAACCCCGATACGGATTGGTTCAATCTTCAGATTCGACTATCTAATTGTGGAGGTGTCGTGCCCAATGAGTAAAGGATCCAAGTGTCTTGTTCTGGGCGGGCGAGGCTTCATCGGTTCGCATCTTGTCGATGCTTTGCTGGTAAAGGGGTACGAGGTTCGGTGCTTTGATCGGCCCCATGTTGCGCCGCTTGGCGAATCCCATCTCTCGAATCCTCGCTTTGAACTGTATGAGGGTGATCTGTGCAGCGAAGCGGACGTCACTGAGGCGCTTGAAGGTTGTGCAGCTTGCTTTCATTTGGTTTCCACGACTTTGCCCAAGTCGTCAAATGCGGACCCGGTGTTCGACGTGGAAAGCAACGTCTTGGGGACGGTTCGGCTGCTTTCTCATGCGGTGAAGGCAGGAGTGAAGAAGGTGGTCTTCGTTTCGTCTGGAGGCACGGTTTATGGTGTACCAAAGGAAATTCCCATCGTCGAAACTCATCCGACCGATCCGATCTGTTCCTACGGCATTACGAAGCTCGCCATCGAGAAATATCTGGGTTTGTTTCGAGAACTCCATGGGCTGGACGGAACGGTCCTGAGACTGGCTAATCCGTTTGGCGAAAGGCAGCGTACACACGCCAGCCAAGGCGCGGTTGCAGTTTTTCTCGGCAAAGCTCTGCGGGGTGATAGCATCGAAATCTGGGGGGATGGTAGCGTTATCCGAGATTACGTGCATATCGACGATGTGGTCGCGGCGCTGCTACTGGCAATGGAGCAGAACGGTGGGGAGCGGGTCTTCAACATCGGCTCTGGCCGCGGACTTAGCCTCAATGATGTGTTGGACGGTATCGAGGCAGTGATTGGCCGAAAGACGGTGCGAAACTATCTGCCTGGGAGGCCGTTCGACGTTCCAGTGAGCCTGTTGTGTATTGAGAGGGCGCGCCGGCAATTAGGGTGGGAACCCAAGGTCTCTTTCGAGGACGGGATTGCTCGTTTCGCCAGATGGATTGAACAGGACGAAATGGAGTGACCCGTCCTGAAATGGATTGACACTTTTTTGCCACAGCAAGGAAGCGTCAATGGAATCAAAGCACAAGCGGACCTGTCCCATCCTGCTATAGCTTGACAGCGTTCGGCGGTAACCGCTCACTGAGCGGCGTTCTTCCCTCGCCCGCGCTCACGCGGAAGAATCCTCCCCTTGTTCAATCAGGAGGAACGCGAAGTGACCCGAGCGACGGCAAGCAACAGCAAGTGGCAGCGGCGTAGCCGCGAGGCATGGCGTGAGGTGCTGACGCGCTTCGCCGTGGCCTGGAGGTCGAGGGTAAGCCCCCGGCCAACCCATCTTCCCCCCGCCCTTTAGCTCGCTAACCATAGTGTCC
>APMI01022351.1_pt1 | contig 14328 bp, 15 predicted proteins | sample 667938 | NCBI WGS metagenome assembly APMI01 (sample SAMN01084076, study PRJNA167559) | wastewater metagenome | biome: Wastewater | place: Denmark: Ejby Moelle, Odense | collected 2011-11-28 | reverse complement strand
TTTTCATTACAATATGGTATAGAAGGCGACAATTAAAATTAAAACAAGAAAAAGAAATCGAAGTCAAAAACACCCAGCTCAAAATGTCGAAAAAAGTGCATGATGTGGTTGCGAATGGATTGTACCATATGATGATTGATGTTCAGAACAATCCTGAAATGGATAAGACCAAGATTCTTAATAATATCGAAAAGATGTACGAAGAATCCCGAGATATTTCGCACGAAAATATCGCTGAAAAGGATTTTGCGCAACGCTTTATTAATATGATTACTTCCTACTCTTCTGAAGAAGTAAAAGTTCTGCCGGTAAGTTATAAAGAAAGCATTTGGGAAAACATTCCTTACAACACACAGCTCGAGCTGTACTACATCATAAGGGAAATTCTTGTGAACATGAAAAAACACAGCAAAGCTCAGCGTGCATCTGTTAAATTTGAAAAAAATGATAAAAATTTAACCATCAGATATACCGATAACGGCGTAGGAATCGATGATCTGGAGCAGCGAAAAGGCACAGGAATCCATAATACGGAAAACCGTATTGAAAGCATTGGAGGAGATATTACTTTTGAAAAAAATCCAACAGGTGGATTAATTATTGAGATAACCATACCAATACAATCGAAATATGTTTAAAAAAGTACTGATAGCCGAAGACCATGAAGTCAGAAATTTAGGAGTGGTAAATGCCCTTACCGAATTACAGATTCCGCATTTTGATTTTGTAAATTATTGTGATGATGCCCTGCAAAAAATAAAAGCCGCAGCAACTGCTGATTCCTATGATCTGCTGATTACAGATCTGTCCTTTGATGAAGATCATATTGAACAGAAAGTCAATTCCGGTCAACAGCTCATTGAAGAAGTCAGAAAAATTCAGCCCAACCTGAAAGTAATAGCCTTTTCTATTGAAAAGAAACCGAAAATTATTGACGATCTTTTTAAAATACACAATATCAACGGTTTTGTAAGCAAGGGAAGAAATGACGGAAAAGATCTCAGAAGCACCATTAAAAAAGTTTTTTCCGGAGAAACCGTTATTCCGCAGGAGATTTTAAATTCTATAAGAAATACGTCTTTCGAATTCACAGAATATGATGTTACGCTTATTGAGCTTCTTGCCAAAGGATGGAAACAGGGCGACATTGAAAAATATTTTAAAGAAAATAAAATTACGCCCGACAGCAAAAGCGCCATCGAAAAAAGACTGAATGATCTCCGCTACGAACTGGGAGCCAAAAACAACATCGAACTTGTTGTGATGTGCAAAGACATCGGCATCATCTAAATGCTACACTTCATCGAAAAAACTAATAGCCTTTCAGAAACCCTGAAAGGTTTTTTTATTAAATATTCTGCGTTTACGGTTTTCCGTAACCGATCGAAAATTAATGCTCATATTTTTGAAGTGTAATACAACTAAAAATTATCCGCATGAAAAAACTACTATTAACAGGAGTATTAGGTTTAGGATTATTGTTACCGACAACCATATCCGCATCAGCAGACCATAGCAGCTCAAAAGCAACTACCGAATTTTTCTCTAAAAAAACAAAGAAATCTAAAGCCAAGAAAAGCAGAAAAACAAAGAGAAGCAAAACCAGAAGCTCTAGAACTTATTCTCAAAGCAAAGGATGTACGTATAACGGAAATCAGTTATTCGTTGGATCGAGAGGAGGATGTTATTATTACTCCGGAAACAGCAAAGAATACGTAGACAGATCTTACTGTTCCGGCTGTAACTAAATGTAGAAATCCTAAAAACCAACAACCATGGGAAAATTCGTTATCACACAAAGAGTCAACAAAGAGTATCAGTTTAATCTGAAAGCCGGAAACGGTGAAATTATTTTAACAAGCGAAGGCTACGTTCAGAAAGCATCCTGTATAAAAGGAATTGAATCTGTAAAAATTAATTCTCAGGACGATTTCAGATACGACAGAAGAGAGGCGGTGAACAAGAAAGATTATTTCGTCCTGAAAGCAAGAAACGGAGAAATCATTGGGAAAAGTCAGCTTTACAGCACAAAATCCGGAATGGAAAACGGAATCGCTTCCGTAAAAAAAAATGCTCCGGAAGCAGAAATTACAGATGAAACTTTAAAGAAATAAAATCATGAAAAAACTAATACCCTTCATCATATTCGCCTTTGGTTCCTTTATTTTAAACTCATGCTTTAAAGCAAACGACAATATCGGGCACGACGGAAGATGTACAGGTTCTGCCTATTGTACCGCCTGTTCCAACTGTTCGCGGTGCGGACATTGCAGCAGCGGCGGAACCTGTGGCGTTTGCGGCGGTGGATCTTCAGAAAGTTATTCTTCCGGCAGAACTTCAACCAGGAAAAGAAAAATCAAGAAACACACTGCTTCCGATTACTACACTTCTTCAAAAACAAAATCCAATAAACCTCAAAAAATTATTATTGATGAGGTAAACGTAGACCTTAGTTCCAACCGATACATTACCGGAATTGCAACCACCAATATTTACGAAAAGCCATCTATGAAATCTCCCATTCTAGTAAGAGTTTACAAAAACGAAAAGCTGATTCCACTTTCCAAAGAAGGTTCATGGTACAAAGTAAAAGTAAAATCTTCCGGAAAGAAAGGGTATGTTTTTTATAAGGATGTGAAGTAATATCAATCTTAAATGAATCGAATTATTAAAAATGAAAATCTTTGATTTTCTTGCGCCTTAAAAAAGCTGAATTTTATTAAACTTTGCGTCTTGGCGAAAAACCCAACCCATGATCCCAACAAAAAAGCGAAGAATCAATTCCTCGCTTTTCTTTATTTTCTGAGCATTTCCGTATGCGGAATGTCGTCTTCCAGATATTTTTTTCCCGTATCTTCAAACCCGAAATCTCCATAAAATTTCAGCAGGTAATCCTGCGCAGAAATCCTTATTTCAGAAGTGTGGAAACGGTTTTCGATCGTTTCAACCGCATATTGGATTAATTGTCTGCCTAAGCTCTTTCCTCTTGCCTTTTCCGTGGTTAAAACCCGTCCTATTGAAGGTTCGTCATATTTTATTCCTTTATCGAAAATCCTGCAGTTCGCCAAAACCTCTCCGTCTTCTTCTGCCCAGATGTGAATTGCCTTTTGGTCATAACCGTCTAAATCCGGATAAGGACAGTTCTGCTCCACTACAAAAACATCAATTCTGGCTTTTAAAACCGCATACAGTTCAGGAACCGTAAATTCGTCGAACGTTTTTATTTTCCAGACAATATTACTCATCAAAACTTACGTTATTATTGATCAAAAATTCATTGGTTTTCTGGATGAAACTTAGAATTTCATCACCACCCTCCTTCTTTTCTGCTGAGGTTACGTATAATTCCGGCAGATCTTCCCATGTTTTATGAAGCTCTGCTTTATAATCCTCCACATTTTTAATCACAACATTCGGCTTCAGCTTATCTGCTTTTGTAAACACGATAGAAAACGGAACTCCGCTTTCACCGCACCACTGGATGAATTCCAGATCAATATTCTGAGGTTTGTGTCTGGAATCTACCAAAACGAAAAGATTAACCAGATTTCTTCGGTTCAGAATATAATTGGTGATCAGTTTTTCAAAATCCTTTCTGATGGATTTCGAAACTTTTGCATATCCGTAACCCGGCAAATCCGTAAGATACCAGTTTTCGTTCACTAAGAAATGGTTGATAAGCTGGGTTTTTCCCGGAGTCTGGGATGTTTTAGCCAGATCTTTATGATTCATCATTGCATTGATGAGCGAAGACTTTCCTACATTCGACCTTCCGATGAAAGCATATTCAGGAAGATTCGGTTCCGGGCAATCCTGCCATTTCCCGCTGCTCTTTACAAATGTTGCTGTTTTAATAACCATTTTGTTGAATATTTTTAGAAAAACAAACCATTAAGAAAAGCTCTTAATGGTTATTTTATATTGTATTTTAAACTTTATCTTTTACCCAGTTATAAAGAATTTCATTGAATTCATCGGGTTTTTCCATCATCGCTGCATGACCGCAGTGATCGATCCAGAACAGATCTGAATTCGGAATAAACTTATGCATATCTTCCGCAACTTCAGGAGGCGTTACATTATCCTGTTTACCCCAGATCAGACACGTAGGTGTTTTAATCTTAGGCAGATCGTTCAGCATATTGTGTTTAATGGCACTTCTTGCCAACATTACAGTTTTTATACCCTTCATTCGATCATTTACCACGGCAAAAACCTCGTCTACCAGATCTTCGGTCGCTACGGAAGGATCATAAAAAACCTCCTCGGTCTTCTTTCTTATATAGGAACGGTCATTTTTTCTCGGAAAACTGTCTCCGAAAGTTCTCTCATACAATCCTGAACTTCCTGTAAGGACAAGATTTTTAATAAGATCCGGTCTTGCCAGTGTAAGAATAAGCCCTACATGACCTCCCATAGAATTTCCTACAATCGTTACAGGACCTTCAATATGGGTTTCTATAAATTTAGCAATATATTTTGCTAATGTCGTAAGATTAGTATTGAGTACCGGCAAATCGTAGATCGGCAACTGAGGAACGTATACTTTGAATCCTCTGTCTGAAAAAAAATCTACCATCTTATCGAAATTACTCAAACCACCCATTAAACCGTGCAACAGCACCAATGGATGTCCTTCCCCCGCTTCTACGAAAGTATATTTCTTTTCTTTTTTTGTACTAAATATCATAAAATGCCTTAATAAAGCCTTGCAAAAATACAAATTAAACCTCAAAAATATTTTGATTACCCTAATTTAAAATAAAAATAATATATCAAACTCTTTTTTAAAGTTTTTTTTAAAAATCTATTTATTATGGCGTAAATAAGAGGTTTATCAACGTCCAACATATCAACCCTTTACACCATCGAAATTAAATCTTTAATAAAACTTATTAACATTAAGGCAAAAAGTGGGAAAAAGTGGGAGATTTTAGAAATTATTATATAAATTTGTCCCAAATGAACAGTTTCATTGGAACATATGAGTGTAAAATTGACGACAAAGGCCGCTTAAAAGTTCCTTCATCTTTAATTAAACAGATGGAAAACTTCGACGACAAGGCGTTTGTAGTCAAAAGATCTGTGTTCCAACCCTGTCTGGAAGTTTATCCGATGAACGCATGGGATAAAGTGATGGGCAAAATTAATAAACTGAACAGATTCATTAAAAAGAATGCTGATTTCATTAGAATGTTTACGGCAGGTGTAAAAATTGTGGAGCTGGATAACGCCGGAAGGTTACAGATTTCGAAAGACCTTACTGTTTTTGCAAATCTTCAGAAAGAGATTGTCATTACCAGTGCAGGAGAACTGTTTGAAGTCTGGGATAAGGACGATTACGAAAAAGTAATCTCCATCAGTGAAGACGATTTTGCGAATCTTGCCGAAGATGTAATGGGCACGTTCGAAGAAGAATAACTGCGTTGTAAAAACGTAAAAAAACACAACTAAAACATGTATCATAACCCCGTTTTGCTGAAGCAGAGTGTTGATGATTTGGTGACGAATCCAGACGGAATATATGTGGACTGTACTTTTGGAGGCGGTGGCCATTCAAGAGAGATATTGGGCAGACTTTCGGATAAAGGAAAACTGTTCAGTTTTGATCAGGACTTAGATGCTCTTGAAAATACAATTGATGACCCGAGATTTACACTCATCAATCAGAACTTCAGGTTTCTGGAAAACTCTTTATTAATTTACGGAGTTTCTCAGATCGACGGAATTCTGGCAGATCTGGGTGTTTCTTCGCACCAGTTTGATGAAGCAGAAAGAGGTTTTTCTACGCGAAGCAATGCTCCGTTAGACATGAGAATGAACGTCATGCAGGGTCTTGATGCCAAAAGAGTGATTAACGATTACGATGAAGAGCAGCTTGCCGACATTTTTTATTATTACGGTGAACTGAGAGAAGCAAGAAAACTGGCAAGAGACATCGTTCATCACAGAAAAACAAAAAGTATTGATACAACAGAAGATCTGAAAAAACTCTTCAGTTATCTTCCGCCGCATAAAGTAAATAAATTTTATGCCCAGTTGTTTCAGGCAATACGCATTGAAGTAAACCAGGAACTGGAAGTTTTAAAAGAAATGCTCGTACAGGCATACAATGTTTTAAAACCCGAAGGAAGACTGGTGGTCATCTCTTACCATTCTCTGGAAGACAGACTGGTAAAAAGATTTTTGAAAAACGGAATGTTCGAGGGAGAACCCGAAAGAGACATTTACGGAAATTATAAAAAAGCATTCGAGCTGGTAAAGAGCAAAGCAATCATTCCCGATGATAAGGAAATAGAAGAAAACTCAAGAGCCAGAAGTGCTAAAATGAGAACAGGAATAAAAGTATAGTTTTTAGTTAATAGTTAGTAGTTGTCAGTTTTAATTTTAAGAACCAACAACCAGCAACTAACAACCGACAACAAAAAACAAATGGCAAAAAGAACAACAACAAATCGTCCTCAGAAGAGATTAACTTTTATAGACATTATAAAAGGTAATTTCCTGAATCGTGATGAGATTAAAATACATTACAAGTATTTTCTGCTGTTGTTTGTATTGATGATGGCAATGATTTACAGCAATCACCTCGTCAATAAGAAAATTAAAATTGTCAACACACTCAAAGAAGAAACAGAAGAATATAAATCGCGAAACGCTTACGCACAAAGTAAGCTGATAAAAGTAAAAATGGAATCGGAGTTGGGGAAAGAGGTTGCAAAGGATTCTTTAATGACCCTCGAAAACCATCCTCATAAATTGCTAATAAAACTGGACAGTACAGATGCAAAAGCAAAATGAATACGACAACAAACGTAAAAAAACGTTACGATGGGGCTACCTCTTTGCAGTGGTGGCTTTGTGCGTGTTTGTAATGTTCCTGGCGCGCATCGTTATTCTTCAGAATACGAACGTTCAGGAAATTAAAGACGATTACATTAATAAAAACTATCGCGAAGCCACACTGAAAGCAGCAAGAGGAAATCTTTTTGCGTCAGACGGTTCTATTTTGGCAACAACCGTTATGCGTTACGACATCTATCTGGATTTCAAAACGATGAAAGACACCATTTATACCAACAACATTGGTGCTTTAACAGATTCTCTCAGCAAAATGTTCGGAAAGCCAAGAGCAGAATTCAGAAAGAAATTTGACGAGCAGAGAAAAAAGAAAAACCAATACTACACTTTGGTTAAAGGGCTTGATTTTGATCAATACGACAGAATCCGCAAATTTCCGATTTTTAAAAAAGGCAAAAACAAAGGAGGCTTTATTGTAGACCGAAACTATAAAAGAGAACTGGCTACCTCAGAAATCGGAGCAGGAACCATCGGAATGGACGACGGCGTTCACACAGCAGGTCTCGAAGGCGCTTTCTCTAAATATTTAAGAGGAACAGACGGAAAAAGACTGGAGCAGAGAATCAATTCTTCCCAGTGGAAACCCATTGATTACTGGAAAGTTCAGGAACCGGTTGACGGAGAAGATGTTTATACCACATTAGACCTTAGAATTCAGGATATTGCACATTCCGCTTTACAGAAACAGCTCGTGAACTTCGAAGCAAAACACGGAACCGTAATTGTAATGGAAGTGGAAACCGGAAAAGTCCGCGCCATGGTTAATTTAAGAAGAACTGAAGATGGAGATTATGTAGATTCCTACAATTATGCTTTGAAGGACAACATAGAACCGGGTTCTACCTTTAAAACCATTTCACTTTTAGCAGCAATGGATGACGGTTTCATCGATGAAAATACAACTGTAAATGTAGGAAACGGAATCTGGGTGTACGCAAAACAGAGAATTTCAGACGGTCACGGCGGCGGCACGTACGACATCAGTGATGTGTTGGCTAAATCCAGCAACGTAGGTTCGGCAAAATTAATTACAAAATATTACGCCGAAAAACCTCAGATTTTCTTAGATCATTTAAGAAGATGGAAGCTATTCGATAAAATGGATATTGAACTTCCGGGAATTACAAAACCAAAAATTTTAACTCCCGAAAGCAAAAGATGGAATGCCGCAACTCTCGCATCCATTGCCTACGGATATTCTACAAACATAAACCTGTTGCAGTTAGCCACTTTCTATAACGGAGTCGCAAACAACGGTAAAATGCTGAAGCCTTTATTTATTGATAAAATTATGAAGGACGGAAAAGTAATGTACACGGCAAAACCAGAAGTAATGGTCAACAAAATGGCATCCGAAAAAGCCATTAAAATGATGACCAATGCTTTAACAAAAGCCGTTGAAAAAGGAACAGCAAAAAGTATTTTCACACCAAATTTAAAAATGGCAGGAAAAACAGGAACCGCAAGATTTGAATACTGGCTTCCAGGTCCCATGAAATACCGCTCGTCATTCGCAGGCTTTTATCCTGCTGATAATCCGAAATACACCTGTTATGTAATGATCAGCGAACCGAATACATCGAAAGGATTTTATGGAGCTACCGTTGCCGCACCGGTGTTTAAAGAAATTGCAGGAAAAACATTCCTGAAAACCCCGCAGAATATTGAAAGAGAAATGCTTGTCGACAAAAAGGTAAACCTGAACAAAATGGTGGAACCTAACGTAAAAGTCGCAGTAAATAATAAACAGATGCCCAATGTGGTAGGACTCATCGGTAAAAATGTAATTCCACAGTTGGAAAATTTAGGCTACCGTGTAGATTTTAAGGGTGTTGGAAGAATTAAAGAACAGTTCCCGACAGAAGGCACAACCATAAGCAGAAACCAGAGAATTTATCTGTCTCTGCAGAATTAAAAAAAGAAAAGAACCCGAAGGGTTCAATTATGAATAACCGTAAGTGAAACTTATGGAACAAATAAAGAGAAATGCAGTTAAATGATTTATTAAAAAGAATTCCGGTATTAGAAATTCATGGTGACGACAGCCGTGAAGTTTCAGAATTGGTATTCGACAGCAGAAAGGTTACGGAAAACTCCTTGTATATTGCAATGAGAGGGACGGTTGTGGATGGACATTCATTTATTGCATCTTCGGTGGAAAAAGGAGCAACAGCAGTTGTTTGCGAAGAATTCCCAGAAAATCTTGATGAAAATGCTACCTATATTAAAGTAAAAGATTCATCTAAAACTTTAGGTCATTTAGCGTCCAATTTCTACGGTAATCCTTCGGAAAAACTAAAATTAATCGGAGTAACAGGAACCAACGGAAAAACTTCTGTTTCTACCCTGCTTTTTGATGTATTTAAAAATTTAGGATATGATTCCGCTTTGCTTTCGACAGTTGAAATCAGAATCGGAGATAAGATCATTCCGGCAACACACACCACTCCGGATGTTATTACCATCAATAAAATTTTAGCTCAGGCGGTTGAAGAAGGGTGTGAATTCGCTTTTATGGAAGTAAGTTCCCACGGAATTGCCCAAAACAGAATCGAGGGACTTCACTTTAAAATTGCCGGATTTACCAATCTTACACACGATCATTTAGATTATCATAAAACGTTTGACGAATATCTGAAAACGAAAAAAAGATTTTTCGATCAGTTGGAAGATTCTGCGGTTGCCATCACCAATGTGGATGATAAGAACGGGAATGTGATGCTTCAGAACACAAAAGCCACAAAAAGATCTTATGCTTTGAAGACAGTGGCAGATTTTCATGGGAAATTACTGGAAGTTGATTTCAACGGAATGCTGTTAAATTTCAACGGAAAAGAATTCTGGACAACACTCACCGGAAAATTCAATGTCTACAACCTCTTATTGGTTTTCGGAATTGCTTCCGAGCTGGGTTTTGAATCAGACGAAATTTTACAGGCAATCAGCAAACTAAAAAGAGTGTCCGGAAGATTTGAAACCTTCAAATCCGATGGTGGAATTTTCTTCATCGTAGATTATGCACACACTCCGGATGCATTGGAAAATATTCTGGACAGCATTAATGATATCAGAACAAAAAATGAACGACTGATCACCGTTTTCGGATGCGGAGGCGACAGAGATCATTCAAAAAGACCTGAAATGGGAAATATTGCCACGAAAAAATCAACATTGGCAATCATCACGTCAGACAATCCAAGAACGGAAGATCCGGCATCAATCATCAAAGAGATCGAAGCCGGTATTGAACCTCAGAATTTCAGCAAATACACTTCCATTCCGGACAGAAAAGAAGCCATCAAAATGGCAATAAAGTTTGCAGAACCGAAAGATATCGTTCTCGTAGCCGGAAAAGGACACGAAACCTATCAGGAAATAAACGGAGTGAAACATCATTTTGACGACAAGGAAACGATTAATGAGCTGTGGCAGCTTATGAGCAAGTAAATATAAATGATTATTGATAATTGATTAATGATGGAAAATAATTACAATCAGATTTTTGCTCAAAGAACAAAAACTTTAGCAATAAATATAATCAATAGTTTATCAGACTTGCCGTATTCTGATAAAGTATCCGTAATCAGGAAACAGATTTTTCGTTCAGCAAGTTCTGTAGCAGCCAATTACAGAGCAATGTGCAGAGCCAGATCAGATAAAGAGAAATATGCTAAAATTTGTATTGTCGTAGAAGAGGCAGACGAAACAGTATTTTGGCTGGAAGTAATTCAGGAAGTTAATATAGCTTCAAAAATAATGACAGATGAACTTATGAATGAATCTTTGGAGATTCTGAAAATAACATCAACTTATAAGAACAAATTAAAGAGTAAGATTATTTAATATCGGTTAGATATCAATCATCAATCATCAATTATCAAACATCAATAATTAAGAAATGCTATACTATCTATACGAATATTTAACCAGCATGGGAATCCACGTTCCCGGATTAGGACTGTTGAAATACATCTCCTTCCGTGCAGGAATGGCGGTTCTGTTTTCTTTAACCATCGCTTTGGTGTATGGAAAAAGAATCATCAACTATCTGAGAGCAAAACAGATGGGAGAACTGGTGCGTGATCTTGGTCTGGACGGGCAGAAACAAAAAGAAGGTACTCCTACAATGGGAGGTCTTATCATCATTTTGGCAACGTTAATTCCTGTTTTGCTATTCACCAGAATTACAAACGTTTACATTGTTCTTCTGATTGTTTCCGTGATATGGATGGGTGCAATAGGTTTTCTGGATGATTATTTAAAAAAGATCAAAAAGAATAAAGACGGTTTAAGCGGTAAATTCAAAATTGTTGGACAGGTCGGATTAGGGCTAATCGTAGGAGTTACCATGTATTTTCATCCCGATATTACCGTAAAAAGAAAATATGCAGACGCAAAAGTGGTAAACAGAAATAATGTAGAGCAAAACTTTATGCCTACCGAGAAAATAACCGTTTCTACCGTTCCGTTTGCTAAAAATAACGAGTTCGATTACAGTGGAATTCTGTTTTGGATGAACGATAAAGATGCTCACGAATGGGCTTGGATTGTTTTTATTCCTATTGTGATTTTCATCGTAACGGCTGTTTCGAACGGAGCCAATATTACCGACGGAATTGATGGTCTTGCCGCAGGAACCAGTACCGTCATTTTATTAACGCTCGGCTTGTTTGCCTATCTTTCAGGAAACATCATCTTTGCCGATTATCTGAATATTATGTTCCTTCCCAACATGGGAGAAACCACCATATTCGTGGTCGCAATGGTAGGAGCCGTAATCGGATTCTTCTGGTACAACACCTATCCCGCTCAGGTTTTCATGGGCGACACCGGAAGTTTGATGTTGGGCGGAGTCATTGCTGTTTTAGCGATTATTTTAAGAAAAGAACTCATGATTCCTGTACTTTGCGGAATTTTCCTGATCGAAAATATTTCCGTAATGCTTCAGGTTGTCGTTTTTAAATACAGAAAAAGAAAATTCGGGCTCGAATATGCCCAAAACAATAGACTATTCAGAATGTCCCCTTTACATCACCATTATCAGAAGGGAGGCTTTCATGAGAGTAAAATAGTGAACAGAATGATCATCATCGGAGTAATGCTGGCAATTGTATGCCTGATAACCCTGAAGATGAGATAGAAAATTAATTTAAAACTGAATGATTTATCTAAGTGAAAAATTCAGTCATTAAATCAAAAATTATATGAAAATAGTTGTTTTAGGAGGAGGAGAAAGTGGTTGCGGAGCTGCCTATCTGGCAAAAAAGAAAGGAATGGAAGTTTTTCTTTCCGATAAAGGTGCCATCAAGGATAACTACAAACAGTTTCTGAACGAGAATGAAATTGAATTCGAAGAAGGAAGCCACGATGAAGAAAGAATTTTAAACGCCGACTGGATTGTAAAAAGTCCGGGAATTCCGAAAAAGGCAGAAATGATTCAGAAAATTAACGAGAAAGGAATAAGACTTTCTTCTGAAATTGAATTTGCTTCGGAATTTACAGATGCGAAAATCATCGCCATCACAGGAAGCAACGGAAAAACAACAACAACGTCTCTCATCTACTACATCCTGAAAAACGACGGATTAAACGTAGGTTTAGGCGGAAATATCGGGTACAGCTTTGCAAAGCAGGTTGCCGATGAAAACCATGAATATTATGTTCTGGAAGTAAGCTCTTTCCAATTGGACGATATTCAGAATTTCAGACCATATATTTCTTTATTGCTGAATTTGTCACAGGACCATCTGGATCAGTACAATTACAACTATGAAGAATATGCTCTGGCTAAATTCAGAATAACGGAGAATCAGGAAAATGACAACTTTTTCATCTACAATAAAGATGATGAGATGAGCAAAAATATTCTTGAAAAATTAGAAATTAAGGCGAAAATGATTCCTTTCTCCACCAAGGAAAAACTGGAAGAAGGAGGTTTCATTAACGACGAAACCATTGAGGTAAAACTGAAGGATACTTTTTCAATGAAACTTGATGAATTATCTCTTCTGGGAACGCACAATGTTGCCAACAGCTTAGCCGCGTCAATTGCCGGTAAAATATTGGAAATCAACAATGAAAGTATAAGAAATTCATTAATGACTTTTCAGGCGGTTGAACACAGACTGGAGCTTGTAACTGAAATAGAGGGTGTAAAATACATCAACGACAGCAAGGCAACCAATGTTAATGCAACGTATTACGCTTTAGAAAGTATGAAACCTCCGACCGTTTGGATTGTCGGAGGTTTAGATAAAGGTAATGACTATACTGAAATTGAAGATTTAGTCAAAAGAAAAGTAAAAGCAATCGTCTGCTTAGGAATTGATAATGAAAAGATTATCAACTTCTTTAAAGACAAAAAAGAATTTATTTACGACACGTCGAGCATGGAAAAAGCAGTGGAGATCTCAAAATCTCTCGCTGAAAAAGGAGATACGGTTTTACTGTCTCCGTGCTGTGCAAGTTTTGATTTATTCAAAAACTATGAAGACAGAGGTCATCAGTTTAAAGAGCAGGTATTAAAAGCCAATGGCAATTAGCCAAAAGCCAACAGCATTATATATGAACGAACAAGACACAGAAAACAGATTTGAATTCCTGAAGGGCGATAAAGTACTTTGGATGGTCATTCTTGTGATCTCCATTTTCTCTATTTTCCCGGTTTATTCTGCAAGTTCGAATCTGGAATATATCGTCAACAACGGGACCACAACCGGTCACGTTATCAAACATATGTTCTTCGTAGTCTTAGGTTTGGGAATCATGAGAGTGGTAGGAATGGTAAAATACGAATACATCGGAAAACTCAGCAGCATCATGCTTGGTTTAATGGTTATTCTATTGATTGTCACCATGTTCACGGGACAAACCATTGATGGAGCGAGTGCTTCACGATGGCTGAAAATTCCCGGAACGCCAATTTCATTTCAGCCGTCTTCCTTTGCTTTTTTAATGCTGATTATTTATCTGTGCAGATATTTAACCAAAAAAATAACGCGGGAACGGCTTCCGATTGAGAACATCATGTACATCTTCGGTCCGATTCTGCTGGTTTTTGTTCTGGTAGCAAAAGACAATGGTTCAACGGCGTTGATGATTTTAATGGTTTCCGTGATTGTGCTCGTCATCGGACAGTTACACTGGAAATATATTGCAGGATTTATCTCTGCATCATTCATTGCAATTGTTCTGTTTTTACTGGTGGCTTTAAACACCAACTTAATCGGAGGAAACCGTGTTCACACATGGATGAGCCGTATTGAAACCTTTACATCCAGCAAAGCAAAAACAGCCGATGTGGATGACGAAAGTGTAAAAGCTAAAAATTATCAGGTGATGATGGCAAAAGCAGCCATCGTACACGGCGGAGTTACTGGAATGGGACCCGGCAAAAGTGCTTTAAAACAAATGCTTCCGCAGTCTGCCTCCGACTTCATTTTCGCCGTGATTGTAGAAGAATATGGA
>APMI01001094.1_pt1 | contig 14328 bp, 9 predicted proteins | sample 667938 | NCBI WGS metagenome assembly APMI01 (sample SAMN01084076, study PRJNA167559) | wastewater metagenome | biome: Wastewater | place: Denmark: Ejby Moelle, Odense | collected 2011-11-28 | reverse complement strand
GTATGTGTCGCAGGCATTGCCAACGCCAGTGAGCCAAGTTATTTCATCAATCTCGTGTTGCATCGGCTGCTTGGCTTTATCCACACTGATGTGCGGCATCTCAATTTCTTTGTAACGGGCTTCCACTTCAGCGGGGCGCTCATAGGCTGCACGCAGACGGTTGAGTTCGGCTTGTGCTTCGTTGGCTGAACCCTCGAAGATGGATGCTCTTTGCGCCAAGGACTTGTTCTCGGCGTTGAGTTCGGAGTTCTGGCGGCGCAGGTCGCCAATTTCGGCGACAGCCACTTCATTACTGACGATTTGTCGCTCCAATTCGTCTGCCCGGGCCCTTTGGTTTCTGGCGTCCGATTCAAGCACCTGATACCGCTCGCGCATTTCCTCTGTGGGCCGGGTGGCAAGCTCTTCACGCAGGCGTTTGAGTTCGTCAGTTTGACTGTTCAGTGCTCGCAGGATCTCTGCGGGGTCTTTCCCGCCGAGTTGCTGTTTCAATTGCTCAAACGCACCAATAAGCCTGGTCTGAATGTTCAGAGCTTCACGTAGTCGAGCATTTTCCGCCCTGAAATTAGCCTCCCTAGCCTCCAGTGACTTGCGGCGCTCCCCGACTTGCTCCTCTACTTCATCCTGCAGTTGCTCATTGCGTCGCTGCCATTGCTGCTCTCGTCGTTGTTCTTTGCGCTCGAGCATCCTCTCAGCGCTTTCGAGCTCTACCTTTCGACCCTCAACCTCACTCTGCAAGGCAGAAAGCGCACCCTTTTGCTTCTCAAGTTCTGTGCGCTTTACAATCAACTTTTTGCGATCATTGTCCTGTTGATTCGTCCAGGCTTCGCGCTCCTTGGCGATTTCCGCGCGAATACGTTCACGCTCTATATTTTCAGCATTGGAAATCTCATCCAACCGCTTGGCTTTTAGTTTGGCAATTTCATCATCGAGTTCGAGAAGCCTCTTTGCTCTGATGTTCGATATTTCCGCTTCTGCCTGATTACGTTTGTCGCGCAACTCATTGTTCAAAGTAGCACGTTCATCAGCAAAGCCTGCTTCACGTTTTTGCTCCGCAATGATGATGGCTTTCTCTCGCTTAGTCAGGTTCGCTTTATCTGCTTCAATCGCCTGACAATCAGCGCTAACCTGCTTTTCTCGCAGAGCTACACTAGTTTCTCTCTGTATAAGGGCAGCTTCTTTTTCTAATTTTTCTGAGTTATCCATTGTCATTGCTCTAAAAGTGTTTTGATAGTTGAGAAGGCTGCTTTACGGAGTTCCGCAATCTTTGCCTTGGGCAAATGCAGTGGCTCGTTGCCGTGGCCCCGCCGAATGATGAGGTTCGTCATATCGCCTACGAAAGTCGGCTGCGTATCGTGAATTGCGGTTAGGGCATCTTCGTCAGACACTAACAAAAATGCGATGACGCAAGCGCCCAAGGATTGGCTACCGCCATGCAGCGTCTGACGTACTGTCAGTGTTTTGACGGTTCGCAAACTTTCGGGCAATACCGCGCAGAGATCGGCCGCAACAGTCTTGCTTTCAGCCATGCCGATAAGCTGTGTGTCGCTGGCATCGGGCGGTAGTCTGCCTGCCAAAAGTTTCTCGAATGATGCTTGGGCTGCGGCATAGAGGTCGCCAACATAGGTCGCGGCATCATCGCCGTCATGGCACGATAGGAAAAAACGCTCAGCATGAATCAACCGATCTTGCAGGTTCATGCTAAGGCGATTGAACAGCTTGAAGCCGAACTCCGCCTGGATACTGGCGCGAGCATCCAGCAGTGCATCGCCTTGCGCATCCTTATCCGAGACGAAAGTCGGCGTGTCGGCAAACGCGACATCCCGGACAAGAGTGTGAACAAATTCGCGAAGGAATGGGTCGTCAGTAAGTTCATGCTGCGGTGCATCCGCACCGCCTTTTCCATGTGCTTTTTCATTGCGCTTGGCGCTGATGGCGGCAAGACGGTTGATGAGATCTGGGTGCGCAGCGGCAAGGCGCCGTAAAGGGTGCCCTTCATCATTGCGCGCTTGAAGTATGGCGATGGCGAGAACCGTTTCTTGATAAGCGCCGCCATTCTCAAATTCCCTCAGCTTGCCTTCACGAATTGGCCTGAAACCTTGCGATGGCTGCTCAAGCCCTATGGTTTGCGCCGCTTGCTCCAGCAATGTGGCGTGCTGGCTCTGTTCGGTGTATTTGAGTGTTGCGATAACATCCTTAAATGGGCGGACGCAACAGGCGTAGAACAGCGCCCATTCTATGGACGCGTGAATTTTGGCGAGGGTTCGAAACTGTGCGTTTCTTGCAGGTTTTAAACTGGCAATAAGCTTCGGGTAGCGTTGCCAGTTGGCATCCGCCTCGAAAGGTTCTTTTTGTCTTGCGTCCTGTTTCCCGAGGCCGGAAGTACTCAGTAGTTGTTTCCAAGCGAGCAGCCAGCCAGCCAGGTTGTCCTCTAGCTCGAGCATCTGCTCGAAGGATTTTTCAAGGATCAGAGAAAATCCGTTACCAAACGGATCGGCGATCCGGAACTCGCTATCGCTCTTCTGAATGGCAATGGGACAATCGAGGTGATACAACTCGGGTTCGGCGAATACCGTGATCTGCTGGACAGGTGGCATCTTGTATTCCATGCCCAATACTGCCGCGCGTTTCTTCATGGCCCGTAATGTGTTGATGACATCACGTTGTGTTGGCGTGTTTCTTTTGTGAGTAGCATCCCAACGGATCGTTCGAAAATCTTTCTCCTCACCTTCCTTTTTCTGCAATGGATTCGCATCATCCAGCTGATGCAGAAATGGCAGAACTTTCCCAGTCACGAGTTCGCGGAACAAAAGTGCGGACACAAACACCGAGGCATTGTCTTCTTCGTTTAGGCCCTCATCGCGCTCTTGTCTGATGATGGCGTTGTATTCGTCAATAAACCCTTTGTCCTGCAAGCGCAAAAGAATGCCCTTGACCAAGTCCAGCGGAATGCGGGTTTCCTCTGCCAGCTCATCGGAATGCAGTATCCCGAAAACATCAAGTAATTTCAGGATGACGCGCTCAAATGCATTCAAGTCTTCGCCATCGTTGGAAACCTTGGGCAAGGTCACACGATACGCATGCACCGGCCAGGCGAGTTTGCGCGGCTTGCCGATGATGCCGCTGAAGGGATTAGGCTTGCCGTAGTCCAGGAGCTTCAGCATGGCAGCACCACTCCTTCACTCCTACAGAGTTGAAGAAAATCCACTAGCCCAGGGACAAAGTCCGCCGCGAGCTGATTTTCCAACGAGCCAGCATCGCCGACGACTACCAGCAATTTCTTTTGGCGGCTCATGGAGACATTCAGACGGTTGTAGAGGCAGAGATGGCCGAACAGTCCTCTAGCTTGTCTCTCACGGTCGTTGCCCTTGGGCTTCCAGTCTTGCGGTAAGGTTCGTACCATTGAGAGAAAGACAACATCGAACTCCATTCCTTGAAAGGAGTCCACTGTGCCGACGCGTAATTTCTTGTCGTCGTCGGCGATTCCGCTGATTTGCTTTTTCAGTTGCTCTCTAATTTTGTCGGCCTGGGCCTTATAAAACGAAATCACACCAAAGGAGAGGCATTTTCCCGCATCTGAACTGATCCACGTCTGCAACTGGCAGGCGATGACGGTGGCTTCTGCAGGGCGCGTCCAACTGGTTCCGTCCTTTTGATGTCTTCCTCTCTGTGCTGGTACATCCAGCCAAACCGCAGACTTGCCATTTGTGCCGGACAGCTCATGGGCGAAATCGCTTACAGGCCGCCCAGAGCCGAATTGCTCCGTCGGATCGAAGCGTTCGTAGAAGTTACGGCTGATGAAGCTACCCAGCAGCGGGTGCATGCGGTATTGCCTGTCCAATGTGACGCGGCGGGTGATGCCGTCGCCTTCCTCCAACGTTTTCAGACGGGTACTGAACAAATACTGGAACATGGATTTTTTCAGCCAGTCATTTTCGTCCTGCCCCCCTTCGTCTTCCTCCATTTGGCGAGCCACTTCTTCGTCAATGATGTGCGGCAGCTGCCGATGGTCGCCCACTAGAATGATGCGCTTGCCTTGCGCCATGGCCACCATCAAATCACGGGGCGATACGCGAGCTGCCTCGTCCACGATCACATATTCGTATTCCATCCTCTCATTGACATCACGCCCAGTCATCCCCTTCTGGACTTGCATCCCTCGATTCACGCTTTGCTGGCAAGTAGCGGCAAAGGCAAAGCTGTAATCAGATATGGCAGCCATCATTCCATATGGATTGCTTTCCAGTTCGGCCAAAAATTCAGCCAGCGCAGCAGATTTTTTATTCTTAGCTGAGTGCCCTGCGGTCTTGATGCGCTGGATGGCAAATTCCGCCAGCTCAATCACCTCGTCGTTTTGTTTTTCTACGCGAAAGACCGGCGGACTGGTAAGCCGGACAAGAAGCCTCGTTTTCAGCTCCGCCAAATCCGCCAAGAATGACGGTGGGCCATCTTCGCTGCGCCAAAGACTGGCTTTGTCCAGCAATTTGCGCTCGTTTTCTTCAAGAACATTGTGCAGATCTTCCAGCGCGTCCACCGATCTTTCCGGCCCGTCGTCGCTGAAACCTTCTGGCCGGACACGAAGACGACGTGCGGCATTTAGCCATTGACTTGAATCTTCATTGAGCATCTCTTCGCGCGTGAGGTTCTTCGCCAGATTCTCCGCCCGCCGCGTGCCGCTCTCGCCGAGCATCGCAACACCAAGTGCGGCTATTTTCCTCACAAGGCTTCCGGCCAATGGGCGAGTTGGTGCTTGAACATATTGGAGGAACAGGTTTCTGATTTCCCTTTCCTGCTCCACTTCTGCAATCTGCGGGTTCCGCTCACGTAGTTCGGCTGCCAATTTTGAGCACCAGTCTTCAAGATTGCGCTCGAAGGCGCTGTAGTCATCTTCAGGCGCGCCAGACCGCTTACCAAATTTAGGTACGGGGATGCTGTTGAGCGAGAGCCGCTCGATCATGTTCTCCACGGCATCGTGTTGAAACCCTGTCAACAGAATTTGGCCCTTGACACGCGCACCTCGTTTGTCCGCCATCTCGTTTAAGCGCTCTAGAATCGCAGCGATGACAGTGGTTTTTCCGGTGCCGGGTGGGCCTTGGATCAGCGCCATGTCTGGCGTGTTTAAGGCCACCTCAATGGCTTTTTCCTGCATTACCGTTGGGTCATTGCGAAAGACTTTCTTGCGGACAAATGCCGTAAGCGGTGGGACTTTTTGCGGTTCGCGGGTTCGGGCGATTTGTCCCTGCTCTTCAATTAACAAACCAAGTTGAGGGTTGACGCTACGACCCTCCAGGATCGCTTGGCGTGCATTCATGCGTCGCTCGATTTGGGCAACATCACCCCTAAGCGATAGAACGAGTGTGCCGGATGTTGTGGGGAGAGTCTCTGTTTTCAGCGAGACAGAGAGGCCTTCCTTGTCAAATCTGATGACTCCGAAATAGGTCTTTGTCTCGTTCTTCTCACGTTTTTCACCAAGTCTCTTGGCTACCTCCGCAGCATTTTTGATTTCTCGCTCAAAATCTTTAAAACTCAGGGTTTCGTCCAGCAAATAGCCAGGCAATTCGTCGACAAGTTCGACCTCTTGCACGCCACCTTCAGCCAATGCGTTCACAGCTAAGTCAGAGGCTTCAACAATACGAACCGACACAGTCCCGTCCCGCCTCTGCGTCATGTCCGTGAATTGCAACGCACCGACTGCGCGAGCCTGTTTGAGTAGAAGTTCGCCTTCCATGTCGCCAAACTCGTCCCACTTCTTTAGGTAACTTCCGTCGTCCTGCGTGAGTGCAGTCATTTGCGCTTTGGCAAGAATTTGCACTTGTCCTGCCTGCGTCCAATCCACGAAACGAAGCCTGCCTTTCGCCAAGCGCAGGGCGCTGTCGGGGTCATTCCTTCCCTTAGTCAGGCGGGTAGCGATGAAGATGGAGTTGCCACCGGGTACTGCATTTTCCGTAACAACGAAGCGGATACCATCGCCGGTAATGCCGAAAGAGTTTTTTCGGGTTAGCTCTGTCCTTGCTTCGCGTGTCGCATCCTCGGCGTCTAGTTTTAGTTCTTCATCAATGGCTGGGCCAGCGGTCAGAAAGAAGTAGGCATTGTCGCCTTGCTGGAAACAGCAGATTTGTCCGAGAGCCTCGTAAGGGCGCTTGCCTTTTTCTCCACGGCGCATCTTTGCCAGTCCGTTTTCCACATATTCATCCACGCCAATTTCGATATCGCCCATTTCCAAACAGTCGCCCGTGAAAAATGCTATTTGCAGTTCGATGCTGCCATCGGCAGCGGGGCTGGCTATTTGCGCCAGCAGGGCACGTCCGCTGGCGAGCTCGGCATTGAGGTGGCGGATGTCTGCTGCCACGACGGGGCGGACGAAGACAACGGAATCTCTTAAGCGAATTTCAAATTCATCCGCACGGCTCAACTTAGCGTCCACCGAGAATACGGACTGCTCTTGTAAAGTCGGTATTGCGGTGGTCGGCTTGACACGGATTCTCAGGATGCGGGCGGGAATATCCTGAAAATTCATTCGCCGCCCCTTGCGAAGCTGAAAGTCAGGCTGTCAGGAAAAGCTTTTGCACCCCGCGCGGGAACTGCCGTTTTGGCCGCGAAGTTCAGCACGGACTCGTATTCCATGACGTCGTGACTCTCGAATGAAAATGGGTAGAACAGACGGTGCGGCAGAGCTAGTTCTGTTGTGCTGGCCGGAAGGACAATTTCCCAACGTGGTGTTTGAATACGAATGAAAGCGGGGCGTTCGCCGCCGCAATAAGGGCAGCTTTCATGATCATCAGCGAAATAGCTCATGGCACATTCGGGGCAATCCAACGCGTGGTCGGCTGCTTTGGTAAGCTCCAGCGCCCAAAAAGCCATCGCTGGGCGGCTAGGTGGGTGTTCTCGGCCAGCCCCGAAAGTTGCTTGAAAAAGGCGACGCAATCCCGGTGTTGTGACCAGAACGCGTGGCAAACCACCTGTGCCCTCGTTGGAATCGTCATCTTCGTCATCCACGAAAGGCAGGTGCCCGGCGTATGCCTGATCTTCCATGCTGGCGGGCGCACCATCACTCCTCGCCTGCGGCTCAGCGTCCCAGCCGCCATCGTCCTCCTCTGACTGCAGCACTTTGTTGCCGATGAAGGGGTGGCACAGCGCTAACAGCTTGAAGGCCATTACCGCAAAAGCCCAACAATCCGTTCGTGGGCGGGACTGATCGCGGCCCTGCACCACCTCCGGCGCACCGTAACCCGGGGTATAGACCGATGCGCCGCCGCTAAGTAACTCAGGGCGCATGTTGTCGGCATCTATCAGCCAGACATCGGGGGTGTCGCCTTCGCCAATGAAAGCATTGTTGGGGGAAATGTCACCATAGACCATGCCCGCGTTGTGAAGGCGAGAGAGGATGGCGGCGCACTTCGCCAACGCGCGCAGACGGCGACGTGTAGAGCCTGTGCTGGCGTAATGCAGCAGTCGAAGCGCCAGGTCTTTGTCAGGAATCTTCGCCAGCCATTGCGGCAAGACTTGCCGTACATCTTCCAGCTTCTTCTTGCTTCTGCCGTCCAAATCGAAAACGGCGAACGGCTTCATATCGTTCAATAGACGCATCACATAGCCCGGCTCGTCTCGCAAGATGGCGAGTGGCAGGGAAACAGGGATGCGTCGTGGCATGGGCAGCAGGCGGATGCGTTGGAAACGCTCGCGCAGATTGGCGGTTTTGTCCGGCTGACCGGAAGCGTCCAGCGGTTGCTTGACGGCTAAATCCGCATCTTTGGTGCGATAGACCACGCCTTGTCCGCCGCGAGCAAGCTCATCGGTAATCTGATGGAAATTGCCATACTCATCCACAAGAACTTTTGGAGCTTGGTGTTCAATGGATTCATGCATCCGGGACATCCTCACGAAAAAGGCAAGCAATGGTCTTGTCGTCACTGTGCTTGGGAGTAGGCCATTTTTCGAGCATTTCTCGGGTGCGGCGATTAGCACTTATTTCAGCAATGGAGCAATGCGCCCCGATAAAGCCCGATACAAAACCATCGACATCATCCAAATCGTCAGCTACGCCATCGGTACACAGCAAGACGGCAATACACTCTTCCTCTGGAAGCGAAAAATGTCGCCACTCATTCGGCGATACATTCGGAGATAGCGCAGTTGTGATGTTTGAAAAACCGTGCCCCTTGTCTTCAGTGAGCGATACGACAGAGCTATCAGATTTGAGAGCTGCGACAAGCCCATCGCCAAGCATTCCCAAGTGAATTAAGCCGTCTCCGAATCGGAACGCGAACAGGCAGGTCGCAGAACAATCCCGCGGATCAAGTGGGCTAATGTTGGAGAGCCAATAATGTTGTATCCGTTCAAATAGGAAATCGCGGTTTATCTCGACCTGAGATATCTCAGCCTTGATGCGACATGCTAGAGCTGCACAACCTACTGCAAAGCACGCGGCATCACTTCCAAAATTGGAAAATGGCTTTGAGCCAACTCCATCGGAAACCACAATGCCACCCCCCCAGGCATAGTGAAACGACATCCACGCATCTTGGTTTGGCAAACCTTCATTAATGTGACCTGGGCCGCGAACGCTTGCGCCAAAACTTTTCCAAAGCGTCATGACCATTCCTCATCCTCTTGAAGCCAGCCATCAAGCGCAGAAAACAATTCGTCTGATGAGAACAGCTCAGGCCCTTTGAGTTGGGGATTTGCATCTGCACCAATCTTTATGATTCGCAGCATGTTTGAGGGCAAATTGTCCTTCCACCGCTTCAGAGCCCTCGCATCATCCCGAGACCAGAACCCGTCAGTGAAAAGCAAAACCTTGCTGTCGGGCTTGTCACCAAGCGACTGAATCAGTGACGAACCATTTGCAGTTCCTGCGCATGAAAGTAGCTCCTCCGGAAATTCGCTTCTTGTGCCCCAGTCCGGTATGCGACGCGCCTCAGAGCCCCAGGCCCACAAAGCGATCTCAGTACGTCCGTAGCCATACGACACCCATTGAGCAACGGTTGTAACCAGTGTTCTCATGATGAAGGGCTTTCCACCGTCGCTCATGCTGCCGGAAATGTCGCAAACCAGATGGAGTGTCACGTGGTTCCCTCTATCGCTTCGGCTCGCGCGGTGATGCTGTTCATCATCGTATTGATCTGCTCAGCAAGTGATGCTCCGCTCCAAAGCATCAGCCTCGCATCCTTGATCTTTTTCTTGGCCGATTCAGTATTTGGTGGAACACAACAGGCAACGATGCCACGACCTTCAATTCCTCCGTAGAAGCGCACAAGGTTTTGCAGCTTCATAACCTGCTCCTGCGTTACATTTCCTGCCTTGCATTCCACGATGTAAAGCGAGTAACCGTCGGTGAATGCTATATCCAGCTCGTTATATTCCACACCCCAATTCGAATTAACCCAGGCGTTTTCTTGCTTCAGGTTCAGCTTTACATTGATGCGCAAGTCTTGGATGACGCCAGTATCTTCGTAAGGCTTGCATTGCAAATAGACAAACTCCTCGAACCAGCCGCCCGACAAGTATTTGGCGAAGTCAGGCCATTTTTCAAAAACCAGATCTAATCCGTAGCCTTGGATTACTACTCTCTCCGAATTGTCCAGCTTAAAATTAAAGCCATCACGACAGATTTCGAATGGTTTGAAGGCATTGTTATAGTCGGTCAGTTCTTTATAAAACCTACGCAACTTTTCACGATATATCCAGAGAGTCTTGGTCAGAAGTTGACGATCCGGCGACATCTCATCAATCGCCGAACTGTCGGAGATATCCAATCCGTCGCTATTGAGACGTAAAAAGGTATCGATTGAGTCAATCCGCCTGATTTTTTCGCGACGAAGACTGTCAACAAAGGTTATTCCACGATTCCTACTATCAAAATAAAATGGAATGGCACCAAGCTCGCGCGCGGCAGATAGTGCGCCTGCAAACATTAATTTTGTTCCGCCGGTCAGATTGATTCCGATTCGTGTTTTTTCTGGAAATTGTTTAGCAAGCTCAGTGATTCGTTCATGGACGGCTCGATCATCCCAAGGGTCAACAGAAAGTTCGTGTAGATCCCTGGAGCCAATAAACGCTCGCATACATGTAGCTGGATAGTCTTTTGAGTTAACGAAAATGTGGTGCGCCGACTGAAATTGCCGGATACTGAGCAAGGCAGGCATCCGTTGCTCACCAAAAAGATGGAAGGTCACATCAAATCCGTTAGAGACGTCTCGGATAGCTTCCTGTTTTGCACTGTGTCGTTCAAGCCACTCGGCAGGCAAAGCTATGGCTTCAGGTGCTCGACCAATGATTGACGATGCCATGAGCCTTTTTTTGAGTCCAGGGTAGTTCAGCGCGGCGAGCGCCCATACAAAGGCCATCACCGGGGTTCCGGGGCTGAGATAGAGCGTGACAAATTTTTCACCTGATTCCCGCTCTACCCTATCCAGCACCCGCATCGCGCCAGCATAAATACCTTCGGTGTCGTTGAGATGACCAAGTTTTTCGCTTTTCAAACGGATACTTGCGTTGCAGCCCAGAGTGGCGGCTTTTGTTTTCAGCCAACTTTCAAAATGCTCATGAGCAACAGCGGTATTGGCAAACCTAGAGACAAACTGACTAGTGGCTTTCCAATCCTTCTCCAGTTCCGTTTTTCGTATTGACGACAATTCATGTGCGAATGTCTTCTGCACTTCGAGCAATTCGTTGGAATCATTATCCGCCCGGGTATATCCTAAGATAATCACATCAGAATAAGACTCACCTGCAAGGGCGCCTGCAATCGGGCCATCGGTATTCTCGAATCCCAGAGAAGCACGAAAATCTGTGATTCCGTACCATGTGAGCAGAAATTTTTTCATTGAGCACTTTCCTGAACATATGGGCGGAACCATGCGATGTCATTCGTCATTTTGTTTACGAATACAGCTCGATTAGGTCTTTCAATGCCTTTGAACTTGCCAATTCCTCCACTCACAAGTGATCCGGCCTCGTCCTCGTTCATGCAATACGCCACACGCAATTCGAAAAAGGAGAAAAGCTCTTTGCATGCGCTGGCACAGCGCGGCCAACGGTCGACAAAAGCAAATACAAATGTTCCTTTCCTTGAACCGTCTTCTGCGAGACGCTTTAAAAGGTCAGCCGGGGTTGGCGGGTCACCGGGCTTGGGGGATTTAAACGCAGGTGCTGGATGTAGTATTTTCTCGGAATCGAGACCGTCGACGATTAGCGCGATGCGGCGAGCCCCAAGATCGTCTGATATCGCTTGTAACGGTAGCTCGGAAATATCGTCGAACATCTTGAAGCGCACACCGAGAACTTGCGCGGCGGCGGAGAATCCTCCTCCGGGAGCGACCCCTCTAGCGTTGAAATAAATGACTTCATCAAAGCCGTCGGCGAAGGACAGGCTGTAAAGCATAGCGGACAGCAGTCCGTCGTGAATCTGATCGTTGTAGCCGCTGAATAGGACATTAAACGCGGATCGACGAGTAAGTGGCACCGTCAACGGCTTTGCATCGAATGCAAGGCTTTCGCCCAAAAGAAGTGTTTCTTCTTGCGCACAAGCTGCCTGATATTCAGAGGAAGGCGGCATTTCCGGAAGGGATGCTCCGCTGAAAATTTTCGTTTTGGGGGCAGCCCCGGAAAGAGGCGTACGCTCTATCAGCTTCGTGAGCAACTCACGCCGATGTTCACTTTCTCCGGCGAATGGAATCATGAACTTCACATTGCCGGATTTGGCACCGTTAGCATTGTTGATGATGCCTTCAGGTGGGCTGCGCAGCTCAGCGGCTGCCCAGTTACCGCCCCCGAGGATCATGGCGGAATCCTCCTGCCCACAAGCCAGTGCAATACGGCATCCCAACTGGGTGATGATGCTTCCGATTGACTGTGCGTTGATGCCTTTCAGAGTCTGAGTAGCTAGAAGGATGTGAATGCCGAACGAGCGGCCCTGTTTCAAGAGCTTTGAGAGCAGCTGCTCAGCGGCTTCTGCCACCTGGCGACCTTCTGAAAACAGAACCTGGAACTCATCTATGACTAACAGGACGCGGGGCAACCGTACCCCGCTTGATTTGCGGTATTCGGCGAAATCGTTGACATTTTCGGACTTGAATATGCGGGCGCGTATTTCCAGTTCACCCACAAGATGCCGCAGCACAGTGACGCCATATTCAGGATCACTTTCCGTAGCGACAAGACGGGCATGCGGGACTGGCGGGGTTGCATAAACATTGAACTCCGTCGACTCCTTGTAATCCAGCAGATAAAGATCAAGCTCTTCGGTCGGATATTTCTCGCATAGCGTGTGAATCAAAACATGGAGCAGATTGGATTTTCCCGAGCCCGTCTTCCCCGCAAGCAGCACATGATGCTCGGAGTCCGTCGCGCCCAGTCTCAGGGTCGCGAAGTCGCCAGCGGGGGTCCAGCCGATGGGAATATCAAAGCCACCAAGAGTCGTCTCTCCCTTGACGAAGCTCGTCCAGAGATCAGGCATCGTTTTCTTGAAGCGCGTCTTAGCGGCGCAATCTTCAGCGAGCCTTGCCATAAAGCCATCCAGTACATCCTGTGGCGGCCATTGCTCCGGCTGGTACGTGAATGACAGCTCGCCAGTCCCAGCACGTTGCAACAGATCATCAAGTTGCGTGGTTGAATTTTCCAGCGTGGCGCTGAACTTTTTATATCGCCTGTCTTCCATGCGCTGCACATCAATTGCAATGATGAGCAGCACACCGCAGCGTGGACCGTTCTCGCAAATGCGTCCAAGGAACCAAAGAGATTTCTCCGATATCTGCTCTGGCACATCAAAAAGCAGTACTACCTTGTAAGGCAAGGGGACATCGGGTTTGATCGCGTTGTATTCTGACCAGTTAGAAGCCTTCTCATTGAACCGCAGCTGGATCATCACCTCAATTTCGTCCGTCAATTTGCCGAGCGCGGCCTCGATTTCGTCCGAGCGAGTAAGAACATGACCTTGCGGCACCAATTGCTCGACCTTCAGCAGTGGCAGGAGCGGCTCGACCGATTGTCCCTGTTGCAGTGGATCAATCAGCGTCAGCTCTATTTGTCCTGGCGGCAAAGCCGACAGCAACCGCAACAAGAGACAATGCACGAGTCGCTTTTGCTCTGCATTGCCTTGCGGCAAAACAAGAGCGCTGGAGAAGGGAAATGAGATGACCTTTGGAACATGACAAGAGAGCTGCTCGAAAGAGACCTGCTGCGAGCCAAGCACAAGACCGGCTGGAATTTCCGATGCCATCAATGGCTTGTCTACGCCAAAATCTACGAAAGCGGGCTGATGCTGCCTAAGCTGCGAACTTGCGTGCGCTATTGCAGTTGCTTTTTTCCCCCATTCTTTGGTAAAGCCTGACTGCCAATTCGACTTCCTGTTGCTCCGATTACGCTCCTGATCCTCGCTTAACGCCTTTTGGGTCGCATTGAATTCGCGGTCGATCCGTACAAGACCTTCGTGATAGTCCGCGATTGCCATTTTTAATTTGGCAATCAAATCCTGAAAAGCTTTTGCACTTCCATTCATTGCGTTCACCTACTGTTTTTGAACTGGAGCGTGCGCGCATCAGCTAAGGTTCGATCAATGCTGATCGATTGCTGCTTAAAAGCAGCATTGAAAATACGGAGTGAATCGATTTCTTTGAGAATCGGGTCAAGTACATCGGCAACAATGGATGCGCCGAACGTATCACGCACTCCTTCGCGGAAATTTCCAGTACACAGCGCAGCCATTCCAAAAACCTCATTAAACATCGACTTCCTCCTCTTCCATATCTCCATCAATTGGAAGTTCGAGAACATAGTCGCCAGCTGTGATTGCTGGGAAAAGGGGTTCGCAAATTGTGCCAGGCAACAGATAGTTAGATTCGAAATCAGGATATTTGACCCTGATTTCGTTTAAAAATGTACGCCACTCATCCTCGGACAAGTCAATCGATCTGCAATCAACTGTCAGTCCCAAGAGGTGTGCCGTGGCCGCATCGACTTTATCCATATCTCCGGCATTGACTGCACGTAGAAGAACGTCAACTTCAGCCCGGACTTGTGCGAGAAGGTCTGAGCTAACAATTGCGAAGCGTATTCTCATGGCCGCGCCCCCTCGTTTTGGCGAATGAAATCAAGACAGGACTGATCTATTTCATTTTTCCTTGGCAACATTCCCACCATTGGTGAGCCAGCTTCGCGCAGGGCGTCACGCAGTTCTTTCTCTTTTTCTGGCGGCAGGTCGTGGATGTCTCGTGAGCAAAGGGTGCATTGCGCGTCTGCCTGCTTATGCCCTTCAGCCTGGAAAACCATGTGATCCTTCTGTGAGTAGAGGTATTCTGCCTTGCCGCATTTCACCTCAAATGCCATTGAGCC
>APMI01002910.1_pt1 | contig 14340 bp, 14 predicted proteins | sample 667938 | NCBI WGS metagenome assembly APMI01 (sample SAMN01084076, study PRJNA167559) | wastewater metagenome | biome: Wastewater | place: Denmark: Ejby Moelle, Odense | collected 2011-11-28 | reverse complement strand
CTAATTACGAAAACTAAAATAAGCTACTGAAATAACTGTTTTTGTAGAGAGCTAAAGCAATACAGCAACAGAAGAAGTAGCAGCAACAAAATCAGATTTAAGAGTAAGATTACGAAATGAAATAAATAATGAAACCATCTATAAAGCAAATGAACAACGAGGTATTATAACACACAAGCAAACCTAAACACAATTTTCACTTGCCATTATATCTGAACACACTTCTATTTGATAATCGATCATCGAAGCCGCCATTCTTTATAAAAATATTCTCATTACTGAATTAAGACCCAAGCAAGCCAAGCAAGTCAGTGAGTTAGAATGCAGAGTGTATTTTCATAACTACTTTCGGTTTTGAGACTGAGACCTTTGAGCATCTTCTGTCCACTTCAAAAGTGAAGCTAGTAGTGCTCAATGACTCAGACGAAAAGAATTAGAACAAAATTATAAAAAACTATTCTGGATTTTAGAATTTTACTGTTATTCTTAAGTGCAAGAATCAACTTCAAAGATATGGAGTTTTTCATACTAGAATATGGCTTATTAAATTCAAGACTTTTCTTAGAGTTGTCATATGCACCAGCAATCAGCATATCATGGACTGGAGTGTCTGGTTAAATGCGTACTGGTATCAGGATTTCCCTCTCAAGTCTATCCCTAAGCCTGTTTACATCAGCTAATAATAACATTAACACGTAAAATCTTCTACTACATAAAATGGTTTCAATTTTGACGAAGATTTCAAGACCACTTTGCATGAAGTGCTACAGGCAATGCTTCCCGATGATCAATTATATCAGCATACAGGAATTAAACTTGACAATTATTTATTTTAAGGAATCAAAATTGTGCTCATACCATCAATTCCAGGCAGACACTACGGTGCCAACATGAAGAAACAAGGAATCGGTAAAATGAAGTAAATTATGAAAATATTCAACAAAATTCCAGACCCCATTCTCACTTATAATTCAACCAGTCTCGGAATTATTTAAAGAGGCTTTGTTGAGGAGTTATATCAAAGTTTTTGTCCTAAGAACTAGATATTTCAAAGTGAAAGATTCAGATTAGTGTATCCTACTAAAAATTACATCTAACACAAAACAGGAGGACAGGCATCAGTGTTATTCCTGACTTCGTAAAACTACAAAAAATCAGATATTGCTGCAAAGATACTCCACAGATTCGAGACAAATCCATAAAATCTTATTCAGGGTTGTATTCCTCACTTGAAATCTGTGTTAATAGAGCCTCGTAAGCAGGATGAAAATAGTAAAGGAATTCTTTATATCGGCAGTCACAATATGACCAAAGCGGCTTGGGGCAAGTATGAAAAGCAAGGCTCACAGCTCTACATTGCGAACTCGTAACTAGGTATTTTGTTCTTTGATGTGGACCTTAATTGGTATCGAAGCTGGTGTCCATTCAAACATCCGCCTGAGCCTTATAGACAAGAAGACCAACCTTTTCTTCGTGATTTTAAATGAGTGCTTTAATGTATGTAATAAATATGATTCAATTATCACATTAGACGACCTGCCAAATGCATAAGTCCTGCTTTTCCGAATTGCTATTTTAGCTTACCTATTTTTTTCTTGTGCTCGCCTCGACACATGTAATATCCATACAAATTGATAAAGCAGAACCCGAAATTGATCCCGATCAGCATTACCCAGAAGACATCAAGTTGAAGTACGTTGATTAGAAGTAGTAATCCCCATAGAACAGTGGCAGTAATTTGTGAAGTCCAAAAGAAACTTGTATCCACTACATTGGCACTGAAACGTTAATTTTGTGACTAAAATTTCCATGTTTAATTTCCCTTCTAATCGAAATCACTCCACCATCTTAATCCCACCAGTATACGACCGCTGATATTCTTGACAACCCAGAAATCCAATGAGCCCAATACTACTGTGAATATGAATGTGATGATGCTGGAGAACAGGTAGCCTAGGAACAAATAATTAAACAAAGCAGCACCTTTAAAAAATACAGTAGCGATACAAATGTGGGGATTTGCTGCACGTGATAATAGATAGTTCTCACTGTTTGCTCCTACTAAATTCTGTAATTTATTCTATTGTTGTAATGCGTTTTGGACACTATTTTGATTGTTTACTTTGTTTTGCTGCTTTTTCTTTATTTTCCTGTTTGTATCACTACCTAATCCAATATCACCGTTGTCGAGAGTGACTCCAAAATCGAGTTACTACTCGGTTTGCATAATTACTATAATATAATACAAAATTAACAAATATTAATGCCTTTACATATTTCACAAATAATATAAAACAACAATACTAGAATCTTTTAATCTTATATTTTTAGGAGCTTATATTTTTTTAAATTCTAACATACTTCACTAATTTATAAATTGCGGACTGGTCTCAGATTATAACAGTGATTGCGCGTATTGATTACATATGGGAGAGATCGATTTCACAAACATCATAATCGACGATTTCCGCAAAGGCAAGCTCAACCCCTTTAACAAGTACATATATATACTCACTCACATCCATTCTGACCATTTACGGGGTCTAAGCAATAGCTGGGAGTATGGTCCAATATATTGCTCACAAGTGACAGCCAATCTGTTACTAAATAAATACCCGAAACTAGCTAACAATATTCGAGTGCTGTCTGTTGAGCAGCCTCATCAAATAATACTAGCGTAGAATATTAGTGTGACTGTAACATTCTTTGATGCTAACCACTGTGCTGGAGCTGTCATGGTTCTGCTTTAAGGGTACTTTGGTCGCTTCTTGTACACTGGTGATTTCAGGTTCGATCGTAAGAAATTCTCAACATATTCGTATCTATACCCTGGCTAGAACTTAAATGCCAATTTCTAAGGCTGCAGTCGGCACATCGATAAAATGTGGGTGGATAATACTTTTTGTAATCCACGCTTCAAGTTCATGGCGCAGAAACAGGCTTTGGAAGTAGTTCTCGATTTTGTTAAAACTCAAAGCGGTAAGCGGATATACGTAGGCATGGACTACTATGGCAAATAGTAAGTTCTTATCCATATCGCACAGCAACTCGATACAATTATCGTAGTCGATGAGCAGCGATATGAAAACATTATAGCCATGTAATTCGATCGCGAGTTGTTTACTACTAATCCTCAGGAAGGATTCATCTAAATTGTGCAGAAGCCGAAACTGCATGACAAACTACTAGATAATCCATAGGCTATAGGACTGGTCATGTCAGGATGGAGCTTATAGTGCGAGTGGCGTAAGGTTAAAGGGAGTTCATAAGCGAGAATATACGTAACAATTAATTGTATTATAGTACGTACCATATAGTTTACACTCCAATTTCTAATAACTGACTAGTTTCCTTAAGAGTGTTAAACCCAGTATGATATAGCCAATTGTTAGCGTCAGTGAGTCATCATAATCAGGAAAGATATCGAATGAGTCCATGTATAATACTCAAGGGAACGCAGAAACTTTCAACAATTTAGTTAAGGCTTACAGTTCTCCTATATCTGAGACATATATGAAGAATCTACAAGACAAAGAGTTCCAAGAGGCACTTAAAAAACGGTTTGGGTTTGATCGTAAGAGTATGGAGATTAACAAATCAGAGCTCAAGCTAAACACAGTATATGTACCACCTCGAGGCAGAGGATACAAAATAGGTGCCACTCGCGATTAGTAATAGATTAACCGCGTAAAATAACAATTTAAGAAATCAAGAGCACAGCGTAGATAGCGAATAAGAATGACAGAAGAAGTAGTCATCAATGATAGTAGCGAAAACTAGGATAGCAGTGAGATATAGGTAATATAAAGACAATAAATGATGGATCAGTATACAAGACCTAAAATTAAATCAGAAAAGCAAAATACAATATAGAATAATATAAAAGTGCAGAATAATCCATAAGCATAAGCAAACAAGTAAAAATAAAAATAAATTCACATCCCAAAGCCAGACTGGTAACAGCTCAATAAAATACAATTTATTCAGGGCGAAAAGATGATTGAGGAGCACTTTAAGTGTAAGATAAAAGAAATACTAACGAAAATGATCTGAATTTTATTATTATTTATTGATACGTTTATACGATTTTATATCATTAAATGATTAGCACTTCACTGTGAATTAACTGGCTCAACTATTGATGAGTTTGAATTATCGATCAGCTAATCAGTAGGGGGCATTGAGGCGATCTCATCTACATTAATAACCTCAGTCTCGCTGCTAGCTTCAAAAGTTTATTTGTTCTTCTTCACCTTGTTCAGCTTTTTTCCTTTGTTTTTGTTCTCTACATTTACGTTTTACTTGTTGCCCAAGAATAAAGAAGCCAAAGCATTTTCAGGTGAAATAGGTTTAGCTGATGAAGGTCTAAAGTTGGATTTGTTCATTTTTGAGACGTTCATATTTGATGCTGGCTTGATATTCGTCTTAGAAATATTAATCTTAGAAGTGTTCATCTTTGATGTGTTCATTTTTGATGTATTCATTTTAGAAGTGGTCATCATACTTTTTTGAGTGCCACCTAAGCCTGTAAGCCCAATCACTGCATTTAAAAAAGTTGAATTTAGATTAGTCTCCTCTGCTTTCCTTATAGTAGCCCATTTGTACAGCTCGGGCATGGATGGTGGAGTTTTTGTGTTAGTCAACACTAAATATAAGTTTTGTATTTTCTGATAAAAATCGACCATCTCATGATTAATGAATCTGTTTTCAGCCATTTTCTTTTCCAACTCTTTTATTTTGTTTGCATTTGCATCACTTTTGATCTTGGCAAGCTCTTGTTGGAAATAGTTCATTTGTTCAATCGTTGCCTCTTAGACTCTCTTGTTAACTTCTTCACTGTTTTTATTGATACACTGTATGATTTCAAGCTCCATGTTCCTATTTTTATTTGCTTCTTCAATTATCCTTTAGTTGAGTATTTTAATAGTCTCAGCTTGCCTTACGATAGTCTAATTGAGCTTGACGTTCTCAGCTTCGTAGGTTTTGCTTTTAAGTGAGAGCAAGCTAAGCTAATCAGTCAGACTTAAGTATTCCTCAGGCGAAATGAACATTGATGCTGATAATTTTCCAATATATTATGGAAAATAGAATAAATTGATAATAATAAGTTAATACTGAATACAATTGAATATGATAGCAATTTTTATTGGTATCTTATAATTCAATAGCAATAGCTCATAGCTCGTGAGTCAGGTAGTCCTCGCGCAGCCATCGATGTGCATAACGGGCATCATTATTGTCGACCATTTTCTTTATATCAGTTGGGTAGTTGGCGAAATTATCGAAGTATTTGAAGCAGTTGTATGATTGCACGTATCTGCATGATAGCAAATACCCAATGTACGTCATGCCAACTGAAAAGCATTTCCCAATATATTTTGAGCTTTTATGTACGAAAGCGTATGATGCGATTATGCCAATCTATATTAGAGACGATTTACTGCTGCAAATGCAAGAGGGAATACAATTCTACTTCTTGCGGCCTGCTCCTTAGTTATCTCGAAGTTATTAAAGTAAGGATTGTTTCGCTTCGCTGACCACTCTTCAAAATTGTTCAATACTTTCTCAATGCGTGCTTAATTCTCGCAATCGGATTTTTAGCGTCCTGCGCCTGGGTTGATCAGTGGGTGGGTGTAGAAAAACTTCATTATATATTATTCAATTTATAGCTTATCTCAACACCTCATTCATTGATAATAATTATACAAGCAATCCAAAAGATCAATTTTTCATTTTCTATAAATTGGAAGTCAATTCTCGGTTGGCATGCAGACTAAATTATATAATTTGTATACATCTGAGTGAGTCGTGCTTGACAATGAGCTGATATTTACTATTTATTGGCAATCGGAGTTAATCTTCTCTTGCTAGCCAGGATACTGCACGTATCAGTCCTCTCGTCTATTTTTACAGTAATTAAGTCTCTGGAACTCATCTCTGTGATCAGCCTGAACAAGGAAATCTTGCCAACATCGAGTTCATTGCATAAAGCGCTTAATGTCACAGACTATTTTAGATATCTTGAGTACATATTTCCCTTAGAAGATGTTCAAAATGGATAGCTTTCTTAATGATTTGATCTGCTTATCGTTAAGTTGGGTCAATGCTTTACTTTATTTTGCAGTCTGATATGTTTCAGTACAAAATATTTTCCAAACTTGTGATACTTTCTATGAAATTGTTTTTATCTGCGGATGACTGCCCAGCTAGTATATCCTGTATGCGGAGTCTCCTTCAATACACTCTAGAATGAAGGACTAGAGTGAGTGATGATTTAGATCTGAACACTTCTTCAGCAAAGACATGTTATTAATTATTATAAAAGATATATCCTTCAAGGACGTAAAGAATGGAAAAATAAGCAAAATCAATTGAAATATGCAGACACGCATGTCATAAGGTCATCAATTTCATATTATACTTCAAAGTATTACTCCAAAAATGCTTAAATATGTTTGGCATGCTTAAGTTGTAAAAGGAGTCCTTACATTTTTCTTAATATTTAGATAGTCAGTACAGCCATAAATCTTTATATTGAAGCCCTGCCGTATCGTAGAGAAAAGAATGTGCTAATGTCATCAATTCTCTTTTGAAAATGTTGGTTTTTTCTGTTTGTGGCGATAAAATCAACAAGTTTATTTATTTTAATAAATACTCTTAAATCATAAACTTTCAATTTCATGATTTCTGTCTCCATTAAGGAAAAGCATTGATTTGAAAAATATGAAGAAGATACTTACATTTTAGTCTCAGTTCGTGTGAAACTTCGAGAATACTTAGAACTGTTAATAATTTTTTAAAGTAGTTTAGGAGAAAATCCATAAAATATGGACTTTAGAAATTGTTATTAATCTCCTTTATTAATAATCCTCTTCATTATTTTGTTATTCCACTTCTAGCATACATCCTGATTCCTCTTTTTGTAGTCAATAAACCGATATTTATCTTATTTAGTATATGTTTATTTGATGACATACTTCAACAAAAATTACTCTGTAGTTTACTAAACCCACAGACTCATATTAATCTTCTCAGGCGAAATAATTAGTTTGATCTTGCCTGCGCATTATATCTTATTATTATTCTTGATATACAGGAATTGGCTTTGGTCAACAGTGTACAATATTTTATTGAGATTGAGCTCGAACTATTGCTTTTGCTATGACGCCTTATTGTCGAATATCACACCTATTTAACTGCCGTACTTTGATACTTTTATTATCCTTTGATTTTATATGTTAAATAATCTTGACTCGTTTGAGTCACGCTTTAGGTTGAAGGTTTATAATGTGCACACTGGTGTCTTCATGTTAGCGTATTAGATCTAAGGAATTACTTTTTGAAAGAAAGTTAAAGAGAATTATGGTTGATGAAAAGAACAAAAATCCTCAAAGAATGCAAAGTAAAGGTCATGTGTATATTATTTTTTCACTAATTCAAATTTACTGTTGAAATTTTATTGATTTTTAAGTGGTTTTAAGCCTCTTGATTTAATTCTTTGATTTAAATTGCTATCTTACGAAAAAGAGTCTTAGTCCATAAATTCAGGAATAATTAGCTCCATCTTTTTAGCTTCAACTGGTTTTCTCTTGTTCGATTCACCTATATTAGAGTTCATGGGGTGTTCTCCTGATTTTATAGCAAAAGTTGGGCTTTGGATTTCTTATTAGCTGTCACTATGAGCAACTTATTTAATTTACAAAGTAAAATCTTATACTTTGTAATCTCCATGGTTATCATTCTAAATTTACTCGTAGTTTATTGTCGACCGCCTTGCTCTCATTTTGAACTGAGACTCAGTTGGTATAATAGATGGACTTTTTTGTGGTGACAGTATTGGAGAAGTACCTGGTGAATTCGAATTTGCATTAGCTGACTTATTTCCACTGATTCTGCTTGGATTTTTTGCGCTTGATTAACTGTTCTGAAAGCTTTAGTCCAGAAACGAATTATTTCGATCAATGAATTTAGGAGCCTCCGGAATTTATTAATTAAAATCATCAAGTAAGTGACTTTTCTACAAAAGATCGAATGCTAGATGAATATCTTGCTCATACTTTTCTTTAACCAAGTGCTCGTAAGATCTTAGCTTATTACCGAAAAGTATAAGAAGTTTTTGTTCGAATTGTTTTGATAATGCTTTAAAGAAATCGACTTCAGCTATTTTTATTGATTATATTCTTATCTTTTTGACAATATTCTTTAATGTTTTTTATTGACCATAAATGCAGTATGACCGAAGATTTTATCCGAAAAGGAAGAGTCTAACATTTTCAGTTTAAGGCCAAACAAAATCTTTTGATTGATCATTAACTTTACCTTTCTATTCAAATTCGATAGTATAATTTTTGATATCGATAGTCTTCTAAATTTTCTCTTTCTCTGAAAAAACAATGATTTACTTACCCTAAATTTTGCATTTTCTTTCAAACAGTCCCCAAATAGTGTTAATTTTCTGTAATCTTAAGTTATCAGCTTGCACTCTGAGATCTTAAGAAGTAATTCGTCTCTTAGTTGGACTGACATCCAAAAGTTAAAAATTCTGCATTCTTTTCTTAAGCTCTGCCATTTTAAATAGATTAGTGGTGCTTTGGGGTGAATCTTTTTTGGCAACATCAAGCTGAGCCTTGAGTTACGACAACTACAATGCAGACTTAACACTAGACCTGTAAATCTGAGGAGATGAGTTTTTCAGCCAAGTTCCCTCTATCTTTACGCCACCCACTCGATAATCCTTTTGCACTTACTCATAAAAAAGTGACTCAGGTAGTATAGGTTTGCTGAATATATTATTTGATTTTTTGTCTCTCCTCATACAATCAGACTGTTATGAATATTATAATACTGCACTACTAAACTACAAGATCACAGAGACTTGGTATTTACTTGTGTGCCTTTTTATAATAATGGGCAATTTTATATTGATGGTGACATAATAGATATATAATATCCATGAGAACTCTCCACATCTTGTTGGCAGTCCTGTGCGTGACTCTAATAAATTGCTCAATTCGCCCAAATGCCACCAACATTCCTGAGGTGACAGCCGTTTACGATAAAAAGTGGTACTCTGGTTACTTGGATGTGAACTTCGAGAACTACACTGCCCACATGCATTATTTCTACTTTCCCTCTCAGTCCAGTTCTATTGATAAAGATCCACTCCTGTTTTGGTTCAATGGTGGACCTGGCTGCTCTTCACTTCTTGGTGCACTCTATGAACATGGTCCCTTTGTTTTCAATGATGCGTTCGGCTCTTTAGTTGTCAACCCTGAGTCTTGGAATATGCGAGCTCACACAGTGTACATTGAATCACCTGCACAAGTGGGATTCTCTTTCATGGACATCAAAGAAGGAGAGAAATACCCTACATGGAATGACGACAAAGTAGCTAATCTGAACTTGGCAGCAGTGCTCGATTTCTTCAAAGTCTACCCTGAACTTCAAACCAGACCAACATTCTTGGCAGGTGAAAGTTATGCAGGCATTTATGTGCCTACTCTTGCTCACAAGTAACTCATAGATAATAAAATAGAATCGATAAATATAATTAAGAGTTTGGAAATACGATCAATTTTAAAGGATTCGCAGTAGGCAACGGCTGCACTGATGTATCAGAGTGCGAGTTTATTAATGATTACCCTCGGTATCAGTACAGACTTTTCAATGATCTCGGTTTGATTCCCGACAGTGACTACGAACGAGCTGAGAAGACCTGCGCTAACCTCGTGGATTTAACATAGGAGTGTATTAATGAGATGGACAAGGTACACTTATTTTCATTTAGATTGACAACTTGACAGATGGTATCAATATTTACGATGCTTATCGACCTTGCTGGCAGAACAACCAAAATGGTATCAAAATGAAATTCAGTGAAATGCTCAAAGACGTACACAGAATCAATGTTGGTTCAGGTAAAAGTAACGGTTGGGCTCCACCTTGTGTTGATAGTGAGGGCATCGACAAATTATTAGAGAACCCCAACAATAGAAAGATAATGGGGATTCCTGACCATGTAGCCCCGTATGCCATGTGCAACGACAAAGGATTCAAGTACGAACGTAGTAAAACTGGAAGCTATTGGGTTTATGAGGATCTCGTTCCTAAGAATAAATACAAAATTGTGAAATATAGCGGAGATAGTGATCCAGCTGTCCCATTCTCAGGAACTATACTATGGACTAATAAGCTAAAAAAGTAACTTAAACTTAGCACTATTACTTATTGGAAGCCATGGGAAACAAAAATATTCAACGGACCACAAAATTCAGGCAGCATTTGGGAGATGAGCAAAAAATTCACTTTGTTCAGATTCAAGGGAGTGGGACACATGGCTCCTCAGTGGAACAACCAGGGCGGAACCAAGCTCATTAACTATTTACTGTTCGATGAAATGCCATGATTTATGTTGTAATCAATATATAATTTTCTGTACAGAATAATGCTATTTTATTAATGTTACATCAAGTCACAATTAAATCAGGTTGAAACGCAAATTTAATGCTATCATTTATCCATAAGCGCTTCTATCCTAATTTCTCAGTAATAACTCGTGCAAAAAATCCTTACTTACAGCTTCCAATATCACAACTGAAAGAAAGCATAAAAAAATAAATGTCTGCATCTACACCCACAATCGACAACATTAATACACTGATATACTTAGGATCGGCTTCATTTAAAAGTGATATGCATAACGAATGTTCAAGTCTGATCCAAAGAACTATTTAGCATCTTCAGCAACTACAGAACTATATAAATTAGCAATAAATAAGCAAATTGCAGGAAATATAACTGGCTGGCTTAGTGTAGATAATAAACAGCAATCAAAAATCATTCACTAGTTCACATGATGCCTAAAAACTGGGTGAACTATACGCGAATACATACTCTCATATACTTCCTTTTTAAAAGCACTTATAAATTTACTAACACAGTCACAATAATCATCTGCTATAATTTTTGTCTTAGATTTCATACAGATCAATAGGACAACAGTTGAAATCTCAACAATTATCACTCTCCCAATTTATCACATATCTGCGCTTGTTTCATGGACGCATGAGTGCTGAATAATTTAAGCAAGATCTTTTAATTTATTTGTAAAGACACTAAAGAAAAGCTAAGTAAATATAAAATAGTGAAAAATTAACTCTAAGCTATCTTATGATGACTAAGGGTGTTGATTTTGTCATTGTTGATAAACTTGACCTATAGCCAGATTTAAATATTTCGAATGATGAGCCAGGCAAATGGGCATGCATCAAATTATAAATATTGAAGAGTAAACAACAATCTCAGCCTGATCTTAGCACAGTCAACATGTAAAAATGGTAGATTAAACATCTGGTGTGGGTATCCTAGTTTGTAGAGTCTGAGTCTGTAGCCAATAAACTTCATGAGTGCATCATAAATTCAACACTCGATGAGCAGACAGATCCCTTCCCCATCCTAACCTACGCAAGCAACTGCAAAATACCGCCTTAGAGACATTAATAATTATGCAAGTGGTTGTGCTCTCAGCCTATTTTCGCCCATCGGCATGAAGACTCACTGTGTTTGATGCTTAGGACAATACATAATAACAACTGGGAACCATATTACAAATAGTTTTATCTCAAAGTACTTAAGACTAGCCTAGGGAATTTCAAGTGGGAGGCTCAAAATACTGTGTACTACTACGGGTACATACAGGGATATCAGCATCATGAAGATATGGAGTATCTGAGAAGATATATACTTAACACTTATGCTGCATTGGGTACAGCTCGTAGGGAAGTTCCCACAAGCAGCTACTTCTATAAAATATTATAAGTCGCCAATGCAGAACAATTCTACGGCTGTCTATGAATAAATTATAGAAATGGAGATAAACAAAAATATGAAAAATTAAATGCTTTTATCTTTTATTTTGTATACTCATCTGGTTTCAAAATTACTGACCTCATTGACTTTTAAAAATTAAGTGTTTGATTAATAGTTTGAAATATCGCGGTCAAGAAAACCTGACTCCCGTTTTTATGGAAGTAGACAGCCTTTTTAATAAAGAGTGTCTACGTCTATATTATTAACTCGCAACATATAGATAAAATTTGTAAGCTTGCATGAAATTTACTTATACTTGTTAAGATCTTATTTTAAATTACGTATTTTTCTATCTTGTTTTTATATTTTGTGCTGCATTAAGCTCATCTCTTCCTTTAATTTCTGTTCTCCATGCTAATTTTCTGCCCAGTAGCCTACACTCTCCTTACTTTTGGTATGTAAAAATGGTTGTAGCATATTTGATATTTTGCTAAACATTGAACTGATCAAACACGAATAGCCTGAATTTGTTGACTGTTCTACGAAATATTGTTTCACTTCTTCCATGTAGTACTCGGGTTCATTAATTGACTGATCGAAGTATTTTTTCAAGAATTCGTTTAGAGATTTTATTATTTATTTCAGCTCAGTTCGCAAGGGATCCTGAGTTGTAGGAGAAGAATTTGCGACTTGAGAGACTTTTTGCTTCTTTAGATGTTTAGCAGTTGAGGACATACGCGAAGCTTATAATTCATAATAACTGACCATATTATACTCAATTATCACCAATAATCAATAAAGCACTTAATTAATGAAAAAGAGATTAAATAAGTATGACAATATGATCATTGAGGAATAAAAAATTAGTGTATTAGTGGATCATCTCTTCCACTATAAATACTTCTTTCTCTGCTATACAGCTTACACTCCCTTCCATCTGACAAGTATTCCTTAATTACTTTTCAACAGCGCATCTTCTTAAGCAGTCCACTCATAACGAGAGTCTCCCCTTAATAATAATTACAAGTATTTTAGATTTCCAGAAACTCGATCTAGTTTTCTTATGATGGCTGGCAGCGTGGTGTTGTACTCTTTTGCTAATACGTTCAAACTTAATGCTAGTTATGGTGTTGTTAATTATTTAGATGGCAAGTGGATTTTTTTAGTTATTTAGTTCGACTCCATTTTATTATCGATAATTATTTATAATTAGTAGTTTTGTTTAATAATACGGTTGGTACAAATATGTCAACAATCTATCAATGCGATCTTTCAATTTCAGATATTCTCTCAGCGGTCTTTGTGCTAAGCTAATTGCAGTCATCCACTGATCTTTTTAACTAAAATAAGACAAAATATTACCCCGAACACGATTGTCTTCAATTATGAATTTATGCCTTGAATTTGAGACTGATAAGTTTAGATTTAAGTACTTGCTTCCTTCCAGAAATTCTCGCTCATCTGTAGTGATCCTTTTGCTTTCTTATCCATATCTTTTCTAATCTTGTCATAGTCTTTTTCTGCTCTTTTCTTCTCTGTGCTAAACTGATGACCGAGGCAAACATATTCAACCCAATCAGCCAAGTCAATTATTTCGAACGAATTTTTTGATTTCACTGAAGTGTGTTCAAACTCAGGGTCATTTTTTAATTCCATTAAACGATCATATTTTTCGTTACTGAGGTCTTTAAAGTTAACATTGACGAGACGAGAAATAAAATCTTATCCGTCCTCGTGCTTTAAAGCCAATTTTTTAAAAGTGTCCCAGTTGAACTCAGCCTTCTCATCAGAATATACAGTTTGGTAAATAGTTGTAAATAATTTTTTCAAGTTCCTATCTTCATTAACTGGTAGCTTCATCAACGCCTCTGGTTTAATTTTACTGACTGACTCTTTAATTCCTGAATAATGACGTAAATACCTGAGCTAACGGCATCAATATTTTTGACTTTACTCTTGATTTCCTCTGACTTAGCTTAGAGTACACCCTTACTCAACTGCCCTAGTTTATCTTGATCCTTCCTTTTGTTTTTGATTTAATTAATGTAGTTTTAGCATTCTTCTTGTTTGTCCCTGAGCTCATCCTCAACAGTTTCCACGTTACGGATGATTCCTTCAAACTCTGCATTAATAATGTATAACCTGTGATTTCTTGTCCATGGAAACCTCTAATTAATTGATGGATCTCAGCAACTTTTGGTAAAATTCGTTAGTTTAGAACTTGAGCGTCACTTTGACTCATTTGTTGTTTTAATAATATAGTTTAAATATTAAAGTCAAATTCAATAAAAAATATTGCAAAATTCAAGAAAGATAATCATTTCTGTGTGCTAAAACTACTCTCAATTTTCCGATGCTCAAACCCGTTCAGCAACGATTTTAGCGATTCGATGAGTTTTGCACTATTTTTTGTAAATATGAAATGCTCATATGTTTTTCGTATAATATCAATAATTTAATACAATCGTTTCTAAGATTTCATCCATTTATCTTTCCATAAACCTACATCAAAAAATTGGGAATTTGAACTTC
>APMI01001771.1_pt1 | contig 14345 bp, 11 predicted proteins | sample 667938 | NCBI WGS metagenome assembly APMI01 (sample SAMN01084076, study PRJNA167559) | wastewater metagenome | biome: Wastewater | place: Denmark: Ejby Moelle, Odense | collected 2011-11-28 | reverse complement strand
TGGTGGAGCCGGGGGGAATCGAACCCCCGTCCGCAAGTCCTCTACAGTCAGTTCTACATACTTAGCCGACCTATTTGGGTTTAACCCGGGGTTTAGCCAGTCGGCAGGCCGACCACGGGCGAGTTACCTTGAGTTTCGCGCCGGACCAAGTAACCCGATCCATTGCTAGTCCCTGTGAATGACACTGCATTGGGTTTGACCCCATCTGACCCAGGAGACCTGTCAGTGCAGCGGCTTAGGCCTTAAGCGGCCAGAGCGAAACGCTCGTCGTTGGCGTTTGTAGATTTCCAGTGGATTTACGAGGTAACTGGTCCTCGGTATGCCCTGATCTGCTTTGCAACCCACGTCGAAGCCAGGTCGGCCCCTTTTTTGCTGCTTAACTTAGAGCTAGCGGTTAGCAATAAGTTCCCAATGATAGCATGCTCTCAGAGGTTTTCGAGGAGCCGAAGGATCTGGAGCGGGTGATCGATGATCGTGTCCGCATTCCAGGTGCTGATTGGGTGGCTGCCCAAATAGCCGTAGCCCGCGGCTACTGTCCGCATGCCTGCAGCCTTGCCGGCAACAATGTCGCGGATGTCATCGCCTACGTACAGGCAGCTGGATGGGGGGATTCCCGCCAGGCTGCAGGCAAGGAGCAAAGGGTCGGGGAAGGGTTTGGCCCTGGCCGTGGTGTCGCCCCCGACGATGCAAAGGCTGCGCTCGGTCAGGCCGAGTGCGTCTACAAGCGGCCGGGCGAGGCGTTCAGCCTTGTTGGTCACAACGCCCCACGCGATGTTCCGCTGGTCCAGTTGGTCCAGCAGTGCTGCCATACCGGGGAAGAGGCTGGTTTCGACGCACAGGGACTCGGCATAAAGCGCTAAAAAGCGTTGCGCTAATTCGGCGTATCCCGGGGCCTCTGGTGCGAGTCCGAAGCCCACGCTGAGCAAGCCACGTACCCCATTGGAAACCTGTGGGCGGAGTTTTTCAAAAGGGCTCGGCTCAAGGCCGCACTCGGCCTTCAGGCGGTTAAGCGTACCCGCCAGATCGGGCGCTGTGTCGGCGAGAGTCCCGTCCAGGTCGAAGAAAACCGCTTCAGGCATGCCGGGACGTTCGCATCAGATAATTCACGTCCGTGTCGCGACCGAGAGAATAGACCTTGTTAAGCGGATTGTAATTCATGCCGATGAGCTCCTCGACGTCCAGCCCGGCTTCGCGGGCGTAGCGGGAAAGTTCGGAAGGCTTGATGAACTTGGCGTATTCGTGGGTGCCCTTGGGGAGCAGGTTAAGAATGTACTCGGCGCCAACCACCGCCATCAAATAGGACTTGATATTACGGTTGAGTGTAGAGAAGAACACGTAGCCTCCGGGTTTGACGAGCGCTGCGCAGGCCCGGATGGTGCTGGCTGGATCGGGGACGTGCTCAAGCATCTCCATGCACGTCACCACATCGAAGCTGCCCGGGGCTTCCCTGGAAATGTCTTCGGCAGAAATGAGCCGGTAGTCTACTGTCTGTCCACTTTCGTAAAGATGTAACCGGGCCACACCGAGGGCTTTCTCGGAGAGGTCCACGCCGGTCACCTGCGCTCCACGAGCGGCCATGGATTCAGCAAGGATGCCGCCGCCACAGCCGATATCGACAACTTTCTTGCCAGTGAGCTGAACTGTGCTGTCGATCCATTCAAGGCGTAGCGGGTTGATCTGATGGAGGGGTTTGAATTCGGACTCGGGGTCCCACCAACGGTGGGCAAGATCACTGAATTTCTGCAGTTCGGCGGGATCGGCGTTCATGGAGAGGAGGCGTCAATTAATAGTCTGTAAGCCAGTGTGCGATTGTATTGCGAGACACACGCCCAAGGCGGAAAAACAAAAAGCCCTGCAGGGCAGGGCTTTTTGAGGACTGACGTGGCGTCAGCTATCGGCGATTACTTGGTGCCGATGACTTCGATTTCCACGCGACGATCCGGTTGCAGGCATTCAACAAGCTTCTTGTTCTTGCCGCTTTCCTTGCCCATGTTCTTGCAGCTGGTGCCGGTCACGGGCTGCTTCTCGCCCTTGCCTTCAGTGTAAACACGGTTGGCTTCAACGCCCTTGCCGACCAGATAATTCTTGACGGCAGCTGCGCGCTTTTCAGACAGCTTCTGGTTGTAGGCATCACCGCCGATGCGGTCGGTGTGGCCAACGGCCAGAATTACTTCGAGCTTCACGCTCTTGGCCTTGTCAGCCAGATCGTCAAGCTTGGTCTTGCCGGCGGGCAGCAGAACAGCCTTGTCGAACTCGAACAGAGTGTCAGCGGCCAGCTTGACCTTTTCTGCCACCGGAGCGGGAGCGGCGAGTGCGCCAGCACTCTTGGCGCCAGCGGCCGGAGCGGCAACCGCCTTCACGCACTTGTCAGCGGGCACGACATCCTTGTCGCACTCGCAGCCCACGGGGAACTCGCCAGCCATTGTGGTCGAGGCCGCAGCCGGGGTCCAGTAACCGGTGCGCCAGCACAGGTCGGCGCCACTACGGGCAACGACTGCACGCGAGTCGATCACGTAAGGCACTTCGCCTTTCGTATCAACGACGACATCTTTGGCGAAGCTGGCGGAGGCAGACAGGCCGAGAGCGGCCAGCGCGGCAGCCATCAGCAGTTGTTTTTTGGCTTGTTTGATCATCGTTTTCCTCGTCGCAAGGCAAAGGGGTAGAACCGGAAAATTTATCCTTGTCGCCGGAGTACACTATGAACTCAGGCAGCATATCCAATTCATTGGCGGAGCTTATTTTGCCATACGCGGGCTGTGCTCAATAGCTCGGTGTTGGATATTTGCAACAGTCTGCCGTCCTTGACGCGTTGTTGTCCGCCAACCCATACGTCTGAAACGGCCCGTCGATCCAGGACATAAACTACGTGTGAGGTGGGTTGAAAGCACGGCAGACAATCCGGGTCGTCTATCCGGATTGCGCACAGGTCGGCTGCCTTGCCGGGGAGCAGGGAGCCGATTTCGGTGTCGAGCCCGAGGGCGCGGGCGCCGTTGAGGGTGGCCATGCGCAGGGCTTGCCCTGCAGGCAGGGCGGAGGCGTCGCCTGTGAGTAGCTTGGCCAGGAGACTGGCTTGGTGCATTTCGCGGAAAAGGTCGAGGCGGTTGTTGCTGGCGGCGCTGTCGCTGCCCAGGCCGACAGCCAGTCCTCGCTCAAGGAGCGCTGCAGTTGGTGCCGCGCCGCTGGCAAGCTTCATGTTCGAGGTCGGGCAGTGGGCGATGGCGCACTGGTGAAGCGTGAGCCGTTCGATGTCCTCGGGGGTGAGGTGGGCGGCGTGCACGCCTATGAGATTGGGGCCGAGCAGGCCAAGTTCGTCGAGTCTGGCGATGGGGCGCAACCCAAAATCGCGAAGGCTGTCTGCTATCTCGCCGGCGGTTTCGTGGATATGAATGTGGATCGGGAGTTCCAGCTCGTCGGCGAGGGTGCCAATCCGTTCGAATGTCTTGTTTGATACCGTGTATGGCGCGTGGGGGGCGAGGGAGAAACGAATTAGCGGATGGTCGCGCCACGAGTCCTGGGCTGCCAGGCCCTTGCGCAGGTAGTCGTCGGCATCGGATGCATACTGGGACGGGAATTCAATGACCGTGATGCCAAGCACTGCCCGCAGGCCAAGCCGGTCGAAGGCTTCGGCAGTTGCGTCCGGAAAAAAATACATGTCGTTGCAGGTGGTGATGCCGCCACGCAACATTTCTGCCGCTGCAAGCAGGCTGCCATCACGCACGAAAGCATGGGACGCATGAAGGCTTTCGGCAGGCCAGATTGCTTCTTGCAGCCAGCGCATCAACGGCAGGTCGTCGGCGAGTCCGCGCATGATGGTCATGGCTGCGTGGCAGTGCAGATTGACGAGGCCGGGGGTGACGATGTGCTCGGCCAATCGGACTGTTTCTGTCGCCACGTAAAGGGTTCGGGCCTCGGCAATAGGGAGAATCGCGACAATGCGTCCGCTGCTGATGGCGATGGCGTGATGTTCGAGCGTCGTGTCGTCTGGCTCGACGGGGATGATCCAGCGCGCTTCTATCAGCAGGTCGACCGATATTGTCATGGCGGGTCTCGTCAGTGTCAGTAAAAACCCCGCATTGGGCGGGGTTCTTCGGGATGGTTCGAGGTGAGCTGTTTACTTTGCCGGGCCCTTGACGTCCACTGTGACGCGGCGATTCGGGGTGAGGCATTCAATCAGCTTCTTGCGGCCGAGCTTGTCGTCGCAGCCCTTGATCGGCTGGGTCTTGCCGGATCCCATTGTTTCCATGTTCTCGGCCTTCATGCCCTTGCTGGTCAGGTAGGTCTGGACGGCGTTGGCGCGCCTTTCGGAGAGTTTCTGGTTATATGACTGGGAGCCAAGTCGGTCGGTGTGGCCGTTGATGATCACGGTGTCTACTGCCGCGCAGGTGCCGAGCCTGGACAGTACTGCTGTGTCTAGTGTGCCCTTGGCTGATTTGGTGAGGACGGACTTGTTGAAGGCAAAGGCGTCATCGGCGGAAAGGGTCACGCTGAAGTCGCACTTTCTGGGCGCCGCCGGCGCGGCAACCGCCGTAGCTGCTGCCGCGGCTACCGGGGGCGTGGCGTGGGTCGGGGCGGGTGCGCACTTGTCGGCGCCGACTACGTCCTTGTCGCATTCACAGCCCACCGGCAGTTCGCCGGCCTTGGCTTCTCCTGCGGCGCCCGGGGTCCACGATCCGGTGCGCCAGCAAAGGTCGGCGCCACTTTTGACGACAACATTGCGCTGGTCGATTGCGTACGGTACGTCCGCCTTCGGATCGACTACGATGTCCTTGGAGTGGGCAAGGGGGGATATGCCGGCAAGCATCAGAAGGGTGGCGGTTGCCAGACGGAAGTTCGCTAGGGGCATGGTTTTCTCCTCAAAATGGGTGAGGCGCTCGAGGCGCCTGTCTCGTGTTGGTTAGTGCCGGCGGATTAGAGCATATGAGGAGGGCGGGTCACAATCCAGGCCGGGAGCCGTCTCTTTCTCGGCTCTCAGGGAGCGGGAATAGGGCATCCCTGACGTGCTAAACTCGCTACTTTTCGTCTTTTCGACGAATAGTCGACTCCTCGCGGTGCCATGATCCCGTTCGCCAAAGAAACTCTCCCCATCAGCCTCGAAGATGAGATGCGTCACGCCTACCTGGATTACGCGATGAGCGTGATCGTCGGGCGGGCCCTTCCGGACGTGCGTGACGGCCTCAAGCCAGTGCACCGGCGCGTGCTGTTTGCCATGCACGAGCTGGGCAATGACTGGAACAAGGCTTACAAGAAGTCTGCCCGTATTGTCGGTGACGTCATCGGTAAGTATCACCCTCACGGTGACCAGTCGGTCTACGACACCATCGTGCGGATGGCCCAGAATTTCTCCTTGCGTTACATGCTGGTGGATGGTCAGGGCAACTTTGGCTCCGTCGACGGCGATAGTGCGGCGGCCATGCGATACACCGAAATCCGCATGGCGAAGATCGGGCATGAGCTGCTTGCCGATATCGACAAGGAAACCGTCGATTTCGGGCCGAACTACGATGGCTCGGAAAAGGAGCCGCTGGTGCTGCCGGCGCGTATTCCTAACCTGCTTATCAACGGTTCGGGCGGTATTGCGGTGGGTATGGCGACCAACATCCCGCCCCACAATCTTACGGAGGTCGTGGACGCCTGTCTGAAGCTCCTGCAGGAGCCCGATACCTCCATTGACGAGCTGATCAAGATTGTGCCGGCGCCGGACTTTCCCACGGCTGCGCTGATCTACGGTTTGTCTGGCGTCCAGGAGGGGTATCGTACCGGCCGTGGCCGGGTGGTGATGCGTGCGCGCACCCACTTCGAAGACATCGGCAAGGGCGATCGTCAGGCGATCATCGTCGACGAACTGCCGTACCAGGTTAACAAGAAGACGCTGATTGAGAAGATCGCCGAGCTGGTCAACGAGAAGAAGATCGAAGGCATCAGCGACCTCCGCGACGAGTCGGACAAATCCGGCATGCGCATGGTGATCGAGCTCAAGCGCAACGAAATGCCCGATGTGGTGCTGAACAACCTGTTCAAGCAGACCCAGCTTCAGGATACATTCGGCATGAACATGGTGGCGCTGGTGGATGGCAGGCCACGTCTGCTCAACCTGCGCCAGATGCTCGACTGCTTCCTCGCCCACCGGCGCGAAGTCGTCACCCGTCGCACGGTTTTCGAGCTGCGCAAGGCGCGTGAGCGCGGTCACATCCTCGAAGGCCTGGCTGTTGCGCTATCAAACGTTGACGAGATCATCGCCCTGATCAAGGCGGCACCGACCCCCCCCGAAGCCAAGCGCGGCCTGATGGCCCGTCAGTGGCGCTCGGCCTTGGTTGAAGAAATGCTGTCCCGTGCAGTGGCCGATAGCTATCGGCCTGAGGGTCTGGCGCCGGAGTTCGGCTTGTCCGAGCAGGGCTACCGCCTTTCCGATGCACAGGCGCAAGCCATTCTGGAGCTGCGCCTGCAGCGTCTGACAGGCCTTGAACAGGACAAGATCGTCGCCGAATACCGCGAAGTGATGAACGTGATTGCTGACCTGCTGGACATTCTGGCCCGTCCGGAGCGGATCACCGCGATCATTGGCGACGAGCTTGCGCTGATCAAGCAGCAGTTTGGCGATCCGCGGCGCTCCGAGGTGGTGATGAATACCGCCGACATCAATATTGAAGACTTGATCGCGCCCCAGGACATGGTCGTGACTTTGTCCCACACTGGCTACTTCAAGCGCCAGCCACTTACCGACTATCGTGCCCAGAAGCGCGGCGGCCGTGGCAAGCAAGCGGCTGCGGTGAAGGAAGACGACTTCGTCGATCAGCTTTTCATTGCGAATACCCACGACCACATCCTGTGCTTCTCCAATCGTGGTCGCCTGTACTGGCTGAAGGTCTATGAAGTGCCTGAAGGCACTCGCAACTCGCGTGGCCGGCCAATCGTTAACCTCTTTCCGCTCCTCGAAGGAGAGAAGATCACCGCCGTTCTGCCGGTCAAGGAGTTCGACGAAGGCCACTTCATCTTCATGGCAACGGCTCAGGGCACCGTCAAAAAGACGCCTCTCACCGACTTCTCCAATCCGCGCAAGGCCGGCATCATTGCGGTGGGGCTTGATGAGGGCGACTTCCTGGTTGGCGTGGCCATTACTGATGGCAAGCACGACGTGATGATGTTCTCCGACGCAGGCAAGGCCGTGCGCTTCAGCGAGAACGATGTGCGTCCGATGGGGCGTCAGGCTCGTGGTGTGCGCGGCATGATGCTCGAGGACGGCCAGTCGGTGATCGCCATGCTGGTGGCCAGCGACGAGGAGCAAAGCGTTCTGACCGCGACCGAAAACGGTTTCGGCAAGCGTACCCCGATCGGTGAATACACCCGCCACGGTCGTGGCACCAAGGGCATGATCGCCATTCAGACCTCCGACCGAAACGGCAAGGTCGTGGCGGCCACCCTGGTCACCGAGAAGGATCAGATCATGCTGATCACAACCGGCGGCGTGCTGGTGCGTACGCGGGTTTCCGAGATCCGCGAAATGGGGCGCGCGACCCAGGGTGTGACACTGATTTCGGTGGATGAGGGCAGTAGTCTCTCCGGCGTGCAAAAGCTTCTGGAAGGCGACGAAGAAGAGCAGTTGGGGGCCGAGCCGGGTGACGAAGGTGCCCAGCCGGAAGCCTGAGCGGACTGACTGAAGAAGGATTCAGACGATGCGGATTTTCAATTTCTCGGCCGGGCCGGCAGTGTTGCCGACCACAGTGCTGGAGCAGGTGCGTGACGAGTTGCTGGACTGGCACGGGCGGGGCATGGGCATCATGGAGATGAGCCACCGGGGAAAGGATTTCACCGCGGTCATCAATGAAGCCGAGGCGGACCTCCGTGACCTGATGGGCATTCCGTCCAATTACAAGGTGCTGTTCCTGCAGGGCGGGGCCACCCAGCAGTTTGCGCAGATTCCGATGAACCTGCTGGCCGGGCGTTCGGCGGATTATGTGGTGACCGGCTCCTGGTCGAAGAAGGCCTACAAGGAAGCCCAGCGCTTGGGTGGAGTCCGGCTGGCTGGCTCCACTGAGGCCAGCGCCTTTACCTGCCTGCCGGCGGCTAATGAGTTGAAACTCGATCCGCAGGCTGCCTATCTGCACCTTTGCACCAACGAGACCATCCACGGTGTCGAAATGTTCGAGCTGCCGGAGGTGCCGGCGGGTGTTCCGGTCGTCGCCGACATGAGCTCGCACATTCTGTCGCGTCCGATGGACGTCTCGCGCTACGGCCTGATCTACGCCGGTGCGCAAAAGAACATCGGCCCGGCTGGCCTGGTCATTGTCATCATCCGCGAGGATCTGCTCGGCAAGGCGTCGGCCATTACGCCCAGCGTGATGAACTTTTCCACCATGGTGGAGAACGGCTCCATGCTCAATACGCCGCCCACTTTCGGCATCTATCTGGCGGGCCTGATCTTCAGGAACCTGAAAGCCCAGGGGGGGCTGGCGGCAGTTGAGCAGACCAATATCGCGAAAGCGAAGCGGGTTTACGATGCCATTGACGGCAGCAGCGGTTTTTACCGTAACCCGGTGGATGTCGCATGCCGTTCACGCATGAACATCCCCTTTACGCTGGCGGATCCTGCGCTGGACGCCGAGTTTCTGGCCGAGGCGGCCGAGCGCCGTCTGGAGGGGCTCAAGGGGCACAAGTCGGTTGGGGGGATGCGCGCATCGATCTACAACGCCATGTCACTGGACGGCGTCGACGCGCTGGTCGGGCTGATGCAGGATTTTGCTGCACGCAAGGCGTGATCGGCACGGTTTCAGGAGAAGGCATGAACGAGGGGATGTTGCAGGAGCTTGGCGTGGTGCGCGAGCAGATCGACGCCATCGACGCGCAGATGCTGGTGCTGTTGAACGAGCGCGCCAAATGCGCCCAACACGTGGGCGAGATCAAATCGAAGTATGGCGAGGCCGGCCACGTTTACCGCCCCGAACGCGAGGCTCAGGTGTTGCGGCGGATTCAGGATCTGAACGCCGGGCCGCTACCCGACGAGAGCGTCACCTTCTTCTTTCGGGAGGTGATGTCTGCCTGTCTGTCCCTCGAAAATCCACTTGGCGTGGCTTTCCTCGGGCCGCTTGGAACGTTTTCGGAGAGTGCAGCTGTCAAACACTTTGGCCATGCCGCGCGGCTCGCGCCGCAGGGCACCATCGATGACGTCTTCCGTGAGGTCGAGTCCGGTCATGCCCAGTATGGTGTGGCGCCGGTCGAAAACTCGACGGAAGGTGCTGTGGGCCGCACCCTCGACCTGCTCCTTGGCTCTTCCCTGCAGATATGCGGGGAAGTGGTGCTGCGCATACATCAGCACTTGATGACGCGCGAAGCGGAGCTGGGGCACATCCGCAAGGTCTATTCCCATGCCCAGTCGCTGGCCCAGTGCCATGAGTGGCTGAACCGCTGGCTCCCCGGTGTGCCGCGGATTTCCGTTGGCAGCAATGCGGAAGCCGCACGTCTGGCTTCGCTGGAGCCTGGTACCGCGGCGATTGCGGGCGAGGCCGCCTCCGAGCGCTACGGCCTGCCGCGGCTGGTCGAGAGCATCGAGGACGAACCGAACAACACCACGCGCTTCCTGGTGCTGGGGCGTCACGACGCAGGCCGTTCCGGCTCGGACAAGACCTCGCTGATCATGTCAGCGACCAATCGTCCGGGCGCGGTCCATGAGTTGCTGGCGCCGCTGGCCGATGCCGGTGTCTCGATGAACCGCCTGGAGTCCCGTCCGGCACGTGCCGCTTTGTGGGAATACGTGTTCTACGTGGACATCGAGGGGCATCGGGATGACCCGGCCGTGAAGACTGCCCTGGCTGCCCTGGCGAACCGCGCTGCTTACCTCAAGATCCTGGGCTCCTACCCCCAGGCCGTGTACTGACCCTTCTGGAGTTCTTCATGCGTTTGTGTGATCTGGCGCCCGCCCACATTCGGGCGATCTCCCCGTATCAGCCCGGCAAGCCGATTTCCGAACTGGCCCGTGAAATGGGGTTGGCGGAAGCGTCCATCGTCAAGCTCGCGTCCAACGAGAACCCTCTTGGTGTCGGCGAAAAAACACGTGCCGCCATGCTGAATGCGCTGGCAGATATCGCGCGCTATCCGGACGGCAATGGGTTCGAATTGAAGGATGCATTGCGTCGCCGTTACGGTGTGGCGCTGGATCAGATCGTTCTCGGCAACGGTTCCAACGACATTCTCGAGCTGGCCGCTGGTGCCTTCCTTGGCCCGGATCTGGATGCGGTTTACGCCCGGCATGCCTTTGCGGTCTATCCCCTGGCAACCCAGGCGGCAGGTGCGCGCGGCATCGAAGTGCCGGCCAGAAATTTCGGCCACGACCTGGATGCCATGCTGGCGGCGATTACGCCGGCCACCCGCATTGTCTTTATTGCCAACCCGAACAACCCGACTGGCACCTTTATTCCCGGGGACGAGCTCGAGGCTTTTCTGGCCCGAGTGCCGGATCACGTGCTGGTGGTGCTCGACGAGGCCTATACCGAGTACCTGACGCCGGATCAGCGTTACGACGCCATCGCCTGGCTGCCGCGCTTTCCCAATCTGTTGATTAGCCGCACCTTCTCGAAGGCCTACGGCCTGGCGGGCTTGCGGGTGGGCTATGGCCTCGGTAGTCCGGAGGTCATCGATCTGTTGAACCGCGTGCGTCAGCCGTTCAACGTGTGCAGTGTGGCGCTGGCTGCAGCTGCTGCCGCGCTGTTTGACGACGAATTCCTGTCGCGTAGCTACGAGCTGAACTGTGCAGGTATGGCCCAGCTTACCGAAGGGTTCAAGCAGCTTGGCCTCGACTGGATTCCGTCGGCAGGCAACTTTGTTACTTTCAAGGTTGGCGACGGTGCCGGTGTCAATCGGCGCCTGCTCGAGCAGGGCGTGATCGTCCGGCCCATCGGCGGCTATGGCATGCCCGAGTGGTTGCGTGTATCCATCGGCCTGGAGAGCGAGAATGCCCGTTTTCTGGCTGCTTTGCCGGCTGCTTTGGGCTAGCGGAGCCAAGCCATGCAGAAGATCGACAAGCTGGTGGTTTGCGGTGTCGGCTTGATCGGCGGATCCGTGGCACTTGCCCTTCGTCAGGCGGGGCTGGTCAAACGGATCGTCGGTGTCGGGCGTCGGCCGGAGCCGCTGGCCATGGCAAAGCAGCTGGGCGTCATCGACGAGGTGTCCACCGACTGGGCGGAGGCCCTTGAAGGTGCTGATTTCGTGTTGCTGGCGATGCCGGTCGGCCAGATGGATGCGGTGGCCGCGGCCATTGCGCCGCACCTGTCGGCAGACACCATCGTTACCGATGCGGGCAGCACCAAACGCGATGTGATCGAGGCCATATACCGACACTTGGCGCCGAATCTGGCCAATGTGGTTCCGGCGCACCCGATTGCGGGGGCCGAGAAGAGCGGTCCCACGGCGGCCCGCGCAGATCTTTACCGCGGCCGCAAGGTGGTGCTGACGCCGCTGCCGGAGAACTCGCCCGAGGCTGTTGCCCGGGTGCGTGAGGTCTGGGCGGTCTGCGGCGGGGTGCTGCACGAAATGAGCCCTCAGGAGCACGACCGCGTTTTTGCGGCGGTCAGTCATCTGCCGCATCTGCTGGCGTTCGGACTTGTGCATGAGCTGGCCGGGAGGGCTAATGCCGAGCAGCTCTTCAGCTATGCGGCCAGTGGTTTCCGGGATTTTACCCGGGTGGCCGGGAGTCATCCGGAGATGTGGCGTGACATCTGCGTGGCGAACCGGCATTCCCTGATGGCTGAACTCGATGCCTATCTCTCCGAGCTGGCCTGGCTGCGCGCATTGCTCGTGGCCGCGGATGGTCCGACGCTCGAAAAAGTCTTTGACGAAGCCAGTCGAGCCCGCAATGAATGGGCCGACAAGGCTTTCCCTGCGACGCCTTCGGGCGAGTGACAAAAGGATTTTCCATGGAATTCATCGATCTGCCGCCGGCGCAGAAGGCCGCCGGCGTTGTGCGTCTGCCCGGCTCCAAGAGCATCTCGAATCGTGTGCTGCTGCTGGCAGCGCTGGCCGAAGGCGAGACCCTTGTTGAGGACCTGCTGGATTCCGACGATACCCGGGTGATGCGCAATGCCATCGTCGCGCTTGGTGTGACGGTGACGGAGGAGGGGCGCGCGCTGAGGGTGTCTGGTTGCGGAGGACGTTTTCCCAACTTGAACGCCGATATCTTTGTCGGCAATTCCGGGCTCAGCATCCGTACGCTGGTCCCCGCCATCGTTACCAGTCTGTCTGGTTGTGCCGATGCCGATGCGGAAGTTCGGCTGTCCGGTGTGCCGCGCATGCACGAAAGGCCGATTGGGGATCTGGTGGATGGCCTCAAGCAGTTGGGGGCTTGCGTTGAGTGGCTGGGGCAGGAGGGTTATCCGCCGCTGGCTTTGAAGCCGGCGTTGCTCGGCGCCGAGTACGTCAGCGTGCGCGGCAGTGTGTCGAGCCAGTTCCTCACCGGCTTGCTGCAGGCCGCACCGCTGGTGGCGCGGGACAAGCCGCTGACCATCGATGTCGTAGGGGAGCTGATCAGTCGTCCGTACGTGCAGATCACCCTTAACCTGATGGAGCGCTTTGGCGTTATTGTCCAGCGCGACGGCTGGAACCGCTTTGTGGTGCCGGCCGGTCAGCGTTACGTATCGCCGGGGCGGATTGCCGTTGAGGGTGATGCTTCCACGGCCAGTTATTTCCTTGCTGCAGGTGCGCTTGGCAGTGGCCCGGTGCGCGTTGTCGGTGCTGGTCGGCAGAGCATCCAGGGTGACGTCAAGTTCGCCGACGCGCTCGCCACAATGGGTGCCGAGGTGACGTGGGGCGATGACTGGATCGAGGTACGGGCCCCTGCGTCGGGCCAGCTGAAGGCTTTTGATCTGGATTTGAATCACATCCCGGACGCGGCCATGACTCTCGCGGTGGCAGCTTTGTTCGCCGATGGCCCAAGTACGCTGCGCAACATCGGCAGCTGGCGAGTCAAGGAAACTGATCGGATAGCGGCGATGGCAACCGAGTTGCGCAAGCTCGGTGCCGCCGTGGAAGAGCTTCCGGAAAGCATCACCGTGACACCGCCGGCCCGCTTGAGTCCTGCCGTGATCGACACTTATGAGGACCACCGGGTTGCAATGTGCTTTTCGCTGGTCACCCTTGGCGGTCCCTACGTTCGTATCAACGATCCGAAGTGCGTTAATAAAACCTTCCCCGGGTATTTCGCGACTTTTGCCGGCATTGCCACGCCGGTTCCGGTCGTTGCCATCGATGGGCCTTCGGCGTCGGGTAAGGGCACGGTTGGTGCGCTCGTGGCCGAGGCGCTTGGCTTTGAGCACCTCGACAGCGGTGCTCTCTACCGCATCGTGGCCCTGGCGGCGCTCCGCAAGGGCGTTGCGCTCGACGATGAGGCGTCGCTGGCGCTCATCGCAGCCGATCTGCCGGCGCGTTTCGAGAATGGTCTGGTATTGCTCGACGGTGATGACGTGACCGAGGCCATTCGCAGTGAGACGTGCTCGGTGGGTGCTTCCAAGGTTGCCGTGCTGCCGGCCGTTCGGGATGCCCTGTTCTGGCGCCAGCGCGCCTATCGGAGCGGGTCGGGGCTGGTTGCCGAGGGGCGTGACATGGGTTCGGTGGTCTTCCCGGATGCAGAGGTGAAAATATTTCTGACAGCCTCTGTCGAGGCGCGTGCACAGCGTCGTTATAAGCAGTTGATCGATAAAGGAATGGCTGCTAATATTGATGATCTCCTCAAAGACTTGTATGAACGTGATGCGCGGGACTCCCAGCGTGCCGTTGCGCCTTTGAAGAGAGGCGATGATGCAGTGCTGCTCGATACATCGGAAATCACTGTCCAGCAGGCAGTCGATTTCGTGGTTGAGCAGGCTTCGAGTTTTCGCAACTAAGGTCTTTCGTCGCCCGCCCGGGCGCGGAAGGTTTTTTAACCAGGAGCCGTTTCGCGACGGTTGTAAGGTTCTTCTTTAACATATGTCCATTGCCACCCCTGTTTCCGCCGAGGAAAGTTTTGCCGCCCTGTTTGAGGAATCCCTCAGTCGTCAGGAGATGCGTGCCGGTGAAGTTATCACCGCCGAAGTCGTGCGGATCGATCAAAACTTCGTGGTCGTCAACGCCGGCCTCAAGTCCGAGAGCTACATCCCAATCGAGGAATTCCGCGGCGATCGCGGCGAACTGACCGTCGAGATCGGCGATTACGTTCAGGTAGCCATTGAGCAGCTGGAAGACGGCTACGGCGAAACCCGCCTGTCCCGTGACAAGGCCAAGCGCATTGCAGCCTGGAATGACCTCGACAAGGCCTTGACCGACGCAATCCTCGTCAAGGGCATGATCACCGGCAAGGTGAAGGGTGGCCTGACCGTTATGGTCAA
>APMI01038981.1_pt1 | contig 14346 bp, 11 predicted proteins | sample 667938 | NCBI WGS metagenome assembly APMI01 (sample SAMN01084076, study PRJNA167559) | wastewater metagenome | biome: Wastewater | place: Denmark: Ejby Moelle, Odense | collected 2011-11-28 | reverse complement strand
AAAATAGAAGCAAGCTGGAAGGCAGAACTTAAAGAGGAGTTCAGCAAGCCATATTTCGAGGATATAGCCACCTTCCTGAAAGCCGAAAAAGCTGCAGGCAAAACGGTCTATCCTCCCGGCCCCTATATTTTTAATGCATTCAATACAACGCCCTTTGATGAGGTGAAGGTGGTAATACTGGGCCAGGACCCTTATCATGGTCCCGGCCAGGCGCATGGCCTTAGCTTTTCGGTACCTCCCGGAGTGCCCCCACCACCCTCGCTGGTTAATATTTTCAAGGAGCTCCATACCGACCTCAACCTGCCCATACCCAACCATGGCTACCTTGAAAAGTGGGCCAAACAGGGCGTCCTCCTTCTTAATGCGTCACTAACGGTAGAAGCACATAAACCAATGTCACACAGCAAAATAGGATGGCATCATTTTACCGACGATGTGATTCGCATTTTGTCGAAAGATAAGGACCATGTGGTATTCATGCTATGGGGCGGTTTTGCAAAATCAAAGGCCGAATTGATTGATAAGGATAAACATCTAATTTTGACAGCCGCCCACCCATCTCCGTTATCAGCACACAACGGTTTTTTTGGTTGCAGGCATTTCAGCAAGGCAAATTTCTGGCTGAAGCAAAAAGGCATAGAACAGGTAGACTGGTCACTATAATGAAAGCAATAAAGAACTTCCTCGGGCACCTTTACTTTATCTATGGTATGATACTCTTTGTCATTACCATGCTCATTGTATTCATACCCATCTGGATCATTTCCAAATTACCTGAACCCACCTGCACCAAAGCCCTTCATGTCGCCTTCAGGATATGGATGGGTGTCTTTATGCCACTGGTCTTTTGCCCGGTGATCAGGCGTGGACGGAAAAACTTCAAAAAAGGCGAGAACTATGTGGTGGTGACCAATCATAATTCCCTGGTCGATGTTCCTGTTTCCTCTCCTTGGATACCCGGTGCCAATAAAACACTGGCTAAGGTAGAGATGGCGCGCATACCCCTCTTCGGTGTTATTTATAGTGCAGGCGCCGTGCTGGTCAACCGCAAGAACGAGGGCAGCCGCCGGGAAAGCTTTGCCAAAATGCAGGAAATGCTGAACCTTGGCCTGCACCTCTGCCTGTACCCTGAGGGCACTCGGAACAAATCGGGCAAGCCAATGCAGCCCTTTTACGATGGCGCCTTCGTCACCGCTGTCAAGGCACAGAAAGACATAATGCCCGGCGTCATCTTCAATACAGGCCGCATACTGCCCCACAATAAAAAGTTTTGGGCCCGTCCCCTCCCTATCTACTTCAACTTCCTGGAGCCTGTGTCTACCAAAGGGCTCACTTTAGATAATGTAGCGGAACTTAAAGAAAAAGTTCATAATATTATGGAAGATTACTACGTTAGCAATCTTTCAAAGTACTCATAATGTTATACAGCATAGTAGGCACTGGTAATATGGCTTGGTTCCTTGCCCAAAAGCTTACTGCGGCAGGCCACAGCTGTACAGGTGTATGGGGCCGCAACCCGGCACATGCCGAGGAGCTGGCTACCGACCTGCGTATAAAGCCCTACGAATACCTGAGCGAGATTAAGGACGGCGAGATGGACATCTGTTTCCTTGCCCTTTCCGACGTGGCTATCGAGACCATTGCTAAAAAGCTATCTTTCGAAACTACGGTGCTGGTGCATACAGCCGGCTCGGTACCCATCAATGTACTCACACAGTCTGCCCGCGATTGTGCCGTGCTTTGGCCCGTTTACTCCATACTGAAGCACAACCTGCCCCGCCATCGCGAGGTGCCCTGCGCCTGGGAGGGAACAACAGATAAAGCCAAAAGATATATACAGTCCATAGCCCATGGCCTTACCGATGTGCTCTTCGAGGCCCGTGGAGACCAGCGCAAATGGATGCACCTTTCCGCCGTGATAGGTAACAATTTCATCAACCATTTGATGGCCATCTGCGAGCAGATATGCAGGGAGCAGCAACTGCCCTTTGCTGTAGTACAGCCTATAATCAAGCAAACCTTTGAGCGCATAGCCGATCATAACCCCGTCGAATTGCAGACCGGGCCTGCCAAAAGGCACGATACCATCACCATTGGTGGCCAAACCGACCTCCTGCGCCACCACCCCGACTGGCAGGCTGTTTACAAGAGTATCACGCAGTCCATAGAAAACATGTATAAGAACAAAGGCTGAGATAAGAACTCGAAGCATTAACTTTGCGCCAAATTAGGATATAGCCTGCATGTACACCATTAAATTCAAATTTGAAGAAAAAGGACTGGAACCTGTTACCGTAGAGAATGTTGAGCCCGGGTTTAGCATACTGGAAGCAGCACTGGATAACAATATAGAACTGCATCACAACTGCGGCATGGTATGTGCCTGCAGCACCTGTCATATATACCTGGAGAAAGGCGAAGACTTTGTACCCGAACTGAGCGATAAGGAAGAAGACTTTATAGACCGTGCCCGCAACCCTAAACTTACATCGAGGCTGGGCTGCCAGTGTATACTGGAAGCAGGCAGTGGCGAACTGGAAGTAACCATTCCCGACCAATCACTGATACACGGGGAGTAAAAGTAGCGTCAGTACCGCTTCCCGCGGTCAGACGCGTTGAAGTACCAAAACCCGTCATTGCGAGGAGTGCTAAGCCCCTGCGTAGCCACGACGAAGCAATCTTAAGATGATTGAACTCCGGACGCTGAAAAGAATTACCAACAGTACAAAAACAAAAAAATGAGCCACTACGAACCACCAATAAACTGGAGAGATTACGAAGACATAGCCATGAAGCTATACGAACGCTTTGGCGACGACTTTGGTGAAAGCAAGATATACCGCATCCGCTTTACCGACCTGCTGGAGTGGGTGCTGGAGATACCAAACTTTGCCGGCAAGCGCGAAGAGAGCAACGAAGGCCACCTGGAAATGATACAAAGCCAGTGGGTGTATGAGTGGAGAGATAACCAGGGATAAGATTATTAAGGTTTGTCATAATCAAAACGGTAGCTGGCAACTAAGTCCCCGGTTTCAGAATTAAAGTAGTCTATCTGGGCAATTCTTTTATACGCTCCGTAACTATAATAGCACCTGTAGAATGAATATTCGTCCGGCGAGAAAAGAGTAAACCAATCAAACGAGAGAGGCGAATTGCCCTCATATAATGGGATGTTTGTCTGCTCAATTATTCTTCCGGTTTTGTCATAGGAATATTTTGTCGTACAGCTGTCTAAAACTACACAAGGCATGCCCCCATGGTGACTGTAAACAATGCCGTCGACAGGATAAGAATAGGTCGTTTTATAATAAACTCCCCAATCTCCTTCTCTCGGCCGTTCTTTTACCCGAGTGCCCTTTGCCTCGTCGCTTATTAGTCTATTGCTATTATCATAAATGAATGTGCTCTTCTTGTAACGTTTGCAGTCCAGGTACTCACTTGCTGTTAAACTACTTGTTTTGAGCCCATTCACACCGTAATCATAGTTGGTCACTTCATGTCTCCAATGTCGTGGCCCAAAAAAAGCGTCAGCATCACAGGGCATATCGTAATCCCAACTATAATCAATGTCTTTCAGCAGACATTTCTGATCGTCATAATAATAGTATCGCTTCTCTAATGTATCTTGGATTAGCCCTTTATACGTGTACCTGTTTATAGTGATAGTATCTCCCAAATACGCCAGGTCTGCAAGGTGTGCAGTATCTTGCTTATCGCTTCCTTCGTCAATTCTAAATGCAGCCACTAGTAACGTATCTGACTCATATAATTTTATATTTAGCTCCCAGTGAACATACCCCGGTCCTTTACGGCTACCATCATCATTGTAGACATCGTAATACCTTCTTTCAATAAGCACTCGGCCGGATTTGTTTAAAACCTGCCAGCCAGCCATTTCTTCCTGTGACGTATCTTTAAAGCATCGGTATATACGGCAGGTATCATCGGCGTGTGCCTTTGTGAAATTGAGTAGGATGAACAGTGATAAGAGTTTTTTCATAAACGCTTATACTAGATAATATTTCTTCTCAAAATATGGATAGCTTTACCCGGTCCCCTCCCACTTGACATGACGCCCTCACTTCCTGTGTATCTTATAATGTAGGCTCACATAAACATTCGGCGTTATCAAATTACCTGTAAGGCTGCTTTGATAATAATAGAACGTATTCCCCTGCCCTGCCTGCCTGAGAAAATAGGCGTTCCTGCCAGGCGATAGAAAGGTGTAGCGCAAATTCAGGCCCACTGCCAGGTACAGGTTTTTACCTGCCAGTTCTCCCCTGCTGTACTCAAGCCCGATATTCATTTCAGGGAATAGCTTGCTGACACGCTGCGTGGAGTCGATAGCTATCTCACCTTCATGCCTTGTGGTGCCCGGTGGCCCTACACTCTTTTTATTTAGATATGCCCCTCCTATGCCTGCATAAAGCAATAGCTGCGACCTGGATAAGGTCACTACATAATTTTCATTAAGCATTGCCGCCAGGTAATTAAAATTGATGGCAGCAACACTCTTTCCTGCTTCCTGCAAAGGCAACCGCGCTCTGCCATATGATAAATTAAGGCTTGGGTAGAACAATATATCCTCGGGGTTCCAGGCAAGCCCAGCCCTTAGGCCGGCACTGAATTGCCCGGCATTGATCATCGTATTGCTACTCGTCCATAGTTGCGGATAACTGAAATCGAGACCGGCGGATAGTTCTATTTGCGCTTTGCTGTAATAGCAGCAGAACAAGAACCACAAGATACTTATTGATCGGCGAAGACTCATTATCATGTAACATGGTTAACGGATTCTTAGGCTTCTTATTGTATAACGGCCTTATAAACAGTGATTAGTTACAGGCCTGCCCGGAGTTCCCTCTTGTTACATTTCACGGTCTATTAATTTCTGTGCATCAAATGGCTTATTTAAATAACCGCGAACATTTTTGTTACTATTGGCACGTTCGTAGTCTTCAGGATTTGTAGAGGTCGTAAGCATGATCACAATGCAGTTTTTCTGTATGGCTTCCGGAAGTTCCTTGTACTTATCCAAAAAATCAAAACCATTCATATCAGGCATATTAATGTCCAGGAATATCAACTCGGGTAACAGATCGGTCTTTTCCTCAAGCGACGAAAGATATGCAAGTGCCTCTATTGCTGATTCCATACTGATCACCTCGTCAGCAATGTGGTGCTTTTTTGATGATCTTTCGCATATGTAGCGGTCTATTTCATTATCGTCTATCACCATTACCCTTTTATATTTATATCCTTCACTCATAATGCAATATTTAAAGAATTAGCAATTAGGTAATGAGATCTTGAACGTCGTACCCTTTCCCTGTATTGATTCAATTTTGATGGTCCCCTTAAGTTTTTCTACCGTTTCTTTAACAATATATAGTCCCAGGCCCGAGCCAACAGATTTTTTAGACACCCTGTAAAACATATCAAAGACCTTCGGCAAATGCTCTTCGTTAATGCCTACCCCGTTATCTGAAATAATAATTTCGGCATCCGTAGTTGTGGTCAATATTTTTATTTCAACAAAAGGTTCCGGGTTATCCGGGTTACTATACCGTATCGAATTAGAAATAATGTTGTTTAGGATAATACTGATTCTTCCTTTATCTGAATGGAAATCTTGCACAGTATTTATATCTGTTTTTATTTCCACTCTTTTATTTCCCGCAGCCATAAACTTTATATGATGAACGGTATCTTCAAGCAATGCTGCAAAATCAATTTTTTCAGGCACAATTTCCAGTCGCGCATTTCTGGAATAGTCTATAATATCCAGGATAAAGCAATCAAGTTTATTTACGCTTGTTTTAAGCAAACCGATATCCTTCAGCATTTGGGCATCTTCGGTTTCCGATTCAAGGAATCCCAATACACCAAGCATAGATGATAGTGGCGCTCTTAGATCATGCGACACACTGTAAACGAATTTATCCAGCTCGCTGTTCGTTTTTTTAAGGTCTTCATTAGTTGCCAGTAGCACTTCCTCGCTCGTTTTCAGGTTGTCGCGCATCGCTATCAGCGCTTTTCCCAGGATATCATCCTTACTTAAGGGCGCATAATTCACATTAAAGTTCCGGTTACCGATATTTTGTGCAAATGCTGCTGTTTCTTCCAGTTTTTCAGCAAGCGTATTGACCGATCTGATCATTTTCCCGATCTCATCATTGCTTTCTTTATAGTCCACTTTATTGATAACGCCTCTTCCAAGGTCCTTTATGATCTTTTTGATCCTGCTTATTGGAGTGGTTATCCTTTTGGTAAGGTAAATGGATAACAGGATGCCTATACAAACGATAGAAACAGCCAGTATAGAAATAAATATCCTTAAGCGTATAGAATATTGCTCAAGGTTATTATACTCCCTAATTTTGATCGCGTGCTCATGTGATGCGACGCTGTTAAGTGCATTAGTTAATTGGGCTGTCTTCGGGATAACCTCATCTTCTATAATTCTTTCCGATTCCATTTTTTTGATCGGGTCATCATAATCTTTAAACGTAGTCAGCGTGTTCATAATGCCGGTTTCCGTCTCCAACAATCCTTCAAAATCCTTAAAAATACGGTTCAGGCTGTCCGATATGTTTGGGTCATCCAGTTGATTGATTAAAGCACCTAGCTTTTTTTTGACCAATGGATATCCGCTTACATGAAGTTTGATCAAAGCATTTTTATCATCCTGGTTCGATCTGAGGAACACCCAGTTAGTGGCATACAATTTTGATTCAACAAAGATCATCTTTAGGTCCTGTAACACCTGTTGCGACGGGTCTATTACCGTCGAAATATGGTTGGATAGCTTTTTACTGCTGTTTAGCGTTGCTATCGTAATTATTCCATTAACTACAAAAACGAATATCAGCAATAAAAAGCTCCGGTAAATACGGCCTTTGATACTTAGGTTCATTCCGGGCCTAATTAAATAATAAGCTTAGGCCTCCCGTTATCCTTATAGGATCTTGCGGTTGGCCATAAAATAGTTCTGTATTTTTATTGTCTAGGTCCATATTATACCCTACTGCACGGTAACGCTGGTTCAGCAAATTAGTAGCGTTGGCAAAAACAGCAAAACGTTTGCTAAACTCGTAACGGGCCGATAAATTCAGCAGTGCATATCCCGCAATCGTTTGTCGTTTTATCACGGCGCCGGTAGTGTCGCCATACCCGGGAAGTCTTTGCCTTCCCATTAATAAAAGTCTTGGCGAGCAGCTGAATTTGCCTACTTTAATATCAGTGCCTATACGAAACATAAAAGGCGATATGAACGGGATCTCGATCTGCTTGTCCGTTTCATCCGGGTCTCCTATAGTACCATTTGCATAACTAAAGGAAGCATAGGAGTTCAAAATAATGCTACCCACCGAATGTTTTAAGTTTAAGCTTATACTACCTCCATAATTATGTTGCGTTCCTTCATTCACTATTACCTCGATATAATCCACCGGTATTCCATTATACATATTGTGGTATAGTTTGGTTGATCTATTATCATCGTCGAAATCATGCGCCCCCTTTAGCCTGGTATAGTATCCGTCAACTGTAGCTGTTAAGTTATCGGTAATGTAACGGCGGACATTTATTTCAAAGTTCTGCGAGGTAATGGGCTTTAAGCCGGGATTAGGCAGATGAAGAAATGATGATGCATAAGTCTTACCTGAGTCGGTCGTATAAAATGACCCATAAGTTACATAGGCATCGGTAGGTGCCGGGGCCAGATATGCGCTGCCATACAGTATCTTAAATGTAGTTTTGTCTGAGGCTCTGTAAACGATACCCGCACGGGGATTAAATGTTTCTCCGTACCTCGAATTATGGTCGTATCGCGCACCAATTGTAAAATTGAGCTTCTTATTTAGGGCATATTGCAATTGTAAATAAGTACCTACATTATTGTAAATAATATGATAGAATGCCGCCTGTAAGCCATCGGGTAAGTAATAGCTCCTCGTACCAACTATTGTACCTCCGATCTTGCCATTAATATCTACAGGCTCCTCAAGGTCTGCACTTTGAGGTATAGTATTAAAATATTCATAACTGGCGCCGGCTATAACATTTAATTTATTTGTTGCTTTATATTCTATTTGTTCTTCTGCTTTTACAGACGATGATATTGAATATTTATAAGCAGGCTCCATAGCTGTATATAGATTACGGTAGTTCGATCCCGGCTCAAGAACATATTTATTGGCGATCAGCCAGGAAGTACTGGTAATCTTACCTATCGTTTTCTTGTATGATGCGCTTATTGCGGTTACTCTTTGCCCGATAAAAACATCTTTGCTGTAAATGGCATTACTGGTATTATTTCCATACGCACTGGGTGTCCTGGTGTAATTACTAAAAACGGAAAAACTGAAGTTATCCAGGCGAAGGGCTGCATAGAAATTGTAGGCCATTGTGGATGCATCATAAACCGGCTTAATAGGTGTGCTTGGCGTAGCCGGACCATAAACTGTATTAAATGTACCCGTTTTATAAGAACTAATATTATAAAATGAATCGTATTTATATACCTTGCTGTAATCAGGCTGCTTGTCATAGCAATATTGGCCTGAAAAAACGAAATCTGAATTACTGCCTAACGATTTGGCTATATAGAGCGTGTTGTTGGTGTAGCCATAACTCCCGGCAATAGACGAAGCATTAATATTTATATTTTTCCCGTTTATTTTTTTTGTAATTATATTAATAACGCCGGCAACAGCATCAGCACCATATAATGCCGACGAGGGGCCATAAACGATCTCAACTTGTTCCGCAAGGTTTAAAGGATAATTCTCCATTATAGGCAGCGCCTCATTTGTTGGCGATGATATCTTAATACCGTCAAGCATGATAAAGAAATTTTGCTGCCCCTGTATACCCCTTACCGTTACACTGTTCCTTGATACGGAATATATTTTATCATCCACTTTAATATCAGGCAGATCAATAAGGAGATCCAAAAGCGACTGGTACCCTCTTATTTTTATCTGCTCTTTGGTAACTACAACAACCGATGCGGGAGCAAGGTCCGATTCCTGCAATGTCTTCGACGCAGTTGTCACCTTCACATTCAAAAGCTCCTTCAAACTCATGTCATCAAGTTTTGCGGAGTCATCCTGGCTATACGCATTATTGCTTATTAGAATAGCAAGGACATAGAAAAATAATTTGTAAATAACTTCTTTCATCATCAATATTGTTAGTACTGTTTGAAACTAATCAACCACTGTGCCCATGCTCAGCAATTCAGACGCTATATTTAACCCTCTTTGAACAATATTCTTTTTGTTGAATTCAAGCTTTAAATGCTCCCCTACCAGGATAAAGTTGATACATGATCCCCTCCGGGCAAGCCCGTTATATTCAGATACGATCAAAACTGGTTTGCCTTGGGTTATGTTTACTATCCTTCTTAAATTTTCGCTTTCACTTTCCGTGATAAAAAGGATATGGCAATCGTAAGAATTGGAACTAGACGGGAACGATTTGATTACAATTTGCCGGTTGCCAACAAATTTATTTGCAGTGAATTTTTTTAGTTCATCGAACAGTGGAGATTCCCCCACCACGCCGATAATGAAATCTCCGTTTTTCTTAACGTCCGGCCATTCTACATATTTACTGAAACGGTAAATTATATTGGCGTGAACTTTATAATCTGTTACCTGTTGTGCACAAGCTACCGAACTAAGGAACAGTAACTGGACCAGGATAAATACTTTCAATAACAGGTACCTGTGGTAGACATCTCCCAAATTCCATCCAATTTTGCTTCAAAACCTAAATAACCAATGGAATCCTCACCATATGGACTAATTTATTGGCGCCTTAGCCAACTACCTATCAGTAATCCAATGTCAAAGGTACATTATATGATACCTTCAGGAATGTTAAAACTCATTATGAAATATGATTCGCGTCATATGCTTTGAGAATACTACAAAGCTACTTTCTAGGAGTCTTTTTGCACAGCTGCTCATGCCGAAAAAATGTAGATATCATTATTTGTAACATCCCCTCCTCATTTCGTATTTTGCCTTATGTATTGACAGTCAAACAATAAGCTAAGTGTTGACTGCCAGGCTGCATAGTCGGGTGAATATCCCACTTCCGGTTTTAAATTACCCGGCAAACCGGAAATCACCTGAAATTCCTACCCGCCGGGAATATCTCTGCTTGCACTACTTTCTTGGTTTTGGTCCTGCTGTCTTTATTGGCATAATCAGCTCCATCCTCATCGGCCCTTGATAAATTTGGCTTAAGAAGTGTCTCAGTTTCCACCTCGGTCAGCTTACGCAGTAAGCCCGATACATTATGGCAGCGCCTCACGATCACATGTATCACCTCTCCCTCTTTCTGCACTTTACCTTCTACCATTAGCAGCTTTGATTGCAATATCTCTTTCCGGTATTTATCAAATAACTTCTGGAAGACCACCAGGTTTGCCGATCCGGTCTCATCCTCTATAGTGATAAAACAGATGCCGCTGGCAGTACCCGGGCGTTGGCGTACCAGTACCAGGCCTGCTACCTTAACCGGCGCGCCATTCTCAAGTAAAGCAAGATCGGCAGCAGGGGTAACCTGCAACGCCTCCAGCTTGCTCCTTACAAAGCTTACCGGGTGGGCCTTAAGCGACAAGGTGGTAGCAGCATAGTCATGTATCACATGTTCGGAGAGTTTCATTACCGGCAATTCAATGCCTGTTTCAGAAGCCGCTTCCGGCGTCTGTCCTGTAAATATGCCTGCAAGCCTGTCGCTCAATGCCGATACTTCCCACAAGGCCTGGCGTCTGTCCAGCCCTATTGATCTGAAGGCATCTGCATCAGCCAATTTTTCCAGTGTTGTTATAGTAATACCGGCTTCAGCTAATGAAGAGATATTGGTAAATGGTTGCGTTCTTGCATTCACCAGCAGCTGCATATCCTCTTCTTTCATACCCCTCACCTGTCTGAAGCCCAAACGCATTGCACAATATTTACCACTTTGCTCTTCAAGAAGATTATCCCAGCGGGAGTAGTTTATATCCACAGGCCTCACTTCCACTCCATGCTTCTTTGCATCGATCACTATCTGTGCAGGCTGGTAAAAGCCCATAGGCATACTGTTGAGCAATGCAGTGGCAAATACATCGGGATAGTGGCACTTGATCCATGAAGAGACATATACCAACAATGCAAAGCTCGCAGCATGGCTCTCAGGAAAACCGTAGCTACCAAAACCTTCCAGTTGCCTGAACACACGCCTCGCAAAATCTTCCTCGTAGCCATTGGCTTTCATGCCATTGATCAGCTTTTCCTCGAAGTAGCTCACCTTTCCCCTGGCTTTAAAAGTGGCCATACTGCGCCGCAACTGGTCGGCCTCAGCCGGAGTAAAGCCTGCAGCAACTATGGCTATCTCCATAGCCTGCTCCTGGAATAAGGGCACACCCTCTGTACGCCCAAGGATACCTTTCAATTGCTCGGGGATCTCATAAGTCTCCAGCCCATCGCGACGCCGCAAATACGGATGCACCATATCTCCCTGTATTGGTCCCGGCCGTACAATTGCCACTTCTATCACCAGGTCATAAAATTTCCTTGGCTTTAAGCGTGGTAACATCGACATCTGTGCCCTGCTCTCTATCTGGAAAACGCCAATTGTGTCTGCATGGCATATCATATCATACACTGCTGTATCATCCTGCGGAATATTAGCCAATGTAAGATCAAGCCCATAATGCTGCTTAGCAAGATCAAATGCCTTACGTATACAGGTAAGCATACCTAATGCCAATACGTCCACTTTCAAAAATCCCAGTGCCTCTATATCATCCTTATTCCATTCTATATTGGTCCTGTCCTCCATCCTTGCATTCAATATGGGACACAGGTCTGTTATCTTACCTCGCGTAATAACAAAGCCACCTGTATGCTGCCCCAGTTGTCTCGGGAAGCCTATATATTGACTGGTGAGCGCTAACACTTTCATCAAATGTGCATCATTAGGATCAAATCCTTCGCTGGTCACGTTCTTCCCTTCATACCAGTCATCAGTAAATTCCCAGCCCGAATTCGAGAGACTGTTAATTGCATCTACGGATAGCCCCATTGCTTTTGCAACATCGCGCACCGCCCCCTTGAAATGTACTTGCGTTACAGTTGCCACGATCGCGGCCCTGTCCCTGCCATACTTTTTATAGATGTATTGCATCACTTCTTCCCGTCGCTCGTGCTCAAAGTCCACATCTATATCCGGAGGTTCATCCCGCGCATCCGACATGAACCTTGCGAAGAGCAACTTAATTTCAACAGGATTGACAGAGGTGATACCAAGGCAATAGCAAACAACAGAATTGGCCGCCGATCCCCTGCCCTGGCATAGTATGTTATTTCTCCTGGCAAAGTCCACGAAATCATAAACGGTCAAAAAATAAGCTGCATAATTTTTCCGCTCCATGAAGTCTAGTTCGTCCTGTATATTTTTCTTTATTTTTTCAGGAATGCATTCACCAAATCGTTCCCTGGCACCTTGCCATGCCAGGTGTACTAATTCCTCCTGGGGTGTTCTTCCTTCCTTAGTTATTTCTTCAGGGTACACATACTCCAGGCTATCCAGCGAAAACTGGCAGGCCTTTGCAATTTCCTGTGTCCGCTCTATAGCCTCCGGGTATTGCCGGAAGAGGCGCTGCATTTCTTTAGCAGGCTTTAAATATCGTTCCGCATTTTGATACAGTCGGAAACCTGCATTATAGATGGTACACTTTTCACGTATGCAGGTCAGCACATCCTGCAGCTCTCTTCGTTCGGGGTTGTGGTAATACACATCATTTATAGCAACCAACGGAATATCCAGTTCCTGCGATAACTGCGAAAGGCGATAAAGTATTTTACTATCATTTGCCCTGTAAGATCGTATGGCACCAAGGTAAAGGTCCGCCCCTAAATATTGCCTGTATTCATCCAATGCTACTTGAAACTCATCACCCAATTCAAAAGCAGCATTGAGCGCAGGAGTTGGCACCGCAATAAATTTTATCCCTTTAGCATAGCGGTACACATCGGCCTTATACAAATGGCATTGTCCTTTTTCCGTCCTTCTGTTACCTTCCGATAACAATGCTGAAAGCCATGCATAAGCATCTCTATCTGTAGGGTATGCAAGCAGGCTTGGCCCATCCTGCAGTTCCAGCCTGCATGCAGGGATGATGCGTATATTATGTTCTCTTCCGGCCACATGCGCCCGCACTATTCCTGCCAGGGTATTCACATCTGTTATCGCTATCTCTTTATAGCCCAATGCTGCAGCTTGTGCCACCATCTCTTCAGGGTGCGAGCCACCGCGAAGAAAGCTGAAATTCGTTGTTACCTGTAGTTCTGTATAGCTCATACCGCACATTTCCTTTTACGCAAAAAATCCATGAATGAACCATTTGGGTTCGCCGCTATCATAATGCCCCAGCCTGAAAAGCCAGTACCGCGCCCCATGCTCATCCTCCACGCAGTAGTAGTCGCGGTACAGGCCCTTCTCTATCCACCACTCCTGCTCTATACGTTCTGGGCCGTCTGCCTTGCTCACGTTATATAGTTTCCCTTTGTAGCGAAACAGCATGGGTGGATAATCAGGTATAGGTACAGTTACCTCTATTGCTTCAGGCTTTGATAATAGATGCACCGGCCTTGGTATATCTTCCCGCCAGTTGGTGATCGCTTTTTCTTCCAGCGAAGAAGCAAGCTTCACCGATCGTTCAGGCCAGTAATGCTCATCAGGCAGGTAGCGATGAATGGCAGCTATGCCCACCTTGCCGGCAATACTGTCCAGCAGTTCTGCAATGCGCATATCATTATGCTTGCCGGCACTATTCCATAGTGCATCCTGCGCGCTGGTAAGCTCTTCCACTATAGGCGCTTCCAGTATAAAAAGTTCTATACCGAGGTCAGGCTCTATGCGTACTATCTTTATTTCGAAGAGCTTGAACAGATGCTCCACATTACGCGATGCCCTGTTCGTGCCTATATCTATCTGCTGTATATTATTGTCTACACGGTAGGCTTTCAATACACAGGTCCTTAATCCCTTACTCTCTTTTGTAAGCCGCTCGCAAAGTTTTTCCAGTAGTTTCCTTATTGCTATTTCAATGCCTGTTGCCGTACGAATAGGGTCCATGCAGGGTAGCCTTTCCTGGTAAGGTTCGATCGGCCTTATAGGCTGCAATGCTTCTATCTCCTGCCCCAGTGCCTGGTCCAGCCTGCTCAGCAACTCCTGACCAAAGCGCCTGCGCAATGCAGTACGCGGCATCTTTATAAAACTGCGTACCTGATACAGTCCAAGCTTATCCAGCTTTGCCAATATCCCGGCCTCAAGCCGTAATGG
>APMI01003029.1_pt1 | contig 14347 bp, 9 predicted proteins | sample 667938 | NCBI WGS metagenome assembly APMI01 (sample SAMN01084076, study PRJNA167559) | wastewater metagenome | biome: Wastewater | place: Denmark: Ejby Moelle, Odense | collected 2011-11-28 | reverse complement strand
GTCCGTCTGCGTGTCGGGCTTCGCCGCGCTTCGACTTGCGGCGCGCTTCCCCCGTCGTCCTGGTGTTCGCGAAGTCCCGTCAGCGCTGGGCTTGTCGTCACAGTCTGTGTCGCTGGGCGTCGAATCAGGCGGTGAGGGCAGCGCGGCGATACGCAGCGAGTAGTCGTCGCGCCCGAACTCGCAGCGGCCGAGCACGGCGTTGGGGATCTTCTTCAAAGTTAGGTTGGGCCACGCCTCCGCGCTCCCCAGCCACGCGCGACAGAGAACCAGCAGAGAGCGCTCTGGTCCAACCGACTCGCTCAGCCACTCCAGCTGGCGCGCATCGAGTGTCTGCGTGGTCACGTACAGGAAGTCCTGCTCGGTGCTCTTGCCCTGCTGCCAAAACGCCTGCGGGTTGGGTTCGCAGCGGAATCCTTCCAGCTTGCACACCGCCTCGGCAAGCATGGCAGCATTGTACTCGCGGCTCACCACCCAGTTGCCCCAGTGGTCCTTTTCCAGCAGCGACGGCGCGAGGTGCAAGAATCGAAATCCACCGCCTCCCCTCCAGTTAGCCTGCTCGGTGACGCCGCCCGGGTCGGCACCATCGATCACCTTGCGCATCCGCGGTACGCAGTGCGTAATCGCGTGGTCACCGAGTTCAATTCCGATCCAGCTCCGGCCCATCTTGTGAGCAACGGCGGCCGCTGTACCAGAGCCAAGGAAAGAGTCGAGGACGAGATCGCCGGGATTTGTGGCGATCGAGAGGATGCGATGCATTAGCCTTTCGGGCTTTGGCGTGTCGAACACATTACGAGGTCCGAACAGACCAATCATCTCCTTCTTCGCTTCATCGGTGTGACCTACCTCCTCATGGGGCCACCAATTGTGCGGAGTCATTCCGTCGCGAACCTCAGATAGGAATAGCTTCAATGCTGGAACCGTGCTCTTGCCGTCCTTTCCCCACCAGATACGCTTCTCTTCCGCGTGCCTTTCGTGTACCTCTTTGGTGTACTTCCAAGCCTTTTTTGTATTCCGAACGACGGCACCGGTATTTGGGTTGACGATTTCGTATGTCAGGTTCGGCCGCTGCTCAGGTGTAGCCTGATTCCAGTAGTCAACGGCTTTCCACGGGCCGCGTTCGTCGTTGTCAGGATTTTGATACCTGGCCGTCGATTCGGCTGAGCGCGGCAGAAGATTGTTCTGAAAGACTGATGACTTCGAGTAGACGAGAACGAAGTCACAAATCGTGGCGATCCCTTTGAAGTTGTTGCTAACGCTGTACTTTCGCTGCCAGGTGATCGTCGTCCGATAGTTTACTCGACCGAACACCTCATCACACAATACCTTCAGGTAGTGTGCTTCGTTGTCATCGATGGTTATCCAGATGCTGCCATCGTCCGACAACAGCGTCCGCAGGATCTCCAGTCGGTCACGCATCAGCGACAGCCACAGCGAATGCTCCACGCCGTCGTCATAGTGCTCGAACGCGCTCCCCGTGTTGTACGGTGGGTCGATAAACACGCACTTCACCTTGCCGGCGTACTCCTGCTCCAGCGCCTTTAGCGCCAGCAGGTTGTCCCCTTGGATGAGGAGGTTGTCAAAGCAATCATTCGGGGACACGCGCGCCGTCGCGTGATACGACAGCGCCGGGTCTTCGATTAGGATGCGCGGTTCGAGGCGCGGACGATCGTCCTTGCCAACCCAGGTGAGTTCGAGCTTCTGCGAGCGCGTCATGCGGGAATAGTACGATGGGGGTGAGACATTCAGGTCCGTGCGATCACGCCACCGGAAAAATCAGTCGACTCGCGCCGGTGAGCACGTATTGCGTCGGCGTCAGACCACGCCGGGGAATGCTCATCACGTATCCATAGCGCATGAGAAATCCCAGCGCTTGTGAGACGGCCGGCTGGGACACCTTCCACATCGTCGCAAGCGACTTTTGCGTGTGCGCGGCCGACGGGTCCGTGCTTCCCCATTGCACCAGCTGCTCGATACGCCGTTCCTCGCGTAGCGCGGCCAGTTCGCCGGCGTAGCGGCGCTGCAAGTTGGAGAAGATGTCTGCTGATGCGAGAGTAGGCGCCGCACCGGACGCCGAGGATTGGCCGGCGATCGGCGTCGTAGGCGTCAGTCCGATCGCCGGGGTAACGCCATCGTCGAGCGCCTTGAGCAGTCCTCGCAGGTCGCCGCCAAACAGGCCGTACAGGTTCGAGATCACGGCCTCCTCCACCGGAGCGATCGCCGGACGAGCGGGGTCGAGTCGTTGCCAAGCGTACCGCGCGTTCAGTAGAGCAAACACATCCGATTCCGGCGCTGGCTCCAGATTTAGCACGCTGAATATGCTTCGCAGTTGCGGCAGGCCGAGCACAGCAGCCTGGACTGCTTCGGATGTGCCTACCAACACTACATGTAGCCCGCTGTGCATCAGGGCGATATCGCGCAGGTCGCGCAAGATCACACCTGCATGCTCGGCGTCGGCGTCGCTCAGATTCTCGAGATTGTTGATGTGAAGCAGAATGCCCTGCGCGTCGCTGCCGCGCACCAGCGTCATCAGGTCGCGCAGCACGCGCGGCCCATCGATGAGCACGTCCTTCGGGGCAGTGCTCGCGATCCCCTGACTGAGGCTGGCACCAACACCGAGAACCGAAAGACCGCCTCCTCGCGTGAGCTCACGTGTTGCGCGTACGAGTACTTGCGCCGCCTGCATAGCCGGATGCTGGATCGTGTGCGGCCGATTCGCGAGCACCGTGTCGTAGATCGCGCTCAGAATCCGGCCGAACAGCGATTCAGTGGTGTCCTTCTCGACGACCGGTACGAAGCTGTCGATCGTGAGGTATCCGGCAGCCTGGGCGCGGGCCTTGAATTCCTTCACTAGTGTGGTTTTCCCGACGCCAGAGGCACCCGCCACGGCTCGTCGCGAGGAACCATCGCCAGCGCCGTACAGGCCGTTTAGCAAGGCGGTCATTTCCTGCGACCGACCGACGAAGAGCGACAGCGGATGGGTGTCGTCGCCATCTCCCAATGGGTTCTGCCAGTAAGGAGATGCGCGTAAGTTGAAGATATTCCAAGGGTTAGGAAGCGTCATTCATCACCCATCGAAGCTGGCTGGCGGTGTCTATTTGTCGTCTGGTTTACTTGCCTTATAATACGCATATATAGCATATATGTCAAATACTTCTTATTTATAAGGCACTTTATAGAAACGTCAAATAAACAGCAGCTCCATTATTTCCTTCTGCGAAGGAAAGATCTGGACATATCTGTGATGCGGCCAGTGGAAGCCGCCTCTAAACCAGTCGCCACCGGATGGTGAACCGCTCGCTCCAGGTCGACTGCACGGCCAGCTGCCGCTCGACAGCTTCAATCAACTCGTCCCGCCGCTCGGCGATACGGTCCTGGGCGGCGAAGAGTTCTCGTCTCGCGTTGTTACGGCGCTGCTCAAGCGACTTGAGAAGGCGCTGCGCCTCCAGCTTGGCAGTTAGGGTGTCGGCACCGCGGGCCTGTCCTCGTGCCTCCACGATCTGCCGATCGAGCTCCTTGAGTTCCCGCTCTAGTGACAGCCGCAGATCGTCAGCCCATGCATCCAGTTTGGTCACCTCCTCATCGTACCAACCGGCGTTGCGGCGTTCCACGTCCGCGAGTATGCGCTGAAACGCCCCATGCATGGCGACCGACAGCGCGGGCGACACATCCACGAGCGACGTAGGGACATGCTGTAGCAGATCGAGCGTCAGCAAGCGACCGGCCTGCTCGGCATCAAGCACGCGGCCATCGGTGCTGACTGCTGCCAGCACTGGATGTCGCTCAGTCTGCAGCGATTGTACGGTAAGCTGCCCGCACACCAGCCAACCGCTCGCACCTATGAATTCAGCGAGAGCAGCCACGGGTGGCTGACGCTGACTGAGCTGAAAAGTGAAATCGGCGGCAGGTAGCTCGCGGAGAAGCGCGCGGTCGATGAGGGCTGCCGCCAGCGGATGATCTGGCCGGAAGAAGGTATCACCACGCCGCTCAGCGTCTGGCCAGTGGAGCGCATACCAGCCATGCGGTGCGAGATCACCATAGTATCGAAAGCGTGGCATATCGACAGCGAAGTCCGCCTGGCCAGCCAGTTCGTGCTGAGCTAGCGACCACAGGGCGCGCTGATGCGCCTCGAGTGCTTGCTGCGCTTGCTCGCGGTGCACATGAAGACGCGTCTGCACGTCATCGTCGAAGTGCTCGAGCACCGCTCGCCGTGTGCGCTCCATGCGGTCGGCAATCTCGGTCTCCAGTTCGGCCTGCAGCTCATCGAACGCCGCATGAATCTCGTCCGTCGTACGACACGACTGGTACACCAAGCCGATGCGTCGCTCGATGTCCACACCGCTTTCGAGTGCACCGAGGACGCCGTCGGACGCGCCGAAGACGCCTTCGAAAAGTCGGAACTTTGCCGAGAGTAGGTCATGGACGCGTCGATCGGCCGCGTTGGCGGTGTTTACGAGATTGAGAACGACCACGTCGTGCTGCTGGCCGTAGCGATGACAACGGCCTATGCGCTGCTCGATGCGCTGGGGGTTCCACGGCAGGTCGTAGTTCACGACCAGTGAGCAAAACTGCAGATTCACGCCCTCGGCGGCAGCCTCGGTGGCTACCAGTATCGCGGCACTGGTGCGAAAGGCGTCGATGATGGCCGCGCGCGTATCGGCTGAGCGAGAACCGGAAAGCGTTCCGGTGCCCGAGTGCGCCTCGCGCCAGGCTTCATACCGGGCGCGGGAGATCGGGTCGTTGTTCTGACCATTGAGAAACACTACCTGACCGGCGTAACCGTTTGCTTCGAGCAGTCGCACGAGATACTCCTGCGTGCGGCGTGACTCGGTGAACACTACTGCCTTCCGCGCCGCACCGAGTGCCGTGGCACGGCCAAGCGCCGTCTCGAGCGCAGCAAGAAGCGCTACGCCCTTGGCATTGCGTTCGATGGACTCAGCGAGTGCGGCATATCGCCGTAGTTCAGCTAGCTCTGAAGCTGGATCGGGCGCCGACTGATCGGCATCGCGATTTGCCGTATGCGTGAGCTCGTCAGCAAGTTCTTCAAGTCCGTCAAAGTCGTCGGTCAGGGCAGAATTCAGAGCTGTGGCATCAACTTCTAGCGCGGAGCCGATGACAGCTTCCAGACTTGTGGCCAGCCTACGGAGGGTCCCCGCAATGGCGTAGGACGACGAGGCGAGCAGACGACGCAGCACCAGTGTCATTAGTGCACGCTGGCCGGGCGGAATGGCGACGAGATTGGTGCGCTGCAAGTACGCACTCACGAGGTCGTACAGTTCCTGCTCAGCTACCGACGGGGTGAAGTCCTGCGTGAGCGGGATGCGATTCGTAAATCGCACGAACTCGAGCACCTGCGCGCGTAGTGTTCGCGTGAGAACACCGCTCATCCGCTCGCGAAGATGCGCCGCCGCCGGCGCATCAAGCGCCGAGCCGGAACCGTAGCGGGCGCGAAACGATGCTTCATCGCCGAAACAGTGAGGGTCCACGAACGACGCGAGTCCGTACAGCTCGAGCAACGAGTTCTGAAGTGGAGTCGCCGTGAGCAGCAGCTTGGGTGCATTCTCGGTAGCGTCTCGCAACGCAACCGCGATACGACTACCTGATTTGTACACGTTTCGAAGCCGATGCGCCTCGTCGAACACAACCAGATCCCACGGTATGTCAGCAACGGACGTCGCACACCCAGCAGCGAACTGGTACGACATGACCAAGATTGCATCCGTGCGGTCAACCGACTGTGATCGCTGATCGAGAATCTCGGCCGGAAGTCCGAACTTCTGCCGGAGCTCCTCGACCCACTGCTTGCGAAGAGTCGCCGGAACGATCAGCAGGATTCGACGGCGTCGCTCCGCCCATCGCTGCGCAATGATAAGCCCAGCCTCGATCGTCTTTCCGAGTCCGACTTCGTCGGCCAGAATTACCCCACGTGAGAGTGGGGAGCGCATTGCGAAGAGCGCCGCATCGACCTGGTGCGGGTTGAGATCGACCTTTGCGTTGGCGATGGAGCGGGCGATGTCGGAGACGGTCCCAGTCGCCTCAGACGCGTTGAGCTGTAACGCCCACCAGGCGGCGTGGTGTTTGGTGCCGTGGGCGGAGCCTGCTATTTCACGCATCAGTAAAAGTGCAGTGCGGTATTCGAGTGAACGTGACGTGAGATATGAGAGATGCCACTGCTAGAGCGCCGGCGGCAACTGTCACCAGCCCGTTCAAGGCCGAGGCGGTAGAGATCACGAAGCTGAAGCGGATCGCTGGGCTCAGCCATTAAAACTTGATTGAATCGATCGACTGCGTCCCGTCATTCGAGCATGAATCACCAAGCTGCGAAGCGCAGTAGAGCTATCTTGCGGTGAACGCGATTAGCGCGAGTGGCCATCTAAAGACTGCGAGTTGTTCGCTAAGTTAGCTTGCGCATCTCCTCATCGCATTTTGCGACGATATAGTTCGGTGTCGTTTGAAAGATGCAGGGATTCAACTGCATTAGATAATCGTTCTCGATATGAAACGTCTCGTTGATGTACTTCCTCAATACGCTATCTCCTGTCGCTTCGCCCGTCGCAATTCGAAACAGCTGGAGCTTCTCGTAGTTGCTAGCAGCGGCCTGATACAGATTCTTGATTTGTGCAAGATCAACGACTCGCCGGAGGAACGAGTCGTAGTCGAAGCCCTGAACGCGCTGCCTGATGGTTGCTGTAGCAGACGCGATCTCCTCGGGCGTCAGTGCTATTGAAAGACCATTGGCATGTCGATCGGGAGTCGCGCGCTTGTGAAACAGGCTCGAAATCAGTTGATACGCCAGACCCTTGTCGCTGATTATCTCATACAACCTGCGCAGATGGATGAGCTTGACGATCGGCTCACATTGCTGGTCCACGTTTTCACTACATATTTCAGTGAACGACTTGATATCGTGCTTACCGATTGTGCGCTCGGATAGTACGCCACCTTGTTCAGATATGAAGGCTGCAGTAACTCGCCCGCCGAACCGTCTATTCAGGCTATACATCATGTCAACGATTGGTTCAAAGTCGTGCGTTAGCATCAGTGACGGTCCCCCCGCATTCTCTCCAGTCCTAAGCAGACAGTCGCAGGGGTGAAGCAGAAAAGGTACGCGCATACTCGGCCGGCGTGAGGGGCCAGCACGCGCGGGATGGACGATCCGTGTTGTACGTGTGTCGGAAACGAGCAATGACGCGCTGGGCGTCCGCCAAGGTGCGAAACCAATGCGCATTGAGGCATTCATCACGGAGGCGCCCGTTGAAGCTCTCGATATGGGCGTTCTGCACAGGCTTTCCAGGCTGAATGAAGGCGAGCTCGATGCCGGCATCCGCGGCCCAGGCATCAAAGGCGCGACTCCGAAACTCACTCCCGTTGTCGAGTGAGAGACGCGCTGGCGCCCCGCGGTCCGCACAGACGGCGTCGAGTGCCGCCGTGACCGCGGTGCTCGGCAGGCTGTGCGCGACGGTCGTGGCGAGGCATTCGTGCGTGCACAAGTCGACCACCGTGAAGACGCGAAAGCGGCGCCCGCCGACGAGCGTGTCGCTCACGAAGTCGATCCCCCACACCTCGTTCGGCGCAAGCACCGGAGGGCGCGGCACGCGGGGGACCGCGAGGCGTTTGCGCGCCCGTGTGCGCACGGCCAGCCCTTCAAGGCGATAGAGCCGCTCCACGCGCTTGTAGTTCACGCGGAGGCCCTCACGGCCGAGTCGCCAATGCAATCGCGGCACGCCCCACCGGGGATACTGCGCGGCGAGGGTGCGCAGCCGTTCCCGCAACGGCGCATCGGTGGCAGGGCGCGTTGGGACGTACCGCATCACGCTCCGCTCAAAGCCGAGCACCCGACACACACGCCGCTCACTCACCGCGTGTCGCGCCGTCATCCGGGCGACCACGCTCCGGCGCTCCGGCGTGGTCATCGCCCTTTTCCCAGGACGTCCTTCAGAATCTGGAGATTCAGCGCTTGCTCGGCGACGAGCCGCTTGAGGCGCGCATTCTCGTCCTCGAGCGCCCGCAAGCGCTTGGCCTCGCTCACCTGCAAGTCCCCGTACTTCTTCTTCCACGCATACAGGGTCGGGCGCGAGATGCCGTGGCGACGGAGCAGCTCGGCCGTCCGCGCGCCCGCCGCGTGCTCCTGCAAGATCCCGATAATCTGCTCGGTCGTGAACCGCGAGGTCTTCATGTCGATCCTCCGTGCGCACTCAAGTGTGCGGCTGGCGTGATCGACTGTCTAGTTCAAACTGGCAGGAATGGCGGGGGGACCGTCATCAGCACGGTTCGGTCCTTTAGGCTGCGCTCCCTCATGAAGAGCATTTCAATCAGCGCAAACTTTTTGTTCCGATCAAACGAAGAGATTGGATCATCAAGAACAACGAGATCTACGTTCTTAGAAATCGACTCATACATGAAGAGCACTAAGGCAAACGCGTTTCGCTCACCGAAGCTCAAGAATTGATCGCCTTTGCTGAGGCTCCGCTCATATTCTTCGTGTCGCAATCGAAGTCGATACCGATCAGATACTAGCTCGAACAGCACACGATACCTGTATCCAGCGTTCGAGAGAAACTCATTGATCTCCGCACTGAACACTGCAACCGTCCGCTCGATTGCCCGCTTCTGCTGATTGATCTCACCCTGAAGCAGCCCGGCCTGAGCGATCACGACTTCGAGCGACTCGTTGATCCTGTCGACGATCGCCTCTGTTTCTATGGAACGAAGATGGCCGATTAGAGTCAGATCAATTCTGAATGCAGTCAGACGGTCGATTATGCTGTCCGCGTCTTTGAGCGAGAAATAGGAGACCTCCCTGAGATCAAGCAACTTCTCGCGCAGTACTTGGGCCTGTCTTTTCACTTCGACCAAGTACGCGATCTCCTCCTTCTTTAATGCGGTTGGACGACGGCATAGTTCAGTTACCCTTAGGCGCGTTTCATTCGCAAAGTACCGCTCGAGATTGCCGATTGAATCCAAGACCGAGTTAAGATGTTCAATTGACTTGGCGTCAAACTCGGTCTTTACCTTCTCGATTCTCGGCCTCACCGTTTCTATGTTGCTCGTGCAGAACGGACAATTGCTGGACAGTCCGAGGTAGTCCGTACCTTTGATTTGCCACGAGAGCCAAGGAATCTTCTTGTCGCTTCGCAGGTAGTCAGAGTAACTGTCGAGTCCTTCGGGGATATGCTCGATCTTGTTTCCGCCGCCGATGCCTTTCGCCAATGCCCCAGCATTGGAATAGCCGGACTTTGCCCTACCAAAGCTATCGACAAAGGCGCCTAAGTCCGCGACGACGCGTCCGATTTCTTCAGACTGCTTGAATGAGTCGTTGATTGCCTTTGTAAGCCTATCGATCTGTCCCATACGCGCGTCGTAGTCTGGAGTCCTCACGAAGACTTCGAAGCTGTTGTCGAGCAACTCGTCTGGCCTGAAAGTGAATTGGCTCATGTACTCTTCATTGAAGAGCGCCACAGAGCGTAACTGCTCATGACCAGTCAGAATCGGAACAGTACCAGCTGCACTGGGCTTGTCGCGATACTTGAACGGCGTAAGCTCGGATGAATCCGCTGAGCCACTCACGAACACTTGAATGGACTTGGCAATTGTGCTCTTGCCGGTTCCGTTCATCGCATACTTTATGTTGAGCTTGCCTTCGTCAATTCCAACCTCTGCAAAGTCAACGTTCTTGCAGTTCCTAATCTGAATCTTCATCAATGCTCCTAGTATATGTGGGAAGCAACAGACTCGGACGCATCGGCCGCAAGCGGCTATTCGCCGCGAGCGAGCCAACACCGTCAAGATGAAGGACTTCTGCTCTTGAAACGGAAGCTGCTGGTCTCCGGCGAGCGTCCTTTGGCCTTCACCAGGTGACAACACTTAGCCTCCGACTCGCGCAGATTCTAGCAGGATACAGTGCTTTCACTTCGACAGCGACTGACGTCACACTATATGCGAGGAACACGACTCAACACGAGCGCGACCACGGCGAGCAAAGATGACCTATGGCCTAGCCAGATTTCGAATTGCTCGCGAGGGAGCTCACGGTGCAACGACGGCGATCTGCTGATCCCATGAGCTGTGCTTGCCAGATGGAACGGGCCGAGCGCCCTTGAAGTCCTTCTCGAGTACGCGAAGACTTGTAATCTTCATCAGCTCGAACCTTCTCCATTCAGGGATCCCGCCACTGCTGCTAGAGCCGCCCACCTGGTAGCTGAGAAGCTGCAGATTCCCGTTGATTATTCCAAGTACGTGTGGTTCAACTTCGCGTAGATGATCACCGTACATAAACGCTATGAGCTTCTTTGATTCGATTGCTTTCGCTATGACAGTTTGCACGGAGGATTCCTTGAGTAAATGTGAGATTCAGTTGACGGCGCCGTATGTCAATGCAGGTTCGATATCAAGCTGACTCGCGAACCGAGGAATATTTGATCTGCTCAGCTGGCGAAGCCACCGGAGAGGTCCTGCACGGCTGACACGGAGACGGATCTTGTTTGTTGTCGAGCCGTTGGCGTCAAAGGAGAATCGCGGTTCCCTTTGTTCCTCGGCGAACTCTATCATCGCTCGGAGAACGCCGCTTCGTTTGCTCCCGCATTGGACACCTCAGATTAGGCAACTAGTCGATGCTGCAATGCTGGCCGCCAACACTTCGGATAGCACCGGGCGTCGGGTCAGTAACATCGTTGCGTTGAACGCGGCGCCGACGTGAATCCGCCGGCGACTTGGCCCTCAAGTGACCAACTGGTCTTAGATGAATCATCTGCTTGAGTAGCGTTGGACTCTGCAGACGCTTCTCTGACAAGTCTTCTCTGTTCATCGACAACGCTTTTGAAGGTCCGAATCGAAGCTATCCGTCCTTGGATGAAGTGCGGAACTCCGTCGTGCGCGACCCTTTCATCGCGCACGACATGGCGCTGCGAAAACGAAGCTGCCTTCCGGGTCTTTGATGTGAAGACATCTTGTGTCACGCGGCGCGCGGGCAGCTGCGACAGCCTGGAGTCTCAGCGCTTTCCTTTCCGCGCCAGCTGCGCTTCCGGCTGATCCCATACTGGCCACTGCGCTAGCAGCACACTCCCAGTTGTCTCTGGTCCGCTCAGCGCCCGCCGCCTAGCCTCAGCTGATTGCGTCGTCGGCGCGTGAACCGCCGACGCGGCCCGGCGAAGCTCATCAATACTGCTTAGGCTATCGAGTACCACGGTGCCGCCTGCCGAAAGAGCAGCCGGACATTGCGCGATCAAAGTCGGGAGTCTGCCGGCGAGCCCGCTGACGCGGAACGTCGTCGCACGAGAGACGGACTGGTACTCGCCAAACGCGAACGTGAATCGCGATGCGCTGGCAATTTGCATCGCAAAGGCCTTCTTGACGGTGTTGCTTCCGCTCTTCCACAGCGTCTCGAAGTCGGGACTCAGCTCACTCCACGTCTCAGCGAAGGGTGTGCCGCCGTCGAACGAGTACGCCACAATACCATTCGCCGTCACGATGTGAGATATCGTAACCCACACGAAGAATGTTCCCGTGTTACTGCACGCAGCAGTTAGTATCGGATAGCGTTGCGTCCCAAACTTGTTGCTGACCTGCGCATCGGCTTCGATGGTCAGGAAACTCGATCCGCTGCTCGTAAACGCGTCCCAATCGTACGTTGTGTAGCTCGCGCTCCATTCGCTGCCGTCGATCACCGCCACCAAGGTGTAGGTCCCCGTCTGTAAGGGAGTCACGACGCCATCGGACGTTACTGTGGCTCGTCCGACCTCCCGAATGCGCCAGGTGACGGGCCGGGTGACCACGGAACCGTCGGCCGTGCGCGCGGTTACGGATACGTTATAGGCGTCACCAACCTTCTGCCGCAGCGAGCCGGTGAACACAACAGTTGCGACCGGCTGCGCCACCGTTAACGTCGCGAGTCCGATTCGCCCCTCGACCGACGCCGTTATAGTGGCAGTTCCGAAAGCCACTGCCTGAACCACACCGGTGGCGCTCACGGTCGCCACGCTCGATACACTTGAGCTCCATGTCACAGCCCGTCCGGACAAGACATTTCCCATCGCGTCAAGCGCCACGGCACTCGCGGTGGTACTCGCTCCCGGGAGGATGTTTGATTGCGCAAGCGACACTGTTACAGTTGCAACGGGTACGGGTAGCACCGTCACGGTGGCCGAACCACTCTTCCCTTCGCTGGTGGCGGTAATGACCGCCGACCCCATCGCAACGCCGGTTACCACACCCGTCGCGTCGACAATGGCGACTGACGTCGCACTCGAGCTCCATGTTACCGCGCGACCGGCGAGCGTCGTGCCGCGATCATCCTGTAGCAGTGCCGCCGCCGATGTTGTGGTCCCCTGAGGAAAGCTAGGAGAGGCCACCGAGACTGTCACTGTTTGAACTGGCGGCGGTACGACGGTTATCGAAGTACTGCCCGACTTTCCCTCAGCTGACGCCGTCACCGTCACTTTGCCTAGCGTTACGCCCGTGATAACGCCGTTGCCATCCACCGTGGCGACGGCAGCATCCGACGTAGTCCATGTGAGCGCGCGCCCAAGCAGCACTCCATTGCGGTCGTCCCGAATTACTGCCGTCGCAACCATTGTTCGTCCAGTCACTAGCGAAGCGACGGGGGAGGTGACGGTGACGGACTGAACTGGGATCGGCGTAACAGTGAGCGTCGCGCTGCCCGTGACACCATCAACGGTCGCGCTGATCGTCGCCGCTCCCGGTGCGGCGCCGGTCACCAGTCCCGCGCCAGTAACGGTTGCCACCGTGGAGTTGCTCGTAGTCCACGAGATCGCCCGTCCATTCACGACCGAGCCAGCACTACTCCTTACCTCGACTGTGGCGTTCACCGCGTCGCCCACACGAAGTGTCGCAGCGGGCAGCGAGACGGAGACTGCGCTTACCACCACGGCGGGCTCTCCAGGTGTAACTGGCGTAGAACTGTCCCCACCGCCGCAAGCACTGAACAACAGCAACGACAACAGGCCTGTGCCAAACAGGGGGTACATATTGGCACTCGATCGCCAACCAATCCGACTCATAGAGCTAGCCTCCGCAAAATGGATATTCGCAGCCGGGACGCTGCAACTGCATTTTTGAACTGTCCCGAGTTTTCAACAGACCGATTCACTTAAACACACCCGCCGCAGGAAGCGGTCTGCTGTGTTCAGTAATACTGCATCCGAATTTCCGCTGGCGGAACACTACTGAGCGAATTGCTGGGCAGCCCGGAGCCGCTCCACGGGCCGTGCCCTGAATGACTTCGGCACTGAGCAAGCTGTTGATGCATTGATCGATCGCGATTTCGCAGGTGTCGCCCTCGCTGCCTAACGGTGGTGCGGCGCCATTGGATTCGGTTGTGCCGAAGGAGCATCACCGCGCTTTTCGTCCCGGCCCCGGGTGTCAAATGGAGCATGGCTAGTGGCCGGCGCATTTACGGACGGTTGCCGCCGCTTTCATTCCACAGTGGTAGACAATACCGTGAGAGAATGCTCGCATCTCGATGTGGAGGAGTATTTCCCGCCGAACAGGTAATCGCGGCACTTGATCGCATAGCGAGCACGCACCGGTTACCGTGGTGCTCCGAGTGCGGCAGCGGTCGGAGTCGTGCATCGAGGCGGTTGATCGGCCGACGGATTAGCTCTGCATTGCGCTGCCGTTAGTTGCGCTCAGCGAAGCCTGTACGGCACGCGCGGAGTCCGGCCGCATCGCGTGATTGCATATCCGTGGAGTGCGCAGGAACGCATCCGCACATTCCGCGTCCGCTTGCCATCACCGGATTCAGCGACAATTGCAGGCCGATGCGTCGGGACGAAAGTCAGATCGATGCCACCCAAGCGTATCCACACCGCTCGAATCAGACACTAATTTACGAGAAGACTTTTACCGCGAGGTCGAAATGCGTTGGCTTGCCTTGGGATTCGTGACTGTAGTTCCGCTGAGCTGTGGCCTGCTGGAGACGGGACTCGACTGTACGGCCGACTCCGTGGCCGGAATACGTGTCTTCGTCGTGGACTCAGTCACCGGCGCCCCACGGGCGACAGAGGCCATCATATACGCGCGCAGCGGTAGCTTCGTCGACTCAGTGATTGGCCGGAACCTCGCCCCACCAGGTGTGGAGTTTTCAGCGGTAACCCTCGCGAATGATCGCGCAGGCGTGTACGAGGTTTCGGTAAGGCGCGAAGGATACGCGCAGTGGAGCAAGGCCGGCGTGCGAGTGGTGAACCGCGATCAGTGCCACGTTGCGACGACCGAGCTCACAGCGAAGCTGCAAGCGCGGTAGGAGACTGGGCGGGTCGTGTACCGACGGACTCTGTGCGCGCGGCGGGCGGCGCGATGACGCGCCACTCACTTCACCGTGATCACCACCTTCCCC
>APMI01003886.1_pt1 | contig 14351 bp, 9 predicted proteins | sample 667938 | NCBI WGS metagenome assembly APMI01 (sample SAMN01084076, study PRJNA167559) | wastewater metagenome | biome: Wastewater | place: Denmark: Ejby Moelle, Odense | collected 2011-11-28 | reverse complement strand
AAATAGTTTGCAAATTTGCACTAGGTCATTTTTAAAAAGAAAGGAGAATATAATGACTTAATGGCTGAATTGAATAGCATTAAAAGTTAAATTAACGAGTCTAAGAAAGTTATAGGACAAGTGCTCAACGATATCACAACTAAGCCTAAATGATTTTTCTTATTCCTTCATTATTGGTAAATTATTACTAATGTATGACCCTGCAAAATGATATTTTATGCAATAATCTAGATTTATTCTCTGTAAAGTAACTATCAATTTATTTAATCAATCAATGTTAATAATAAGCATAAAAACATGATAGATTTGATTTTAAATTATTAAATAAAATACCAATTGATAATTATTAATTGTATGTTAAAATTTGAGAGATTTCCTTAATCTAGTTTAACAATCACCCACCCATAAAAAATAAATAGCGAATGCTTTTACCAGTGGCCCATTAGTTCATTTTGTGTTTGTTTTTTTGAATTTATGTAAGAATTGTAGAGTCATTTTTAATCAGATTTGGACGGTATCTATTTATCATGAATCTTCTATTAAATTAATCAATACTATTTCATAATAATTCTAAACAATATCTTCAGTATGGGATGCGCTAGTACAGCTGTGAAAATAGAAAAGAACGATAAGATCTCAGCTTCCACAAAAGATAGTAAAGACTTTAACGACAAAAGACCAAAAGCAAAGACTACTTTGAAATAAAAAGATCCACAGGAACAATTTGAGAAATAACTTCGCTCTGTAAAAATGCCTAAAAGGAAAATTAAATAAGAACTATATCAAGATAATTTTTAAAATAATCATAAAAACAACCAATCTGTCAAAGGAAACTTAGTCACAGTCAACAAGCCTCAATATTGGAGTATGGTGGGACTTAATAGCAAATGAGACAGCAAAACTACATTAATATTTATATTTTCCTTTATTTCTTCCATTATTCCAAATTTGTTTGTTAATTTGTATGCTAATTTTAAACAAATAAAGAAAATAAAACTTTTAAAAAATATTTATTTGGTGTATTTTTTACATTTTGTGTGACCATTGATAAATCTATATAATTTTACGTTTTTATGTGTAATTAAGTTCGTTTTAATTTCGATTTCTTAAAAAAATGCAAGAATAATGATGTTATAATTCTTACATTAATTTATCTCTTTTTTAATCTTCTATTAGCAACGAATTTTAAATAAATAATCAAACTTAATCCTTTAGTTAGACTTTTTGATAATGATTATTTATTTGTATAAATTCTACTTTATGAACTTACATATTTTTGTTATCATTATATAAATAGATAAGCAATGCCAAAATTGACAATTCTGGTTATACTGTTCAGCTTATCAATCCTGCTCTCAGCTGTCTAATGCAAAGGATTTATGTATGTTAATAATGGTAAAATATACGACCAAGATGGAGGTGAACGAATTTTTCATGGAGTCAATGTTGTTACTAAATCACCACCTTATTACGATTAAGCTTTTGGAGAATAAGATTTGAAATTATTACAAGGTAAGGGCATTAATGGGATCAGACTTGGTGTTATGTGGCCTGGAGTCTAGCCTAGATAAGGGCAGTATGATGATGCATATCTTAAAAGAATGGTCGATTTAGTGAACTTAGCAGGGCAGTACAATATCTTCACACTTGTTGAATTTCATCAAGATCTATTCAGTGAGAAATTTTGTGGAGATGGAGTGCCTCTTTGGGCAGTTCCTAAATAAGTTTATTAAACATTCCCAACTCCTTTAAAAAAGCATCGCGCTTAATTTGATCCATAGACAGGGCTTCCCTTAGGTGATGCATGTAAAGTCAAAGGATGGGCTGAACTATATTTTACAAGAGCAGTTAATAAAGGGTTCGGCCATCTTTGGAAAAATAAGCATGGACTTCTGGATAAATTTGTGAATTATTGGAAAAGAGTTGCAACAGCCTTCAAAGGAAATAAATATGTTATTGCATATGAGTTAATGAATGAGCCTTGGCCAGGCAATTTTTATGAAGATCCTTTAGTTATGGTTCCAGGATTATCATAAAAAGCACACTTCCAAGCTGCTTACGACCGCCTTTCAGTATAAATCAGAAGTGTTGATCCTGATCATAACATTTGCTTCGAACCTGTCACTTGGTTGAACAACTTCGAAGCAGGATTTACAAATGCACCTGGTGGTAAAAGATTTACAAATTCCTCAATTTTGTGCTACCACTACTACAACCCTCCAACTTTAAACCTCGATGAATTCATGCATGCAAGAGTTAAAGACGCTAAGAAATTAAAAGTGGGAGCTATCCTTAGCGAAATGTTTATCATCGATGACTAAGGAAGAAGAAATATTGACATGATGGACGCCTGTGATAAAAATTCACATAGCTGGTTCGGTTGGATTTATTTCCCTAGCAGAATGATTGATGAAATTAAGAGAACATTTGCACACAGAACAGCAGGAACCATAATCTAACAAAAATTCAATCACCTCACAAAATAGTACAGTCTCACATACAAAGCCGACATCGACGCGGGCAATACTGTAATTTACTTGGACCCAGTAGAACACTACGCAGGATGTAACAATATTTTAATTTAGCAATCAATGTGAATATTTACCCAAGTTTCAAAGGAGCTAAATATTTCATCAAGGATAAAGTGTATCTAGAAGTTGAGAGCAATCAATTTGTCAATGGTGCAACAGTAATGATTGTGATCACTCCTTGAATTTATTGTGATTCTTTATTGTATTTCCTTTCACAAAATGATATGCAAAATGTTGTATTCTAAGGGGTATTTGTAAATTTATATAAATGATGATTATGTTTATTTACATTTTAAGTATTATAAAAGAGTACATGGCGATAATAAAGTTAAAATTGTAAATTAATTTAGATATAATTCATAATAAAAAATTGCTATTATGATACATTCAATCAGATCAATCTCTGTATTTTCGGTATTTATGCCATGGATTTTGGTAACATTATGATTCCCAATGTCCATGTTTGCCACAATTATTACATGTGTCTGAATAGTAATCTCTTCTTGAATTCGAGTTTTGTTTATAGTAGTAATTTCTTCTACTAGTTTGTGAATATTGATTCGGGCAGTCAGGGCTTAGATGATATGGATTACCGCAGGTATAACAAGCTGTTCTTTTTTAGCGACTTCTTTCATTATATCTGTACTGGTAGTTGTTTCCATAGCTTCTCCCTCTGCCTCTGGGTGATTAGTCAAATTCAGATGAAATTTCGTCCTCGAATGAACTATCATCATCTTCACTATAAAAAGAGTCCTCAAGAGACCTCTCATCACAGGTATTAGCGTAGTGTCCTTTTCGATGGCATAACCAGCATGTTATATTTGCAAGGTATTTATTCTCCTATTTATTGTTGTAGTCACAAACACTTGAAGTGTGTCCATATTCATGGCATTTCGTGCACTTTGGCAGATACCAATATTTTTATTCAATTGCATGAAGCATTGTTTGAGCCTTTGTCTGCGGTTCGACTTGGGTTTAGCTGACTATTGGTGCAGGCTTTTCCTATTTTTTCTTCTCAGGACATTTGCTGATAAAGTGACCTTTCTTACCACAGTTATAGCATTCATCGGTGGCTCCCTTGAATTATTTCAACAAGAAGTTCACAAGTTCGGGACTTAAATCCATTGTTTGTGAATAGGTTCCTCCCCTAACCATGTTAAACCCATACTTGTACATGAGCTCTTTGACCTTCCTATCTTCATCAAAGGGACTCTTGTCATACTAGTATTCATCCTTAAGTTCTTCGACAAAAGGGAACATTTTAGTCCAGGCTGCTCCATGACCCTTTTTCTCCTTGTGCATGGTAACCCTCTTCTCTAGGTTGATAGGCAAGCATTTTCCTACATAAAATCGACCTTTTTCAAGCTTCAGCACATAAATCGTAAACTTCTTCTCAATAGTTCTGACTGCTGGAGTTGCTGCTTCAGGATTTGGTCTCATTTACAATATAGCATATCATCGAAAATGGAGACAATTAATCTCAAATGCACAGCCATTTTAATCTAGCAGTTGATCTAATATATATAAAATCAATATTAAATTTATTATTCTTTTTTCGTATTTTCTGTTGCAAGCTAAGGCTGATTTGTCTATTTCGTGGTCTTTTGTTGCCATTGCTTGAATTATTTCATGTGTTTTTCGCTGAAGTGCATCAGAATTTATTATTACTCTATTTTTTAATTATCTAGCTTGCATCTAATTTCCTTCTTTTTCTTCTTTTTATTGCCTACTTTCTTTTTCTAGATATTCTTCTGTCCGAACTCTAATATTTGCAGTTACTCTTCAGTTAAGTCCTCTTCGTCTTATTACTAATCGCCGCTTTACAGTACTAATTTTTATATTTATTTTTCCATGCCTTCAAGATCGTCAAGATCAACCATGCCACCCTGCATCATAGCCTTGAGCATTGCCATTTATATACTGCCTTCCATATCGTCATCATCGAAGCCAAGATCTCCACCCATTCCTCCAAACATCATCATTTGAGCAAGATCATTCATTTATTTAGTTGAAGGTCCTTTCTGGCGACCTTTGGCTCTGCCTCTTGCTGCTTTACCACTTTTTTTTGTCTTTTTTTTGTTCATGCCTGTGAACATAGCATCGAAAGTATTGAACTGTAATTTACTTAGATATGTACGCTGAGAACTTAGTTGAGAAATTAGTCAAACCCACCGAAGCTAGACATAAACTCCTCAAGATCAATACCCTCAAGATCAGCAACACCATACGTATCATAATTTTCTCTCTTCTGCGGGTCGTTCAATACTAAAATATACGCCAATACATACCTGTGTAGGCTTATGAAATCTGTCTGAACTTGACCATCGATTATTATTTGCCTTCATTTTTATCTGGGTGATGGATCTAGCATTAATTATCGCATTTTGTACTAAAGCAAGACGCTTGTATGATTGCTTTATTTACTGTTGACTTGCTTTTTTTGTCAACTAGAGTGTCTAGTAATAGTCGAATTTTTATGAAGCTGGGCCTTTCATGTTTGTATTGTATTTTATAATGGTGGTACTTCCACAAACTCTAAATCTTGTATAGTATATTAAAACATCCAAAAATAAAATAAAGTATCGGCTTCTTATTATATTTGTAACTCAGAGTCCTCTCTCAATTGGCGTAATCATCATTAGTGCGACTTACTTCATGATCTAAAATTCAATCTGATCAGCAATATCGCACATAAGTATTGTCCTTTCTTCTTCAACTCCTACTTTATCATCATAGTTTTTAATCTCGCTTTTGACTAGAGCATGCTCAGCTGCTAATATTTTACTGTAGTGGATTTTATAGCGATGAGAAGTCGAGCCAGAGTCATTGTCCAAATGTATACCTGCTAAAGTTGTGGAATGTTAGTATAATTTTTAACGAATTTGGTTTGCAAGGGCGGAAAAACTGTCCTATGTTATACAGAAGAATGTTGTTTCGAATGTTGAACCCCATGGAAGAGGCTATCCTTGAGTCTTGTAGTATGGCTGAAATTCTAGAAGGACCTCATTGACAGAATCAAAAACTGCACGATTGTGAGCATGAAGACTTTCCTCAATAGTATCAGACTGAAAATTTAATCCTTAATGCTAAAAATAAAACAAATAATTACCAGTTAGGTTTCAAAGCGCCAAAAAGTACTCTCTGGGATCAACTGTGAGCTCATTATAGTCGGTTTATTTTCTCGAACTCGTTTTAGTTTCTCTTCCAAAAAATATCCATATGTGCAATTTATTCTTTATATTAGACTTGCTTTCTAATGTAATTCAATGTAACAAAAAAGATTGGTCACATATGAAATTATAGATGGAGTATGCGTTGGGATACCTTTCTTATGAGAAAGCTACATCATGCCTCTCTGTTTCAAAAATCTTTAATTTAAAGCCATCTATACTGTTTGTTCATCGAGAATAAGTTCAGGTTCTTCAAATTTCTTTGCCATGTACAGTAAAAGCTATTTGTAGTGCATTTTTTAGGATCTTGTGAACCCTTCAAAATTTTTATCATCAGGCAAGAACAAAAATTCAAGCTAAGATAGAGTCTATGCGAAGCATTTTTATTAAGTTTCGAGCATACTTTCAAATGATTTTCTAATTTTGTTATCCTCTTGTTCAGTCTGGCATTAAAAATCTGCATTTGCAGTTGACTATAGTTTACGATCTGTCGGCTGCGTTGCTTTATCAATCAGCTCTCTTTTATTTAAATTAACATTTAGTTGCTATTTATGGTTGTCTCGCTTATCAGGCTGCTCTTTTTGAATTGTGCTTAGCACAGTTGAAGGTTAATAAGCTTTAACATCTTGTTGATTTACAATAGGTTGATGTCTCTGAGCATTTTCATCAATCAATTGAATCTTAAATATAATTTTACGTTGTTCGGTATTCTCGATTGGTAAATAGACATCACGGTACATAAAATATTACTGGTGAATCTTTTTACGTTAAGTTAACTCTTATTCTTTCTATTTCTTGCGTTTTATAAATTTCTTGATTGTTTTTGCACAGTACTCACTTGATGTTAAATCTTTATTTTATTTCATCTTAGTCTCTTGCTATACTTTCTTCTTCTTGATCACTTTTGTAGTTTTTTACTTTGTTACTGCTTTTTTGGATTATTTGGTCAGTTTAGCATTACTGGGAGATCGTGCTAGAGTCGATCTTGAATCAGCTTCTGCTAATTTTTTGGTTGGAGCTTTCCTTTTTGTTGCTTTGTTGAGTATATCGTCAGATTGTGATCGCTTGAGCTGGGATGATGCTTGATTTTTCTTACGCTTTGGAACATTATTTATATTCATTTTCGATTATTATCTAACATTGATTATTATCAATTTTATTATATATCACATTTCATATCACAATTCTTAAGCTTTTTCTGCACTAGCTCCATATTTATTGGTGTAATAAATCATTTGATTCAAATCCCAGGAATTAATTGTAAAAAATATAATTAATTTTAATCAAATTAATGAGTTGCCAACTCTCAATAACTTCATGAACTATTTATTGATATGAAATGAGAGAATTGACAATTTTTTGATTTTACGAAAATTGTTAAAAATTTATTTATCAAAAATACTTCAAATACAAGGAATTTATCATGAGCTAGTGAAGGTCTATTAAGCCCATTGTTCGACAGAAAAGGTCGAGTGTTCTAAATTTTTCTTATGTGTTCAAAAGATAGAATCTTAGTTTTTTCAAAGGTGTGGATACGCATTGGAAATTCATATCGCCATGAAAAATATACAAATCGGTCAATCTTCTTTCTATGATCGGAAAAAAGCTGAAGAACATATTAGCAGGTAATTTTTAAAAGACAACCGATGTTGAGTGACTTGAAGATTGATCATGGCGGAATGGCCCTCTACAAGAAAGCAAAAAAATAAAATAAGCATAAAAGGTTTGAAAAAATCTAGGAGTTTTGAGCATAAAAAATGGTTCAAATAAATAAAAAGATCTCATTGTCCATAAATAATTATTCGCTTTTTGTGTTATATTTACATTATTAGAATTGTAAAGTCAAACCGGGATCGAAGAAGTATTGTTTTTTGGACCCAGATATGTTAAACAAATGCAAAAATTGAATGTCTGTACAAGTTTTCAACGGTTTGTGTTCAAGGATAATTTTTTCCGAAAGCAGACAAAATTAAGCACAATGGTAACATTTGATAATTATGTTATAAACTTCAATAAAATTTAAACAGAAGTACTCCTGCTCACAATTTTCTTATAATTTAACATATTATTCATTGATTTCCATTGAGTACACTTCTCCTAGTTAATAGGTCTACATATAAGTGTTAGACTTGTTACTCAAGATTATTTCGTATCTCCATCGTTATTCGCATTTAGCACGAACTCGCACTCCTTGATCTCTAGCTTCATGTTCAATAACAATGAAGTTAAAAGAGTCTTATTTTAACTGTTAGATTGTTTTTTTTGGAAAATTGGGCCCCATCAGGAAAGTAAGATTATCTCTTACCAATATATGGATATCAATTTTATGCTTAAAGTGTATAGATTTGAAGAATGCGAGTGTGTATAGCCCAAATAATAACTGCTACTTTAATGGGCTGTATATATGGTGCAGTTTTGATCAAGTACATATAATAATTTAAATGGAAACAGAAATTGACAACTACTTCTGTTAGTGGCCCAAGGGTATTGAAAGTGCTAAATGTGATGAAGCACTGCCCAATTAAACACTACCTTCGACACTGGAATAGTATGCCGAAATTGTTGCTAATTCCTATATCAGTCTGGCCTTAATCATCGCCGTGGAAATTGAAAAACCTACAACCATTATGAAGAAGATGATACGGAAACCACTGAAGGGTAAGCCAAGGACTAAGAGGGATAGAGCTAACTCGCTTGCTACTCAAAACAATGACGAAGAAGCTCTTGATATTTTAAAATATTCAATCTCAACGGAAGCCTGTGGAAACTGAACTGATTCTAAATATTTTCCTTTTCTTTACTATAACATTCCCACTATTTTGGGCTTTATATTAAAAAGTCTCTAAGTCTTACGAATGTCTCTCCCGCTTTTTATTGTGAGTCGCCAATAAAAGACAATAAATCGACAATTTAAAAAAATTAAAGATTATCTAAACTGAACTTAGACAGGCTGATACCTTCAATATGAAGTCCATAAGTTTAAAAATGAAGTGTAATCCTAGTTGCTGGCATAAAACATATATTTCTGGTTGTATTAATTAATCGTTATTCTTATTCTTTCTATATTACCGGCAGTAATTAATACTCAATATCACAAAAAGTCAACAAAAGTAAATGAAAGGTTAGTAATTGATGAGTTTGATCATATTATTCAATATTATGATAAAATATTCAAGTAAGTATTTTTTAAATTTTTTAAGCAAGAGAAACGCCTATATTTTTCATAATTTTATTAGGAATGTTAATGAAAAAGTATTTAAAGTTCTAGGATGAGCTAATTGTTTCCAATTATTATAGTATTTCGTTAGACAAGTAGACAACGGAATTGGATTAAGGGTCAGCCATAGTAACGATCGAATAATATGAAATAGATGGAAATTATACTAGATGGTGACGAAAAAAATGTGAAAGAGCAAGAAATCGAATAAAAAATAATAAATTACATTCTTTTTACTCAAATTTTTCTAAAATAAATTATTTTAATATTGAGAATTTGATTGAATTTTACAAGCATCTTCAGTCCTGATGTCTGATAGTAGTCTCTATTATATATTAAAATCACAATGTCAGCAATATTTAGTTTTAATATTTTGTACAATATTTTATTAACTCGTAAACATAATATAAAATGTGCTATGAGAATAATTTCCATAAATAGACTTGGTTATAGAATTCATATAATAATCGAAATTATGCAGGTAGCTAACAATCAATGCAAGCAACGCGATAGTCGTAAAGCAAAAACCTCTATATTATTCTAAGTTAAGCACAACAATACAGATCAAAATATCTAGTTTGGGCAAAGTTTCAACATTATATCACTAAATACTCCATCTAGATTAATGGCGACTCATAAGCGAGCACCATGCTAGGAAAGTAAAACTGAGCAAAATCTGTCGATTAATAGAACTATGGCGAAAAGAGCGCATCAAAGCAGCAAATTGACTCTTAAGATCAACAGTGGGAATAATATTGTCATCGATTAGGAAAATAATCGAGGGCAGTCGCTGCATCAAGTTCCCACATACAAAAAATTATAGATTGGTGAAGTCATGGACAAAATCCAGAAAAAGCATATGATCACAGTTGAGAAGAATAAAGTTGTGACTGACTTTGCTGCATTTAGTAATATTGTTAATGAATTTTTATAAAAGATAGATGGGCTGCAACTGGAGAACTGTGAACTGACTGGCAAAGTTAAGAAGTACTAAAATTATTTTAAAGAACTCAAAGTGAAATAAACTCCTTAGGCATTAGATATGATTCTTGAGCCAACATCTCCATCAGGCAATAACAACTCATCTAAGTCTCAATCTTCAAACCAGCTAAAAATACTTAACTTGGAGCGCAAAGTGTAGACTCTAAACTACATAATAAAAAATTATCGCTCAAATAATAAAGAATAGGTCCGTTAATTTGAGAAGAAAGTTAACGAATACAAGCCTACTCTATAATCATAATTAGTGCAAATGTTGTCATAATCCAATAAAAAGTGTGAGTAAATGAGCAAAATAGTAGAATATTTTTAAAAGCAGTATGAGCAGGTGTATAAAAGTGGTAACTGGGTTGAGCTTGTCCGCAATCTTAAGCAAAAAGATGAGGAAATAAATAAGGCACATCAAAGAATTAATGAATTAGAGCAATAAGTTCAAATTAATAAGGTTGAGGCATAACAAGTACAAGTCTATCGACAACAACTAACTGTGCTTAACTGTGAAATTATGGAGAGAAATTATTAATTGGGAGAACTTAAGAAAAAACATGAACAACTAAATCAAGACAAAAATAATAAATAGAATGAGTATGAAGAACTTTTACGGGCTAAAGAAGAGTTAACTTATAAATATTAAGCTCTGGTTCCATTATAGACCAAGATCAAATAAAAGTAAGAGATAATCCGCAAGAACAGTCAAGCAATCACTAGAATGCAAGCATAAAATTACAGTCTCAAAAACAAAATTGGATCTCTAATGAAGAACTCTGAGAGTTAATTATTCAACAAACAGCCGTGGTCAGTTGAAACAATATAAAAGTGCAGTACGACAATTTAAGAGCTTAGTAGTCGATTCAGCGAGTAACTTGATGCTTTGCCTTAACAAAATAAGTAGTTGACTTCTTTCATGACTCATCTGTTCTAAAAAACAAAGACTTCGTTTGAGAAAATAGTAAATTTTGTTTAACATAGATTGAATAATATCGGACTCATTTGAAGTAAGCCGTGATGGAATGCAAATAATTACGCAATCACCTCGATACGATGATCGGTGCCAATAAGAAGAAGTACGAGACTGTTCAGCAAATCCTTGCAGATATTGGAAGTATTGATGTAAAGAGAAAGAGATGTGATTAGTCACATGCAAAAATCGATATTAGAGAGGATTGTGGGTCATGCGTTAAGTGGGTGCTGCACTGGGGACAGCTTAATTCTCTATATGGTCAGCAAGGAGCACTTGTTAAGAAACTTACTGAAATTGAGTGAATGCTTTAATTAATTAATCTTATCAAAGTGGTTAAAATGTTCATTTCTTAAACTTATGTTATTATTGTGTCTTATTTTTATAATTTTTCGATGTAACTTGTTTATTCAGCATTTTTCTTCAAGACTTATTTCGAGAATAGATCTGTTATTTAGTAATAATGAAAGTTTATAATATACCCTTTATAATACACGTATGAGAAGCCTAATCTTGATCTCGCTAACAACCTTAGTGTGTTCCATTCTAGATCACACTTACTATGATGCACTGGAGCTACCAGTCAGCGCCTCTCAAGAAGACATTCGAGAATCATTTCGTAGACTTTCTAGAAAATACCATCCGGATCGAAATCCTGAAGCCAAGGGACAATTCTAGAAAATCAATGTTGGTAACACTCTTTGTTATCTTCTTAGCATATGAAGTATTGTATAACGAAGATAAGAAGTTCCTGTATGATCGAGTCGGCAGGACAGAAATGAATGATCCAATGGTATATAACAAGTTCAACTTCCAAGCCCTTAAAGGCCCATAGCTCAAAATAAAACTTTTCCTCTACTTGAAAGATCTATTCCTAGGCAAATCGTTGTAAGTCATGATCCAAAAACAAATCGCATGCCCTCACTGCAAAGGCACAGGCGCAGACAATCCTAACGATGTGGTAAGATGCAACGAATGCGAAGGTAAAGGCAGAGTCACCCGTCGTGTTGAACTAGGCGGAGGATATTATAATTTATTCACGCAGACATGCCCTAGATGTCAAGGTAAAGGATAAGTTATTGGTCGAGTATGTCGAGTTTGCAGAAGACAGAACATTATTCCAGGATTATAAGAGTTTAATATTAGAGTCAAACCAGGAACAGCTAGTAATGCGCTATTAAGATATACTAATATGGGTGACTAGAGAATGCAAGGCGCACCAAGCGATGTAGTATTCGAAATTGTGTAAATTTCAGATCGTCAATTTAAAAGAGATGGCAATGACTTGAAAATGACGATGTAAATTTCACTTGAAGAGGTATAATTAAATTAATTTAGGCAATTCTAGGATTTAGTAAAACTTTCAAGCATTTGGATGGTCGCTAAGTGAGTCTAGAGCAGGAGAGCATTACTCAACCTGGTTCGATCAAAGTGCTAGAAGGCGAAGGCATGCCAATAGTCGATAGTAAATAGAGAGGCAATTTGTACATTAGTTTCAAGGTCAAAATTCCTGATTTCACAGGTGAAGAACTTGATTAATTAGAAGAGTTCTTTAAAAAGCGAAAATGAGCATGTTATATATATTTTGTTTTGTAAATATCGCTAAAAGATGATACTATAAAATGGACCATATTAGAAAAAGGAAAATCAGTGACGAATTGGCTCAATTCTTGTCATACCATTGCAAATATTCAGGGCCTAGAACATCTTTAACTGACAACCTCTCATGTGGGTTAACACGCAGCAAAGATTCGATCAAATGCTTGCTCTTACTCGATATATCGTTATGAATGTACTCGAAATGGCCATCTCTGATCTTTTGGAATAACTCATCTTCGTTCTTGGCTCGGAATGGGTAGTTGCCTTGCAGCATAACATACATCAGTATTCCCATCGACCACATGTCAGTGTAAACGGGCACATGATCCTTCTTTGATACAATTTATGGTGCCATGTAAGTCGGTGTTCCACAGAATGTATCGATCGTAGCTGGAGGTTTCGATTCAAGACTAAAGCCAAAGTCGATCAGCTTTAGATGTTTATGTCTGTTCAATAATATATTTTCGGCTTTGATGTCTCGATGGACAATGTCTCGTTAGTGAAGATAGTTTAGTGTCTAGGCGATTGTCTTAAAAAATAACTTTGCTTCTGATTAAGCTAATCGATGTTCAGGTTTTGAAAGTAGGTAATTGTACAGTGAATTCGCTCCTCCGTATTCAAGAATCAAATATATCTAAGTTGATGTCTAAATAGTCTAGATTAGTTTTGCAATTATTGGATGATCTAGAATTGAGAGGATGTTTATTTATCTTTCTAGATTCTTAATTTTATTAACCTAGTCTAATCTTTTCTTTTAATACACTTTAATGGCTACTTTTTCGCCTGTTCTTCTATCAATACCCATTCTTACGATTCCATATGCTCCTTTACCAAGCTCTCCAAAAATTTAATAAAATTTGATTGCCTATTCATTTTTAATTTAAACATTGCAGGTAAGTAATTTCTTTTTCACAACTTTTCTTTTCTCAATATTTTAATTCTTTTTTATTTTCAACTGCTTTAAATAGTTCGGAGCATTCTGAGTTGTCATTAAGTTATTCAACAATTCAGCATTCGCTATTCTCGCTCGCTGCTATTATTTGTCTAGTGATTACTATGTTCGTTTTGGGTTCGAGTATTTCTCACGTGAGTATGGCTTCAAGTTTGAGCCTGAGCCTGCTAGATGCTTTTTACGTGAAAGGAAGGTATCGTTTGTTCGTTGAGTCAATGATATTACATTTTAACGCTAGAAATCGTCCTTATCATGCGAGCTAGTTCTTTTATGACCGACTAGATCGACAATTCTTTTCTGCAGTGAATCAGGCTGCTTATCATCGACTCTTCGCTTGGAATTCAAATTAGCCTCTGAAATAAGATGACTAAGGTACTTAATTTGCTGAGATTGAGTATTCTTTTCTAGTACACTTCGAAGCTGCATCGACTGCCTTTATCTTAGCTACGTTACGAATGCTTAGGGTCATCTCGATTGTTTTGCTCGGGGGTTGTGGGCTTGCCATTACTATTTTTACCTGCCTTATATCACATATACGCTTGAACCGGATGAAGTTTGGTGTTATGTTGCGCTGAGGCACAAACTTTTACTTCACGCTATTCATAATTGTACTGGGTCGAAAGTAAATTATAACTGTAATATAAATAAATCAGTCTCAATTGCTTGGTTACACTTTTTGCAATGGCCCTCCATTTCAATAGAGACCAATAATAGTTCATAAACTAGACATAAGAATATTATAGAATATTGAGCACTAATGAACTAAATTTATCATTATTTAATGTTTAATTTGGAATGTCGATGATTAAATTTGATATTTGCATGATGTTAGATGTGTCTACATTGAATTTATATGAATATTATATGGTTTTGTAAAAATATGCTTTTTCACTAAATATGTTCGTAATATACGCAATGTTTAAAT
>APMI01000028.1_pt1 | contig 14352 bp, 15 predicted proteins | sample 667938 | NCBI WGS metagenome assembly APMI01 (sample SAMN01084076, study PRJNA167559) | wastewater metagenome | biome: Wastewater | place: Denmark: Ejby Moelle, Odense | collected 2011-11-28 | reverse complement strand
CTATAAATGAGGCAGGCACAAGCTGCAGGTCGATTTTTCGGCTCCCGGATGTGGCCGGGTAAACAGATGTAGTAAGTTTAAAATCGCATTGAACGGCACAAAAACCAACTCCCTCAAAATCGATTTCCAAAACATGCATGGTTTTTTACCTTATTGATAAAAAAACCGGAACAAACTACTGTATTCAGACAAATAGTTTAATTCCGGTTGTTGCCTTTACTCCTAGAAAAAGGCTAAATGTTTACTCACATTTTTTTCAGGATGATGGCTGTTCCCATACCACCGCCGATGCAAAGCGAAGCCATACCATATTGCTTGTTATTGTGTATCATTTCGTGCACCAGGCTAACAGTAATACGGTTACCCGAAGCTCCAATGGGATGACCCAGCGCTATGGCACCACCGTTCAGGTTGCAATGTTTGTCGAACCATTCGGGATCAAGCTGATGATCGGTGCACAACTGGCTGATAACCCCCAGCGATTGTGCTGCAAAGGCTTCGTTGAGTTCAACCACATCCATATCGGCAAGTTTCATACCTGCTTTATGAAGTGCGTTTGCAATGGCAGGCACAGGCCCCATTCCCATAATGGAGGGATCAACACCGCCCTGGCCAACGGATACAATTTCGGCCAACGGAGATAAATTGTATTTTTTAACAGCCTCTTCTGATGCTACCAGTACAAAAGATGCACCATCGTTAATTCCCGATGCATTACCGGCAGTTACACTACCATCCTTTTTAAATGCCGGGCGGAGCGAGGCCAGTTTTTCGGGTGTAGTGGACCTGTTTACAAACTCATCGGTATCGAAAACAATGGTTTCTTTTTTAGTTACAATTTCAACCGGCACAATTTCGTCCTTAAACCTTCCATTATCAATGGCATCAATAGCTTTGCGCTGCGATCCGTACGTAAAAGCATCCTGCTGTTCGCGGCTGATCTGGTATTTTGCAGCTATATTTTCGGCTGTAATACCCATATGTACGTTTTCGAAAGCATCCGTGAGCCCATCGAGCACCATGTGATCAACGGCTTTAAAATCACCCATTTTAATACCATTGCGCATCGAGCCCGGAAGCAGGTAGCATGATGCAGACATGTTTTCGGTACCCCCGGCAAGAATCAGGTTAGCTTCGCCGGCTTTAATATTTGTGTAAGCATTCAAAATGGCTTTCATACCACTGCCACAAATCATGTTAATACCATAGGCCGGAACTTCGCTGGGGACACCAGCCCTGATGGAAGCCTGGCGGGCAACGCCCTGGCCCTGGCCTGCCGAGAGGATATTCCCGACAACCACTTCGTCGAGGTTAGCCGGGTTAATACCTGTTTCGGAAATAATATTTTTAATAACCAATGAAGCCATTTCGGCAGCCGAAACTCCGGCCAGTGAACCTCCAAATTTGCCGATAGCGGTCCTTTTTGCGGCAACAATATATACTTTGTTCATTATGTGGGATTTAAAAGAGTTTAGAATTATTTCGATCAGGAAAGACTAACTTGTTTCATATCTGTAAGCTCTTCCGAAATAATCAGGGTTGCTTCGGTTTGGGCCTGTATTTCCTCAACGGTAAACAAAGGATTTATTTCGGTGAGTTTTATTCCCTCCGGTGTTACTTCCATAACACCCATTTCGGTTACGATCAAATTTACCTGGCCGGCAGCGGTTAAAGGCAGCGTACATGATTTGAGGATCTTTTTTTCACCGTTGGCCGTGTGCTCCATGGCGATGATAACTTTTCGTGAACCAACTAGCAAATCCATAGCACCACCCATGCCCGGGGTTTTTTTGCCTGGTATCATCCAGTTGGCGAGGTTTCCTTTTTCGTCGACCTGCAAAGCGCCCAGCACAGTTACATCAACATGTCCGCCACGGATTACGGCAAAAGAGGTAGCACTGTCGAAACTCGAAGCGCCCGGCAAGGCAGTAATAAAACCACCACCTGCATTAAGCAGGCAGGTATCTTCCTGACCAGGCTCCGGGGATGGTCCCATACCCAGCAATCCATTTTCTGACTGCAGCGTTACCTTTACATTGGCAGGCAGGTAATTGGGAACAAGTGTAGGCAATCCAATGCCAAGGTTTACCACGTTGCCGTGATGCATTTCGAGTGCAACACGCCGTGCAATCACTTCTCTGATTAGTTTTTTGTCCATCGAAATATTATTTATCCGTTAAGTCTTTTGTTAAGTTCCTGGGCAATATACGAAGCCACATGATTGGCATACGAGTTCATGGAGAAACCGGCATCGTAGCCAAGTTCCTTAGCCAGTTCGTGCGAAATACGCGGGCCGCCGCAAATAAGGATTACCTTGCTGCGCAGGCCTTCGGCTTCGAGCATCTCGACCAGTTCGGTAAGGTTTTGAATATGCACATCCTTTTGGGTTACTGTTTGCGATACCAATAAAGCATCGGCTTTCATTTCGATAGCCTTGGCAATAAACTCTTCATTGGGCACCTGGCTGCCCATGTTAAGGGCTTCGAACATTTCGTAGCGCTCAATGCCATAATGACCGGCATAGCCTTTCATATTCATAATGGCATCAATACCTACAGTATGAGCATCGGTTCCGGTACTGGCACCTACCACTACTATTTTGCGGCCTATATGCTCGCGGATAAAAGTGTCGGTTTCGTCCATATCCCAAACAGTTGAATCCACTTTTGGAACATGAATAGTAGTAAAATCGACAGTATACGCACAGCTACCGTAACAATTGAAAAAGGTAAACCCAGGGGTGAGTTCCTTGTAAAAAACAACCTGCGGGTTTTCGAATCCCATTTTTTTCATCAGCAGTTTGGCAGCTTCTATGGCTTCGTCGTTGCAGGGAACAGGAAGTGTAAAACTAATTTGAGTTTTACCATCGTTCATGGTATCGCCGTAAGGTTTTATTCTGGTCAGGTCGAGCGTTTGATCAAAATCATTCCGCTCCATTGAATATAATCCGCCACTCATTATTCGTGTCCTCCTTTCATGATTGCAATAAACGGGTTCTGATAATTTTTCCCTTTCTCAACTACACCGGCAAGGCCTTTACCCCCGTTGCGTGGCCGTTTTACATCACCGAACATACCTTTTTCGAGTGATGAGAAAAGTCCTTCGTGGCTGATTTTGCCCAGGATTTCTAGCGCTTCGTCAAGCACCTGATTTGCACGGGTGCACACGATTCCATCCTTTTTAAACTCCATTTCAGTGCCTATATCTTTCATATTATTGAAGATATACCGTGCATTTTCGATGGCAAGGTACCGATCGGACATAAAAGGTGTGTGAACAGCTTCGGTAATCATACCGAGTAATTGCAACCCCTGGCCGGTCCAAATTGAAATCTGGTTAAACAAAGCATTCTGTATCTGTCCTTTAAATATGTTGCCAGTCATAAATTTGGTAGGAGGCATATATTTTAAAGGTGCTTTAGGAAAAATTTCGCGGGTCATCTGCGCCTGTGCCAGTTCATACAGGAAACCGTTTTCCATGTCCGGATGCATTTCGAAAGCATGACCCAGTCCCATTTGTTCTTCGGGGATGCCGGCAAGCAAAGCCAACTGCTCATTGATCAGGTCGGAAGCCAGTACCGTTCGGGCTTCTTCGTAAGCATCGGCGGTGGTGAGGTAATTATCTTCACCTGTATTGATGATAACTCCTGCAAAGCCATTGATCACCCGGGAGAAATACTGGTCGATCATAGTGCGTTGCATATTGATATCGCGAAACAGGATGCCGTAAAGCGCATCGTTAAGCATCACGTCAAGCCCTTCGAGGGCGCCCATAACGGCAATTTCGGGCATGCATAACCCGGAACAGTAGTTACAGAGCCGGATATACCTGCCCACTTCCATGCTCACTTCATCAAGCGCTTTACGCATAATGCGGAAATTTTCCTGGGTGGCATACGTACCGCCAAAACCTTCGGTGGTAGCTCCAAAAGGCACATAATCGAGAAGGCTCTGGCCTGTAGTACGTATAACGGCTATAATATCGGCACCCTGCCTGGCAGCCGCCTGGGCTTGCACCACATCCTCATAAATATTACCGGTAGCAACGATAACATAAATATATGGTTTTGCGCCTTCGCCAATGGTATTGATATAGTTTTCGCGGCGTTGCCGGTTGCTTTTAATACGTGCAATGCTTTGGCTGATATAGGGTTGCAGCGCCAGGTTGATCTGTTCGGTTGCATGTATTGGCAAGCGGGTAATATCCAGTTGCGAATCAGCGATTTGCTGAGCGATTTGCTGAGGGGTAAGCCCTGTTTCGACCATGGCATTGCCGATATAAAACATCACGCCTTCACCCAGCATTCCTTTTAATTTCAAATCGTCGACAACCACATTGGGAAGGGGCACTTCGTTTGCATCAATACCGTCGATACCAAGAAGCCGGCACAAGGTACGCTCAACGGCTACAGTGGTGTATGTTCCAACAAAATTCTGAACATCGGCTGCAATTCCGCTGGCATACTGCCTGGCTTTGTGTACCTTCTCAAAATCAAGTCCAAGTTTACTTATTTGCATATATATTCCTGTTTCGTTATTATGAATTCTGTTTTAAAAACTGCGCCGCGAGTTGTATGAGCTCGTCCTCAACTCCAAGTATTGATGCAATGCGCAACGCTTCGAGCGGAACATCGTCAGCATCATGTTCGAGCAGCGAGTAATCCATATAATTATTGATATTGTTCACCGTGATTTTCTCATTGAATTCGCCGGTTAACATTCCTTTAACCCTAAGTTTGCGACATGGCGCTTTTATATTGCTGTAATGCGTGGTTACCAGGCTTGGGATGCACGATTGTGCAAGCAAGGTAACAAGGGCATTAACAATGGCCCTGCCTTCGGCGGGATTGGTGGTACGTGCTGGTTCGTCAACAAGGGCGAGCAATTTTTTACCTGTACGAGCTGCGCGTAACATTTTATTGATGTTTAACATCTCGGCTGCAAACGACGAAAGCCCATTGAGTTCCGATTGATCGTCGCCCATATTGATCAGGATTTCGTCGACCGGTACAATAGAAGCTTCTTTTGCCGGGACATAAAACCCGAACTGGAACAGGTACTGCGCCAACGCCACTGTTTTCAGCAAAACGGTTTTTCCACCCATATTGGCACCGGTAATCAGGCAGGGTAAAGGTTCAATGGTAATATCTACCGGCTGGAATGCTTTCTGCTGCTGCTCGAGCATTTTTTTTACCCAGGGATTAAAGAGCTGAATATAACGTGTGTTCTCAGCAGAAGTATGTGGCCTGCTCAAATCATTCTGCACAGCCTGGATGGCTTTTGCAAAAAGGATATCAATGGCAGCAAGCATTTCGTGAGCCTGCATCAAGCCTGCAGTTTCACTGAACAGGTTAATCGAGAGTTTCTGCCGGATGTTATCCTCCAGAACAAGGCATTTCTGCCTAACAATCTCCGCCTGTCCGGGGTTTTCGGCCATTAGATTTTGTTGCTGTTTCCGGAGCTCTGCCAGTTCCTGGCTATATGCCGGGTAAATGTAAAATTGCGGAAGTTTCTGATTTTCTGGATCCAGTAAAGCGATAACTTCCTGTAACAGCGGAAGATCCACCAGGTTGCAATCCAGCATTTCAAGGTTTAGCCTGACGGATTCGCTTAACAGGCAGAAATGTTTGATTTCGAAAAGCCCGATATCGTCGAGCACCTTAGCTGCCGAAAGGTTGGCCAGCGTACCCTGTATATCGCGCAGTTGCTGTAGGTCGTGCCTGATGGCTTCAACCGGTATTGCCAGCTTTTCCTGCTTTACAACCTCAACAAAAAAGGCAAGCTTTTCCAGTTCATTTTCAATTTGCTGAGCATTGGTTAACATCTCCTGCGAAAGCAACATGCGCCTGCCGGCAGCCGAGCAAATATCAAGGCTCTCGACCATGAATCTCATGCCGCTGCTAATGCTGACAATATTTCGCAAGCTTGCCATCTTCAGATTTTTCGAATATCATATACCGGTATTCCCAGGCTTTCCGACATGGTATCACACAATTTGTGCGAATCGAGAATAAAGCCTTCGGGCGAAACCGGGTTTACACATACTGCTATTAATTTGGTACGAAGCAAAACCTTTATACGACCACCTTTATTTACAAAAGCCCTGTAGGCTTCGGGGGTTACAAACATGCGGGTGAAGTCGCGTACAATAAGGGTAATTTGATCTATATTTTTCTGTACCCTCAGGAAATTTAGCAAACTATCGCTTACAGCACCTGTAACAAACAACATTTCACCCGATCCGAAAAGCTTGTCCCGGTATTTTTCAAGTAAAAAAACCGAAGGAATTCCGAGGTTGGTGATATTCCAGTTGCTGTCGATGGCAAATATTCCGCTTTCCAGTGCCAGGAGCTTGTCATTTATCGGCGATTGAAAAACCTCTATCTGCATAAGCCCGTAAACAAATTTTGTTTTTCGTACCAGGGTGTGCATATTTGGTGATACAGCGGCTCCTGTGGCAAGTATCATGCTTTCGGTAACTGCCGGCGAACCCGGGCTTAAACGCGAAAGGGCTCCGTCGACAATAGTGGTATGCACTCCGTACTGCTGCATATCACTGATAGTTTGCCGAAGCCAGGTGCTATCTGGAGGTCCTGAAAAAATTACTTTCCCTCTTCCCTTTGCCCTGGCAGTAACCAGTCTGCCCAGCGATGTGCTCCGCCTGCTTACCGCCATTATTTCGGCATCCAGTTGCTTTTCGCGATAATGCTTTTCGGAGGTGACAAAAATAAGATTTTCAAAAAGCTCAATTTCGGGTTTCTGCGTGAAAGAAACCTGGTCAACAGATTCACCATCAATTCCTATGGATGTGAGGGCAAGTTGTTTTCCCGAATGTTCAAGCCTTTTCAGTATATAGTTCAGGCATTCCGTTTTACCGGTGTTCTTTTCGAGCCCGACTATCGACATACTCTTATATTGCAATATGTCACCCGTAAAAGGCATTCATCAGTTGTTTAATATGTTGTTAACTACTTCTTCGGATTCAACCGAGGAATTGTTTCTGATCTTACGCAGTAAGCCTTCCGGTTCGAGCGACAATTGATCGCCCTGCAACAGCGAGGCAACACCTTCGGGATTTTTTACCGATACACAATCGGGACAATGGCAATCGCTGGTGTACTCCTCGGGTTGCGAATAGGTTGTGATAACACCTTCGAAATTACGCAGCACCACTTTGCCCGGACTTTGCGAAATGAGGTAAGTTGGCATTACCGGTATTTTACCGCCGCCACCGGGTGCATCGACCACAAAAGTGGGTACTGCATAACCGGATGTATGCCCGCGTAAGTTCTCAATGATCTCGATCCCTTTTGATACCGGGGTACGGAAATGCGACAGACCCTGCGAAAGGTCGCACTGGTATATATAATACGGGCGCACCCTTATTTTAACCAGCCCGTGAACCAGGTTTTTCATCACATTAACGCAATCGTTCACACCACGAAGCAGCACAGATTGGTTACCGAGCGGAATGCCAACATTCGACATACGGTCGCATGCCAGTTTCGATTCAGGGGTTATTTCGTCGGGATGGTTGAAGTGTGTATTGACCCAGATCGGGTGATATTTCTTAAGCATATTCACCAGGTCGTCGGTAATACGTTGCGGGCAAACTACAGGCGTGCGGGTGCCAATGCGGATAATTTCGACATGCAGTATGGCACGCAGGCGCTGAATGATTGACTCCAGCATTTTATCGCTAACCATCAGCGCATCGCCACCCGAAAGCAATACATCCCTAACCTGGGGTGTACGGGCAATATAATCTATTGCTTGCTGAATCCGGTCGGTAGGAGCCTGGCAGTCGTTTTGCCCGGCAAACCTGCGACGGGTACAGTGGCGGCAATACATGGAACACATATCAGTGATCAGGAACAATACCCGGTCGGGGTAACGATGGGTGAGGCCTGGTACCGGTGAATCGCCGTCTTCGTGCAGGGGATCCAACAGGTCTACCGGGGACTGATAAAGTTCGAGTCCTGATGGCACTGCCTGTTTGCGGATGGGGCAATTGGGATTATTGGAATCAATAAGTGACAAATAGTAAGGCGTGATGGCCATTCGAAGCGTTTCGAGCGACTTTTTAACACCTTCTTCTTCTGATGGCGTAAGGCGAATATATTTCTTAAGCTGGTCAAAAGTCTCAATCCTGTTTTTTACCTGCCACTTCCAATCATTCCATTGTTCATCGGTAGCTTCAGGGAAAAATTCTTTTCTTCTGTTTACAGACATTTGCGTTCTATTTTTATTGTTGTATTTCTGCCGTTTTAAGGCTTCAAATGATTAAAATATGCTGTGGTAATTAATCGGTTCATTGGAACAAGCGGCTGAACCGGCATTTGATTACCGGATTCAGCCGTTTGCTGTATGTGCTGATTATTGTGAAGTAATGCACTCATTTGCCTGGCGAAAACCTTTGGCAGGATTTGTATTATGCATAAAGTTCAGTGAATACTTTTCGCAGGGAGTCGCATTCGCGAAGCAGTTGCAGTGTAATTTCGGCATGTCCTTTGGTATAACCGTTGCCAACAATCATGGTAACATCGCTTCCAACGCCTTCGGCACCCAGGGCAGCTTTGGTAAAACTGGTAGCCATGGAGAAGAAATACACTGTGCCGGTATCCTTAGTACACAGGATGCTGGTCATTTCGGTATCGGGGATGTTCACATTGTTGATGGTAATGTCGCAAAGTTGCCCGTCGGTAATTTCTTCAATTTTCTCGAGAACAGGAACCGGTACAGTAGCATCAGCTGTAAAAATATGATCGCAGAAACCCAGTTCTTCGAGGCGGTGTGCGCTTTTCTCGCTGCCACAAAGGCCAATTACTTTACCGGTTACGCCGGCACGTTTTTTTGCTTCGTAACAGCAGAGCATACCCGATTTACCACCGGCACCAATAATAAGAACGGTATCGCCGGGTTTCACGAGTCTTGCCGTTTGTGCTGGTGCACCGGCAACATCAAGCGCCGACAATGCCAGTTTTTCGGGCATATCGGCAGGTATTTTGGCATAAATACCACTTTCGAACAAAATTGCTTTCCCTTCAATATCAACCTGGTCGACATTTTTGCGGATGGCTTTTATTTTATCGATACGCAACGGGGTGAGCGATAACGAAACCAGGGTAGCAATTTTATCACCTACTTTCAGATCGGTTTTTCCTTCGAGGGCGGTTCCGATTTTTTCGACCGTGCCCAGCAACATACCTCCCGAACCTGTAACCGGGTTGCGGTGTTTGCCCTGTTTTGCAACGATATCGAGCATAATTTCAGCAATTTTGCTTTCGTCTCCGCCAGCTTGCTCTTTTATTTGTGTGAAACTGGCCGAATCTACATTTAAGGTCTGAACATTGATCAAAATCTCGTTATCGTAGATTTCGTCCATGTTATTATCAATTTTATTTGCCGGCTGCGGCAAAACGCCTTTGGGTTCAATTACGCGGTGAATACCGTATTTATTTCCTTTTTTCATTCTGTTAAAGCTATTAATGTTTGTATCAATTTTTTTGAAAATATTATACCAGCCCAAGTATGCGGCGTGCTTCGGCGGGAGTGGCAATTTCGCGACCCAGCTCTTTGGCCATGCGCACTACTTTAGCCACGAGTTCACCATTCGATTTGGCAAGTACACCTTTCGACAGATATACGTTGTCCTCGAAACCAACCCTTACGTGTCCGCCATCGATAATTGCAGCCATGGCAAGTGGGAACTCGTAGCGGCCAACACCGGCAACGGTATAGGTGGCATCGCCGGGAATACTTCCGCGCATAAACACGAAGTCGCGCAATTCGCCCGATATGCCCCCGTTAACACCCATCACAAAATCGAAATGCATGGGTTTATTGATGAAGCCTTTCTTTTGCAGGCGCAGTGCCATATCGATCATGCTCTTATCAAATACCTCCAGTTCCGGCTTTATACCCAGGCTGATCATTCGTTCGCCAAAGTACTTAATGGTGTTCTCGGTGTTCATAAACACTTCGTCGCCGCCAAAATTGAGGGTACCACAGTCGAGGGTAGCCATTTCGGGTTTCAGTTCAGTAGGCTGCAGGCGTTCGTCGTTGGACATGCCAACGGCACCACCGGTTGAGGGCTGTATGATAACATCAGGGATCACGGCCTTAATGGCGTTTATCATTTCGCTGAACCTAGCCTTGTCCTGGGTTGGCGTTCCGTCGTCGTACCGCACATGCAGGTGAATTATGCATGCGCCTGCATCGTAGGCTGATTTGGCTTCGCGTACAATTTCCTCAACGGTATAAGGAACAGCCGGGTTGTGCTCCTTCAGCACTTCGGCGCCGCAGATAGCTGCTGTGATGATCAGTTTTTCCATGCAGAAGAAGAATTATTTGTTATTACGCTGATTTTTTAATGGAACCACACAGGTGCCGCTGGCCTTGCAAACAACTACGTGCTGAACAAGCACATCAGCTGCCGAATCCGAAATATCGGGGCGTGGCGCAATTACCTTGCGGGCTTCAAAATTCATTTTACGTGAAGTATTACCAATTTGTGTGATCTCTCCAACAGCTTCAATATAATCGCCGGCATACACCGGGGCAATAAATTCAACATTGTCGTAAGCCTTAAAAAGACCTTCGTCGCCATCATTTTGAATCAGTAATTCAGTGGCTACATCGCCGAAGAGCTGAAGCATTTTGGCGCCATCCACCAGGTTGCCGCCATAATGTGCATCGTGCGAACTCATGCGCAGCCTTATCATCGATTGTGGTTTCATACTATTTCGTGTATTTCGGTTAGTTATTAACTATAAAATCGACAAAAATGCCCGGCGTATGCACATGTTCCATGCAGATGCGGCCGGTTTCAACCAGGTTTTCAACTTCAGCTATTACCAGGTCGGTAGCTGTAGCCATGAGCGGGTTGAAATTTTGTGAATTTCCCCTGTAAATCAGGTTTCCCTCGTGATCGCCTTTGTTTGCACCAATCAGTGCAATATCGGCACGCAAGGGTTTTTCGAGCAGGAATTGTTTGCCGTCAACGGTAACTATTTCCTTCCCTTCTGCTACCATGGTTCCGAGCCCGGTAGGTGTAAGAAAACCACCCAAACCGGCACCGCCGGCGCGAACCCGCTCGGCCAATGTGCCCTGTGGTACAAATTCAACTTCAAGTTCGCCGTTATTCAGCTGCTCCTGAGTAGCAGGGTTGGTGCCAATGTGCGATGTAATTACTTTTTTCACCTGCCGGTTTGCAACTAGCCTGCCAACACCTTTATCAGGGAATGCAGTATCGTTACAGATTATCGTCAGATCCTTCACATTGGCTTTTACAAGTGCATCAATAATCCGGGGAGGTGTTCCGCTGGCCATAAAACCACCAACCATTATTACTGAGCCATCTTTAATTTTTGCAACTGCATCTTCGAGCGGAATAAGCTTACTCATTTTCGTATTCTGTTTTTTTATGGGTTATACACCCGGCACAATTAATCATTTCAGTTCTATAGGATTAGATTATAACGCTTCCTGCCCCTGTTACTCTTGCTGCGTTCTACGGCTATCAAATTCAACCAAAAAACGGGTTTAAAAACCCGCTGAATTTGGAAGTAAAGGTAGTAATATTTTATTTGTGCTCAATGTTTTTAAAAAAGTCATGAAAGCCTTATCAATATTACGTTTCAGAAACAAATTCGATGTATTGCCTTCCATGATCTACTTAAATTTCGTCAGAGAATCACTTAAAATTCGCAATAAATTGATACCACTTACCGGGCATATTTAAAATAATATTTTTAACACTTAAATGCAAGAATTAGAATCCACTACCGCATTTATGGCAAACAGTTCAATCATTCCGCAGGTATACACGAAGATCAATTTGATATATAAGCCCACCATCTGAATTGAGCTGCACCTCGAAAATTATCAGTTTGACTGTTATTGCAGCTAATGCAGGCTGCATCCAAATTTTTATACAAAGGCAGCTTATCTTACCTTTGCATCCAAATTCATGATAAAATGGTAAACTGTCCGCCTTTCAAAAGTATAATACCCATACAGGTACGGTTTAACGATGTCGACGTGCTGGGGCATGTTTCAAATACCGTATACCAGAATTACTATGATGCCGGCAAACTGCATTATTTCGAAGAGGTGCTGCCGGATATGGATTATATCAGCAAGGGTGTAATTGCAGCATCCGTTAAGATCGATTACCTGAAACCGATTTTTATGAAGACCCGTATTTTGGTTGAAACGCATGTAACTCATATCGGGAATAAAAGCCTAACCATGGAGCATCAGCTGGTTGAGGAGTTTTCGGGAGAAATTTTATCAACCTGCACGGTAGTATTGGTTTGTTTCGATTTCAAAACCCAGAAAAGTATTCCGTTGCCCGAGGCCTGGAAAAAACAGATTATGATTTACGATACGGATGTACTTGTAAAAACCGAATAAGGAATGTATTCACGAGTAGTAATGGCTGTTTCGTAAATCTATGCTCACATTGTGTCAAGCCCTGGCGCAGCACTTCATTCATCAAAATACCTCTTACCAGAAAATTTAATAAAAATGTTACCCGGCTATGCATAATGCCCGGGTAATGAACTGTTTTATAAATGGTTGATTTATAACTTCATTTGCAACTCTCCGTTTTTTGTCGTAACTTAGGAAGTAATTACGGGCACTTATTATAAATTTAAAAATGGAGGAAAAATGAAAGCAAAACAGCCGTTTGAAATGAAACTCCATATTGATCCTTTGATGTTAAAGGTCATTCTGGGGGTGCTGCTGATTGCGCTGATCACAACAGGTTCAATCTCTGTTCAGCAAAATCAGAACAAAACTGCAATTCCTAAAGACCAGAAGCAACGGCAGGAATTGATGAAATCGAAAGGGCCTGATGCCAGTTTAACCATTCTTCCTGCCGGGTTAATGGGCAGGCCCGAGGTGCGTGTTTCCGAAGTAATAAGAGTCCTTCTCGAGCAGCAGGGACTGATGAATATTGAACTCTGGAATAAAGCTTATATCCCGTTAAACAAAACGCAACCTAAAGCACTTGCCGATTCAATCGGAAAATTTGTAAAAACACAGCCGATCACTACCGACTATGTTTTGTACGCCGAAATGAATGGGGAGCCTCAGAAACACCAGATCAGCGAGCTGCTGTGAATTGTAGTTGATAAATCCGGTGCAGTGGCATTTACTGATTTCCTAAGTGCGCAGGACGAAGTTTTTAAGCAGGCATAAGATCCTGACCCGATGGGCTATTCCATATTGCTGGTACAACGGCTCTGCCTGCAATTTGGGCTTAGCGACGAAACTGCCAGAAACACCAGGTCGGGTAAGATGGCGGACATATTGAATGAAAGAAGCGGGTTCCCTGCTGAAAAAGAAAGAACAGCAATACCTGAACGCCAGAAAGTGTTGAAGGCTAATTTTGCCCAATCCGGCCAGGTTGTATTCCCGGTTCGAACCCTTAACGGATCAAACAGCAAGGCTGCCGCAGAGGTTGTGAAGATGATCAACGATGCCGGGATTTGCAAAGTTGAACTTTCGAAAGATACATTACTGTTGAAAACGCCACAAAAGGATCCAAATGAAATAAAATTGTTGTGGTACCTGGCGCGTGATTTCAGGACTTATGTTAAAAAGAATCCACAGGATGCCGATTACGCCTTGTATGCTGATTATGCAATGCCCGGTTATGTTCATTTTATTGTTTGCGACCGCAGCGGCGAATGGGTTATCACCGATCTTCAGAACTCAATGCACCCCGATTTCAGGAACTTCGATATCAATATCATTGAAGGCTGCAATAAACTTGTGGTTGCACGGCTGCAGCATTATTTAAAAACTTCGGTAGCCGAAACAGTTAAGGAAACGATAAAGCAATCGGGCATTGAAGCTGGCAACAAAAAGTTCAAAGAATTACGGGCAAACAATACAGGCTATTACTTATCGGAAGAGGAAATGAATGCCCTGGGGTATGAATACCTGGGATTGAAAAAGGTAGCTGAAGCCATAGCCATTTTTAAAATGAATGTTGAGGCTTTTCCTGAATCATTTAACACCTACGACAGCCAGGGCGAGGCCTATATGGTTGCCGGGGAAAAGGAACTTGCCATACAAAATTATGAAAAATCAGTTCAACTTAACCCCAATAGCCAAAGTGGCATAGAAGCCCTCAAAAAGTTAAAGGCGAAATAAACCTGCAACCAGAAATTAAGTGGGATTTATCCGGGGATTAGCATAGTGTTTACAGGGAGTTTGTTGTAGTGTGATGCAAATTGTTGTACAAACAAAAAACCACTTACTGCCATTTTGCTGTAAGTGGTTGATTTTTAAGCTCCCCCTGCTGGACTTGAACCAGCGACCCTCTGATTAACAGTCA
>APMI01014730.1_pt1 | contig 14356 bp, 8 predicted proteins | sample 667938 | NCBI WGS metagenome assembly APMI01 (sample SAMN01084076, study PRJNA167559) | wastewater metagenome | biome: Wastewater | place: Denmark: Ejby Moelle, Odense | collected 2011-11-28 | reverse complement strand
GCCGCTGCATTGCTGGCCGCGCTGATGGGCGGCTGCGCCCGCACATCCCCGCCCGCCCCCCCGGCGCCTCGCCCAGTGAAGGTCGAGGTCATCGGCAGCACAAGCGCGCGGCTGACAGAGTCCTTCATCGGCACCGTTCGGGCGCGCCAACGCTCCGAACTCGGATTCGAATCATCTGGGCGCATCAGCGCCATCCTGGTGGATGTCGGTGACCGCGTGCGCTCGGGCCAGGTGCTCGCCCGCCTGGATGAAGCGCCCGCGCTGCGGCGCTTGGAAAAGGCTGAGGCAGACCGAGTTGCTGCAGCTGCGGCATTGGTTGAACGCACCACGCAGCTCCGGCAGAACGAGTCGCTGGCCAAGGATCACATCGTCTCGCCGGTGACGCTCGAATCCGCGCAGACGCAGCACCGTATCGCTCAAAGCCAGCTCCAGGCCGCCGAAGCCGCACTGGCGCTGGCTCGGAGGGAGCTCACCTTGTCTCGCATCACGGCGCCGTTTGACGGCGTCGTCGTGACGCGCAACATGCAGCCGTTCGCCGACATCAGCGCCGGTGTCCCCGTCTTCCAGATCGAGGCCGGCCAGGCTCTGGAAGTGGTGGCCATGTTGCCCGAGGCGGTGGCGGCCCGGCTGTCGCCCGGACAGAGCGCACAGGCAGCCCTGTCTCAGCCCGCGCAAGCCATCACCACACTGCCGCTGAAGGTGGAAAGGATCTCCAGCCGGAATGACAGTGGCTCGCTGGTGCAAGCCATCTTCCGCATCGACAGCGCCGCACCGATGCTGCGCAGCGGTGCGATGGTTTCTCTCGAACTGCCAGGCGCCGCCGAACGGAGCGTCTCGGTTCCTGCGGCGGCACTCCTGCCCGATGCGGCACCGGGACGCGGCCAGGTCTTCGTTCTCGAACAAGCTCACCTCGTCGGGCGGACGGTCCAGCTCGGACAGGGGCTCCTTCCCGATGGGCGCATTCCCGTGACTTCCGGCCTGAAGCCAGGCGATCAGGTGGTGGTGGCCGGCGCGGCCTTTCTGAGTAACGGACAGGCGGCAGTCGCTCACGCCCCCACGACGCTGCTGCACGGAGCCACCCCATGAAGCTCACCGAATCAGCCCTGGGTTCCAGCCGGCTCACGCTCTTCGTGGCGGTGCTGGTGCTCCTGGCGGGCGTTCTCGCGTTCCTGCGATTTCCTTCCCAGGAGGAGCCGTCGACCACCATTCGCGACGCGATGATCTTCGTCTACAACCCGGGGATGCCGGTTGAACGGATGGAGCAACTGGTCGCCCGGCCGTTGGAAGCCCGGCTGCGTGAGTTGCCGGAAATCAAGCACGTCGTGAGCACCGTGCGCACCGGGTCGGTCATCGTGCAGGTCACGATCCTCGAGCGCTACGCCGACCTCGCGCCCATCTGGCAGAAGGTCCGCGCCAAGGTCACGGAGGTGTCGCCGCAGTTTCCAACCGGCACGTTGCCGCCTGTGGTCAACGACGACTTCGGACGCGTGGCGGTCGCCTCGATCGCGGTCACTGCGCCGGGGTTCTCCATGAGCGAGATGCGCGAGCCGCTCAAGCGGGTGCGCGATCGCCTCTACGCGCTTCCCGGCGTGCAGAACGTTAGCTTTCATGGCCTCCAGGACGAACGTGTCTACATCGAGTTCGATCGGGCGCGTCTGGCAGGGCTCGGCCTGGCTGTCCCCGCCGTCCTGCAGCAACTGCAGCAGCAGAACGTGGTGCTCTCAGGCGGCCAGATGGTGATGGGCGGGCTCAACAGCGCCGTGGTCGCTTCCGGCGAGATCCGATCGCTGGCCGCGCTGCGATCGTTCGTGCTCAGCGTGCCGGACCGAAGCGGCCAATCGGAGAACACCCTGCGCCTGGGCGACATCGCCCAGATCAAGGTGTTGCCCGCCGATCCTCCCGACGCTGCAGCCATCTACAAAGGCGATCCGGCCGTGGTGCTCGGCGTCTCGATGAGCGCCGGCCAGAACATCAAGGCGTTCGGCAAGAACCTGAAGTCGCGCATGGGCGAACTCCAAGAGCTGTTGCCCGCCGGCTTCACGCTCGACTACGTCACCTTCCAGGCCGACGTGGTGGAGCGCGAGATGGGCAAGATGAACCGGGTGATGGGCGAGACCATCGTGATCGTCATGACGGTCGTGGTGCTCTTCCTTGGCTGGCGTGCCGGCATCATCGTCGGCAGCATCGTGCCCCTGACCATCCTCGGGACCTTGATCTCGATGCAGTTCCTGCACATCGAGCTTCACAGCGTCTCGATGGCCGCCATCATCATCGCCTTGGGGCTGCTGGTGGACAACGGCATCGTCATCGTCGAAGACGTCGAACGGCGCCTGGCCAGTGGCGAGGCCCGCCGGGAAGCCTGCATCCAGGCGGGGAAGACGCTCGCGATCCCTTTGCTCACTTCGTCGCTGGTGATCATCTTCGCGTTCTCGCCGTTTTTCTTCGGAGACACCTCCATCAACGAGTACCTCCGCCCGTTGGTGGTGGTGCTGGCGATCGCCTTGCTGGGGTCGTGGCTGCTGTGTCTCACAGTGACGCCTCTGCTGTGCTTCTACTTCCTGAAGGCCTCGCATCACGCGGCGAGCGCCACGGCAGTCCCGGGGGGCGCAGACGCGCAGGCGCAGGCCCACGCTCATTCCGACGCGCGCGCCGACGAGGAGGCCATGACCGGGAACGCCAACGAGGCCCGCTTCTATCGCGCCTACCGTCGCGTCATCCATGCCGTTCTCGATCACAAGCTGGTCTTCTTCGGTGCCATGGCCACACTGCTTGCGCTTGCGCTGCTGTTGCTGTCGACCGTGCCCGCCGGGTTCCTGCCTAAGTCCGATCGTCCCCAATATCAGATCTCGATCGAACTCCAGCCCGGCAGCGATTCACGCCTCACGCTGGCGACGGTGCAGGAAATCAGTCAGTGGTTGTCAGACAAGAAGATAAACCCTGAGGTCACGACCAGCATCGGCTACGTCGCCGACGGTGGGCCTCGCATCATCCTGGGTCTGAATCCGCCGTTGCCGGCGTCGCACGTCGGCTACTTCACGGTGGGGGTGACCTCGAAGCAGGAACTGGACACGATGATTGCGCGCACCCGTGATCATCTGGCGCAGCGTTATCCTGAGCTGCGCGCAGAGGCCAAGCGGTTCTCACTCGGTTCCAGCGACTCGGGTACGGTGGCCTACCGCATCTCAGGGCCAGACGAAGTCGTCCTTAAGGGCCTGGGCGAGCAGATCAAGGAAGCACTGCGCGAGGTGCCGGGTGTCGTGGGTGTGCGCGACGACTGGAACAGTCGAGTCCCGCGGGTCAATGTGCAGATCGACCAGGCGAAGGCGCGCCGGCTGGGTGTGACGAGTGAGGATGTCGCCACCTCCTTAGCAGCGCGATTTTCCGGCATCGATGTGTCGATGCTGCGCGACGGCGACACGTTGGTGCCCGTGGTCGTTCGCGGCACCTCGGTCCAACGCCAGCGGACGGAGGACGTGGTCAACACGCTCATCTATCCGGCGGGCGCCGCACCCGTCCCCTTGTCGGCAATCGCCACCGTCTCGCTGGGATCCGAACCCTCGGTCATCCGGCGGCGCGACCTCTCCCGCACTCTCACGGTGGAGGGCCGCAGCGAGACCGAAACGGCGCAGCAAGTGGTAGATCGATTGGCTCCCGTCGTCTCGGCGCTCCAGCTGCCGCCGGGCTATGCCATCGAACTCGGTGCGGAGATCGAAGAGGCCGCCGAGGCTAATGCGGCGCTGAGCGAATACCTGCCTCACGCGGCCATCGCTATGCTCATTCTGTTCATCTGGCAATTCGGGTCATTCCGGAAGCTGCTGCTGATCCTGTCGATCATCCCGTTCACCCTGATCGGCGTGGCCCCCGCGCTGAAGCTGGCCGGCGAGCCCCTGGGCTTCATGGCGAACTTCGGCTTGCTCTCGCTGGCCGGGATCATCGTCAACAACGCTGTTCTTCTCCTGGAGCGCATCGAGGCAGAGCTCCACGAGGGGCGCAGCTCGCGACAAGCGGTCATCAATGCGGCCGTTCAACGCCTGCGTCCCATCGTCATGACCAAGCTGACCTGCGTCGCGGGCCTGGTGCCCTTGCTGCTCTTCGGCGGCCCGCTCTGGTCGGGCATGGCCATCACCATCATCGGCGGCCTGGCGCTGGGCACGCTGGTCACTCTCGGCATGGTGCCGGCGCTGTACGAGACGCTGTTCGACAGCAAGCTATCGAAATGGCTCGCTAACAAGACGAAGGAGCGGCCGATGCCGGCCACCGACTCCTCAGCGACCCACGCATGAGTTCGCCTTCAACCTTCCACATAAGCAACCTGATGCGGACGTTCAAGTCAGCAAGAACCATCATGATCAAGCTCTCATGTTTTTCGAGACCCGCCCAGGGCGTCGATCTTCTGCGCTACGCCGGCACGACATTGCTCGCTGTGGCGTGCGGTCTGCTGCTGGCCGCCTGCGCGTCGACAACCCCTGTGCGCTCCAACCAAGCGGTGTCCTACCAAGGCCTGGAGAAGCGCAACGACCAGTCCCTGGTGATTGCGCCCAAGCCGGCCGATCTTGGTCGCTATGGCGTGGCGATCATCGACCCCGTCCAGATTGATGAGACCGTCGCCTCGGGCGTGTCCCTAGATACAACCAAGGAGGTGTCCGACGTTCTGCAAAACGTTCTCGACAAAGAGTTGCGTCAGCCCTTCAAGTTGAGTGATCGATCGAGCGGCGACGCCGCGGTCGTGCTTCGCGTACGAATCACCCGTATCACGGAAGCGTCTCCTGCGCTCAACATGCTTACCACCGCGCTGGTGGGGCCTCTTCGCAACGGCGCGCTCGCCGCGGAGCTGGAAGCCGTCGACGCCGAGACCGGCCGGCAGGTCGCGCTGATGCTGTGGGCCGACTCCGGCGGCGTGGCCAAGGACTTCCTCGGCAACTACAACCGAAGCGCGCATGCGCGTGCGCTTGCCACGCGGTTCGCCACGGACGCCAGTGCGTTCCTGGCTCCGTTGAGCAGCGCAAAGAAGCATTAGGGGCGATGCAATGCGGATGCCGCGCCTGGTGCCATCAGGCGCGTCAACATAGGCCCCGCAACGCTTTGTCTGACTCACCAAACGGAAGTGCTCATGACCATCTACCTGTATCTCGGCGCCGCGATCGTCCTCGAAGTCGTCGCCACTTCGTTTCTCAAGGCCTCAGAGGGGTTCACCAATCTGTGGCCGAGCCTGGCGACCGTCGCGGGGTACGCTGGCTCGTTCTATCTGCTGTCCTTAACGCTGAAAGTCTTGCCGGTGGGCGTCGTCTATGCGCTCTGGTCCGGCACCGGCATCGTGCTCACGGCCGTCGTGGCCTGGATCGTTTTCAAGCAGCGACTCGATGCTGCTGCGATCGTCGGCATGGCGATGATCGTGGCCGGGGTGGTCGTGCTCAACGTGTTTTCCGACAGCACGACGCACTGAGGCGGATGCGTCGTCGGGAGGCCTGGTGACGCTCTGCCGTGACGTGCAGAACGCCGTGAGATCCGAACTGATATAAGGGAGCGACGGCGGTGGTGATGACTCGACAACTGATGGCCGCACTACTGGCCGTGTCCCTGGCTGGCTGTTCAACCTACAGGCCTTGGGTGAATAGCGCGCTCCCGGTCAGCGGATCCGGCGCGGGAGCTCATCGCGAGGTGAGGCAGCCGACGCCGACGCGCCCGGTCATGGTGGCCGTCACCTTGTCCGGTGGCGGTGCCCGTGCGGCCGCGTTCGGCCTTGGTGTCCTGCGTGAGCTGAAGGCCACGCAATTTCAGCTGGACGGTCATCCGACCACGCTGCTGGATCACGTGGTGCTTGTCAGTGGCGTCTCCGGTGGCAGCATCCTGGCGGCGCATTTCGCTGCGTTCGGCGACGCCACGCTGAAGCGATTCGAGCCCGACTTCCTGATGGTGCCGTTTGAAAATCGATTGATCCGCGAGGCGCTCTGGCCCACGCGGCTCTATCGGATGACCTCGCCCTGGTATGGCCGCACCCAGGTCCTCGCGCAGCGGCTCGACGAGCTCTACGGCGGACGGACTTTCGCTGACGTCAGGCGACGTCCAGGGGCGCCTGACCTGATGATCACGGCCACCGATCTCACCACCGGCGCACCGTTCGACTTCACGCCCGAGCAGTTCGACCTGATCTGTTCGGACCTGTCGCAGACGCCTCTGTCGTTCGCTGTCGCGGCCTCCTCGGCGGTACCGCTGCTGCTGTCGCCCATCACCGTGCGCAACTACGCCGACGACTGCGCCAGTCCGACCGCGGCAAACGCGCAGGCCGGCGTCGATGAGGAATATCGGGCCCGACTGCTGCGCCGCAGTGCCGAGGGATATCGCAACGCCAAGGAGCGTCCGTTCATTCATCTGGTCGATGGCGGTGTGACGGACAACCTGGGCGTGCGCCTCCTGCTGGACCGGCTGATCGTCGGCGGGTCGATGACGTCCAACTTCGCGGACGCCCCGGAAGGCTCGATCCGTCGCCTGATCTTGGTCACGGTGAACTCGGAGCGAGGGCTTGCGGAGCGCATCGACAGCAGCGACCGCATTCCGACAACGACCCAGGTGATGGAGTCTCTGATCTTCGGCGCTGGGTCGCGAGAGACACAGGTGACCCTGGCGATGGTCAACGACGATCTGCGTCGGTGGAGAGAGGAGCTGGCGCGCACACGCGGTCGAGGAGGAAGTCCATTTTCTGCAGACGCCGAGATGCATGTGGTCAGCGTCAGCCTCAACGATGTGCCAGACGACAAGATCCGGCATAGCCTGCTTCGAGTGCCCACCGCCTTCACCATCGAAGCGGGGGATGTTCGGCAACTGCAGGACGCCGGCGCCGAGGCGCTTCGCCGTTCACCGGAATTCCTGAAGGTTCGGCAGTCCCTCCCGAGCCAGTCGTACTCCCCGTGAAGCCGCCAAGCAAGGTGCGGTGCTGACGCCAGCGACGTAAACATCGTGCGTACGGATGGCGGTGCCCGGGAGCAGGGCCAACAATGAGTGCTTTGTGCCCGTGTCGGAGGTCAACCCGCACCAGAGGCGCCGTGGGCGGCTGCCTGATAGCCTTTCACCATGGCATCAATCGATCTGCAGCGAACGTTTGGTCAATTCACGGATCCCCAAGACGAAGACGACATTGACTGGTTTCGGTACTACAGCTCTGGCGGCGACAAGCGGCTGACCTGGGAGCAACTGCACCGGCGCCACGTGGTCGTAGTCCTCGGGGAAGCCGGCATTGGCAAGACCTGCGAATTTCGCCTGGAAGCCCAGCGTCTCGCCGACGCCGGCAAACCGTCCTTCTTTCTGGCGCTGAACCAGCTCAAGAGCACGGCCGATTGGGCGATCGAACTGACCGACGATTGGCAGCGCTTCGAGGCGTGGCAGCAAAGCGGCGAGATCGGGTATTTCCATCTCGACTCGGTCGACGAGGCCCGGCTGTCGACTCACGCGGATCTGGACAAGGCCCTGGGCGTCGTTCGGGCGGTGCTGGCCCCGCATCTTGCTCGCGCGAGGATCGCCATATCGTCGCGGCTCACGGACTGGACCGAGCCGGCCGTCGAAGATGCGGTGCGCACCAAGCTGCTGAATCCCATCAACGCAGCCGTTGCGCAGGCGGCAGCAGACTTGGCGCTTGTCAAGCCGAGCCCCCCGGCCGAGGACAGCGATGGCCAGGACACCGACTCGGGGAACGCTCCTGAGGCTGAACTGCTGGTCACCACGCTCGATCCACTCTCGCGCGACGAGGCGGTGCGGTGTGCGAGATTTTTCAAGGTCGAAGACGAGGCCGCATTCTGGGAGGCTGTTGACGCCGGCGACTACATGCACATGGCGACCAGTCCGCTCGATTTGGGGCGGATGGTCAGACTCTGGAACCAGAAGGGCGAGGAAGGCTCGCAGTTGCCGCGAACCTTGGGTACCCACAGGGAGATGAACGAGGCCAACGTCACGGCGCGGCTCGCAGAGCCGAATGCGAACTACACCAGAGCCGGCAAAGCGCTGGAGCGCGGCCGCGGAGTTCGGCGGTCGGGCCTTTGTCGGCCTGCATGACACCGTCGCCGGCGGTGGGGTGCTCAACCCCTACGACGTTCTCAAGGATTTCCGGCCCGACGAGGTCCAGTACCTGGTGAACAGTGCCATCTTCGACGAGGCGAGTTTCAGCCGGGTCCGATTCCATCGGTCGATTCGCGAGTACTTGGCTGCGTGTTGGGTGAACCGGTTATTGACGAATGGCCAGGCGTTGCCGCTTGTCCAGGTACTTCCGCTCTTTGCTGTCGAGTCGTGTAGCCAGTGGATTGTGTTTCAGGGCCGGATGGCAACACTCAGCTGGTTGGCCGCGATCAACGTTCAGGTGCGTGAATGGGTCGTTCGGGCTTGCCCTGTACTGCTTATGCATGACGGGGATCCCCAGGCCTGGGACCAGGCTTCGGTGGAGACGGCGTTCAGCCAGCTCATCGACAACGCGACCTCCACACCCATGGTGGTGGACTTCCGCAGCTTCAGTGGTGAGATGCGGGCGGGTCAAGCCGTGGGTGGAGCGGCTGTCGCCGCCGTCCTTGCGAGGCCCAACTTGCCGTGGCAGGCCTTTTCCTTGGCCATGCGACTGGCTCGGACCGCAAAGCTCCAGGAGACCGCGGTGCCGGTGTACGCGATCTACCGGGACCAAAGTCAACTTGAGAGCCACCGCGCCGCGGCATTGACCGTCTTGCAAGAGGTCGGGCTTCAAGAGCATCGGGCGCAAATCCTCGCCGACATCCAGTCGAGCACGTTGATGAGCAACACCCTGCTCGGCGAGGCATTGCCCGCGACGCGCTGGCAGTCGTTGGGTGTGGACCAACTGGCGCTGATTCTTGGCCGGTCCGCCGACGAAGGCGATACGGGCACCGGGCCGATGGCCAGCGCCATCAAAAACGACATGCTGTCCGACGCCGACTTGTCCGGCGCCACTCTGCTGTTGTCGGCGGTACTGAGAAGCCTGCCACGCGCCGAAGCGGGCAAGCCGTTCGCGCGCTACCCGCAGGAGAGCGCCCCCAAGAGGGCTTGGCTGCTGCACGTGCTGCCAGACTGTTTCAAGCGTGTGCTCGAGCTGAGCCGCGACGCTCAGAATCCGCCCACCGCCGTGTGTGCCCAGGCGGCTCAAGAGGTCTACGAGCTACGAGACAGCGGCTATGCCAATGCGGACGACGTGACGGCGTTGCGCACGTTGATCCAGCACTTCCAGGCGTTGCGCTGGGAAATCGCCCTGGCTCTCGCTCGCCTGGGCCAACCCGCCCTTGATCGCGGCCGCATGGGCTGGGACAAGGGCATGCTGGTCGGCTTTGACGGCGATGACCTGCCTGAGCTGACGCGTCGCGCCCAGGACTCTGCGCTCCCGGCCGAGACACGTGACGTGTGGTTCTCAATCGCACTCGAGGTCGCGATCCGGCAGCCACAGCGTTTGAAGGTCCTGCGCCAGTTGTGTGAGGCGACGGCTGGCGAGAACCGCGCAGAGATCCTGGAAAGGCTGAAGGGCTGGCGCAAAGGAGAGCGCTCGCGCCAGCGCTGGGAGGCCGATGACCAAGCTCGCAGGGTCAAACAACGGCAGGACAAGGAGGCCGTCGTGGCCTGTTTCGAGCCGCGCCTGGGCGGCATAGCAGATGGGACGGACGTAGCCGGACTGCGAGACCTGCTGCGTCGCGTGTTCAACACCAAGGCGTGGGGTGAACGTGGCGAGCTTGACTTCCGGTTCATCAGCCCTTTGTTCACCCCGCAGATCGCTGAGGCCTTTGCGGTCGGCCTCAAGCGCTTCTGGCGAACATACGACCCTGCTGATCCGATGGACCACCCCAACGGCACGCTACCCACTGATGCGTTGCTCGCGCTGGCGGGCGTGTACGCCTACGCCGAATCCGGCGGGACGTTTATCGAGGTGACGGACGACGAGGCAGCGCGGGCGGCCGGCGTTTCCGTATGGGCGTCTTCGGCGCCGCCGTCATGGTTCAAGCAGCTCTACGCCGCAAAACCGGGACCGGTAGTCGCGGCGCTGAATCCCAGGGTCCTGAGAGAAGCCAGGGCTCCTCACGCGAGCCACGGCGCCCTGGATCTGGCACTCAGGGCTGCGTCGGCGGCGAGGCGGCCCCTCCTAGCCCATGTTCAGCATCTGATCGTCGGGGACGAAGTCGTCAACCAGGCGATGGTCAAGAAACTGATCCCTCTGCTGGTCGAGGACGGACTGTTGAGCATGGTGGAGGTGGGATCTGTGTGTCGTCGCAAGTTGGAGCTGACGCCGGCGGGCGTGCGCATCCAGGACCTGTCCTGGCTGAGGCTTTGGGCCGACGCCCAGCCGCGTGAGGCATGCGACTGGTTCAACGCACGCCTTCCGGGCCTCGGCGGCGAGTCACAAGCGCAGGTGGCCGATTTCGCGGCCGAGATGAGCGCGACCCACTGGGTCAAGGAGCCGCGGGACCAAGAGGCAGTGGATCTGCTCCTGGAGGTGTGTGGCGTCGTTCGACAACACCATTCGTCAAACGCCTCTTCCGCCGGCGCACACGAGTCGTTCTTCGGACCTCCGACGTCGCGCTTTCTGCATAGCGCAGCACAAGGCTTCGTGCGACTCCGTGGCAGGCTCGGTCGCTTTGGGCTGCAGAAATTGCATGATGAAGAACACGATGACGAGCGGCGCTGGGAGCTGAAGCGGTTGCTGGCGCAGCATGCCGAACAGGACGCGTCCACAGAGTCCAACTGGAGCCCGGATCGCCTGCGAGGACTTCATGCCGCCTTCGACACCGATCCCGCCAGTGAAGCCCAGCTGTTCCAACAGGTGATGGCGCGACTGGAGGCCATCAAAGCGGATGTCGAGCATGGGCGGTTCAGCGAGCGCGTGCTGTTCGACAAGGGAGTCCCGGAGCCCCATCTCCAGCTGTGGCTCGCCGCCAAGTTCGAAGGGGCGCCAGGGCGGAGGTTCAGCGTGCACCGCGAGGAAGAACTGGACCTCAAGAAGAAGCCCGATGTCCGCTGCAGCTTTGCGAGGTTCAACACTTGCGTCGAGATCAAGCCTCTCGACGCAACTCGCAAATACACGGCGACGACGCTGGTGGATGACACCCTCAAGGTGCAAATGGTCCAGCAGTACCTGAAGGAGGCAGGCAGCCGCAGCGGCATCCTCGTGCTCGTACAGCTCGACCACAAGCGCTGGGACTTGCCGGGCGCGCCAGGCAGCAGCTTTGATGCGCTGGTTCGCTATGTCCAGGGTGAAGCGAACCGGATCAAGCAGGAGACGCCCACCGTCATAGAGTTGCAGGCCGTCGGGATGCGCTTCGTGGTGTAGCGAGCCGACCGCCCGCTACCAACCTTCCAGCTTCACTTGTTCACGACGTCGTCAACCCGCCGCCCGGCGATCATCAACCTGTTTTGCGACGCCGGCGTTCGGGTGTGCCTGAATCCGATACAGGCTTGGTGCCGCGTTTCCGACCAGGTGCCGGCGATGGCGCAGGGTCGACTGCTTTGACCTTGTTCAAGGCGTCAAGGATCGCCTGATGCATGACACGGCCCAACGCGAGAGCCGTGATCTTCTGCCGTACGCGGCCCCACGGGAACTCGCGCGGCAGATCCACTTCGGAGCGCGGATCCACTGCCAGGTAGTCCTCGACGTGCGAGAACTCATCGACGTCGCGCTCAGTGGGGCTGTATAGGCCGCGTGCCTGCAGCACCGTCTTCACCAGCAGCGGAAACAGCAAGGAGGCAAACGCAAGGTGCGGGAAGTGCCCCCATACCGTCGGCGCGCTGCCGCGGCCCTTTCCATGCGCGGCCGAGCCGCGGAGGATGCAGAAGTCTGCCGCCCAAGCCGACAGCAGCCGTTGGTCCGGCGGCTTGCGCCGGTTGAGCCAGTCGTCCTTCAGCGGACCATCAACCGCAGCCGCCGCTTCTGCGGGGAAGTGCTTGGCGAGCGCTTTGGCCAGCGAGTCGCGCTTCTCGTCGATGCCCAGCAGCCATTCGAGGGCCGACTTGACCATGACCAGCTCGACATGCGGAGGTACGTCCCGCGAGTCGGTGTTGGCCGCGTTGAACTCCCGGATGGCCTCCAGGATGGGGTCGTCAATCGGCAGCGCCAGGAGCGCCTCGGCAAGTTTGAGGTCCAGCTCCATTCGCCAGCGATCCGACACGTGCAAGGGGCGCTGGAACGCAAACTGGTCGTTGGACCAGAAGTTGGACGTGACACCATCTCGCCGCCGCGTGGTGTAGCTGAAACCGTTCGCCGCGCCGGGCGCGAAGCTCTGGACGATGAGGGTATAGGCGTCGCTGTTCGTGTAGCTGAAGCCGTTCTGAAACAGGTGCCGCTTGGCTAGCGCGCTGAGAGTGACGATCTCCTTCACCTGCCACATGCGCTCGGACACCGCCTGGGACATGTCCATGCCGCTGTGCCAGTCACCGATCTCCAGGATGACGCCATGCTGAACGGACTTGCCGGGGCGGTCTGCATAGGCTTTGAAGATCGCGTCGACGTCGACCTTCGCCACGTGCGCCAGGGCCAGCGATCGATCCTTCCGTGCGTACGGGATCAAGCGCACGTCGCCCAGCGTCATTGACTCATCAAGGCGGATCCAAGGGAAGAATGCGAGCTGCATGGATGTTCAGGTCTTGGGCACGCTGCCGAGCCCTTCGACCGCATCCCAGCTCATGCGGTGCGCGCCGCTGACCGCGTCGTGCCGTGCATCGTCTTCTCCATGCACGTAGATGCTGGTGGTGGAGAGCGAGACGTGGCCGAGCGTGTCGCGTACGTGCCGGAGGTCAATCTGGTTCGACATGTTCGAGCCTGCTGTGTGACGCAGCCAGTGCGCCGATGCCGCGTCGAGCTTCGCGGCCTGGGCATCGCCACGGCCTTCGAGCCGCCACTGCTGCGCGGCGAGCCCGAAGATCTCCTTCAGGATGCCATGGATGGCACTGCGGGTCAGCGGGTCTGGCCACGCCGGTGCCGGATGGGTGGATCGGCGCCAGGCGACTGGGAAGATGAGCGGCGAGGGCTCAGCTGCCTGTGGTAAGTCGCTCAGCTCCAGCGACCGCCGGTAACTCATCAGCTCGACCATCAGTTCTGCCGTGGCGGGGATCAGCCGCTCCTTGTCGCCCTTGCCGGTGGCCTGCAGCCACCAGCGCTGGTCGCCGCTCTTGGGATCCGAGCGCATGAAGAAGTCACCCATTCCGTTGCCCACGACCTCCGAGATGCGCAATCCGCCCACGAACATCAGGCTGAACAGCCAGCGGGCCCGCGCATAGACCGCGCGCTGGCGCGGCGTCTCCTGCGGCAGCGCCAGTATGGTCTTGCGAACGGCTTCCCAGAGGTCGCCTTCGAGGAAGCGAACCACCCGCGGGGGAGGCGCCTTGCGACGGGTCCGGCTCAGCGAAAGGGGGTTGCCGGCCAGGTAGCCGGCCTCGACCAACCAGGACATCATGGAGTTCAGCACCACCATCGACTGGCGGATGCTGGCCTCCGACAGCGGCCCTGCAAATGGGCGCCAGCGCGGGTCCCGGCGGCCGGCCTTGCGCCCCGGCGCCATCACCCAACGCTCGGCGGGCTGTGGGTTGGACAGGAAGCGGCGGTACATCAGCAGGTCCTCGTGCGCCAACGAGGACAGTGGCTTGCTCCGTTCAGTCAATGCCCATAGCAAGAGGCGCTCGGCTTCGCGACGGGCGTTGGCCAGTGTGTTCGGGCTCTCGGCGAACCGCGCCAGCCAAGCCAGCACCGCTTGCTGATCGGTGTCAGCGTCGAGTTGCCGATTGCCGGCCCGTAACCGATTCGAGCCGTCCCGGCCGGACAAGGCATCGACAACGACGATTTCGCCGACCGGTGCCAGTCCAGCGGGCACCATGGCGTCGGTTTTGGAGGGCTTTTGGGTCCCCATGGTTTCGCGAGCAGCCTTTTCGGATAATTTTGACACTATACGGTTAATGTCAAAAACGAGGCAACTGCGGTTATGAATCTAACGGTTTACGTCGTAATATTTACCCCATGAGCACCGAGTCTGAGATCCTGGCCGAAGTCGAAGCCCTGAAGGGCAGATTCGCCGACACGAGGGCCTTGTACCGAGAGGTCTGCGTGTTGCTGTTCTTCAGGCATGGGATCACGCCGACGGCCAACAAGCTTTACCAGTACGTGCGCAAGGGCTCGATGGGCGTGCCCACCGAGGAGCTGGCCAAGTTCTGGGACGACCTGCGGCACAAGGCGCGCGTCGACATCGAACATCCCGACCTGCCAGACGAGGTAAAGGCCATCGCGGCCGAAGCCATCGCCGGCCTCTGGCGCCAAGCGTCTCAGGCTGCACGAGGCGAACTGGCTGCCGCCCGAGTGGAGCTGGAAGCCAGCGCCCAACAATCGCAGGCGGCGCGAGAA
>APMI01020551.1_pt1 | contig 14360 bp, 13 predicted proteins | sample 667938 | NCBI WGS metagenome assembly APMI01 (sample SAMN01084076, study PRJNA167559) | wastewater metagenome | biome: Wastewater | place: Denmark: Ejby Moelle, Odense | collected 2011-11-28 | reverse complement strand
TAGCATCAGCAGTGGCGCATACACATGCGAGTATAAACAATATGTTCAAAAATATTCTCATATAATTATGAAAGATATAACTATTAATTAATTTGTTATCTGATGAATAAAATAATAAATATTATTTAATCTTCTTTCATTAATACACATTAAGACTTTGTAGTTTTATCAAATTCCTCTCCGTTTAATTGTTTTTACGGTATTACAGACAAGTTAATAACCAATTATAATTGTTGATAATAAAAGAGTATAATGGACAAGCCAGTCACAGTCCCTTAATAGGTTTAGAATAATAACAAAGTCGAGCATAAATAATAAGCAGAGCACACTAACAATGATGCTCATAAAGGCTTGAATCAGTTCGGACGACCGAAGCAAAAAGTCATCTTTTATGAGCTCACTGAGGACATGAAAAAAGAAGCAATCGATAAGTTAGTACAGGACAAAGTTGTATAATCATAGTAGTTCTATTAGAAGGCTAAGAATTAAACACAAAAAGTATGGGATAAATTTTACAAATTCCATAAATGCAGCTTCTTTAAAGATAGAACTTACCTCGAAAGATAAATTCAACCAATTACGCTTTTCAAAAATATCTATGCCAGAACTAAAAAAACTAGCTAATTTGTAGAACTTGGTTGTGGAGTAGGCAATACGCTCTTTCCCCTTCTTAGAGAGTACCCCTGTTTTAATTACTTTGGGTTTGATATATCAGCAAAAGCGATCAGCTTGATTGAGCAAGAAATGTAAAAGCATCCCGAGTTTCATGAAAGAATGAAGGTCTCAGTTGCAAATTTAGTAACTGATTAAATTCCATATAAGGGACATGGTGACTTATCCACACTCATTTTTGTATTGTCTGCGATTGTACCTGAAAAACATTTATAAGTCATGGAGAAGATCTATGCTTGGATGAAACCAGGCTCATTTTTTTATTTTCGAGATTATGGTCGATATGACTTTGGACAGCTTAATTTATCAAGCAAGGGTAATCGAAAGGTTCGAGAGAATTTTTACATGAAAAATGATGGAGTTTGTGTGTACTATTTTGAGAAAGATTAGATCGAAAAAATGTTTGAAAAAGTAGGGTTAGTAAAAATAAAAGCTGACAATTTATGCAAATTACTTCAAAATCGAAAGCGAGACTTGAAGATGTATCGAGTATGGCTTCAATGTTTGTATTATAAACCTCCCATGCAGTAATAGTGGTTAGGTGAGTTAAAATAGATCATGAGTAAAAATGTATAGTAGACTGCAGTTGAGGAATAGGAATAAATTGAATAAAAGTAGCACAAATAAACTGAACAAATAGACAACAAGCCAAAGGAAAAAACATAAACTCAATTGTAAAAAGTTGAAGAGTCTAATAAATGATAGCTTATTAACTATACACAATAATAATAAATCATTCTTTGGATTTTTTTTGCTTTTTATATTTCTCCATAGCAACTTGTGCATCTTGAGGTGGCATTGGTGTATGCTTTTTATACTCCATCGAGAAATCTCCCTCTCCTGATGTGAGTCCTCTGATTTACATAGCATACCCGAACATTTCTCTCAAAGGCACATCGGCTCTTAAACAATACATATCTCCTTTGGTCTCTGTCTTTGTGATTGATCCTTTTCTTTTGACCAAGCCAGCCATGACTCCTTGATAGACTTATTTGTTGCAGTTGACTTATACATCCATAAGAGGTTCCAATACTTGAGCTCCTGCAGTTTGAAGAGCTTTAGTAAATGAATAGCGGGTGGCTGCTGCGAAAGCATTGGCTGAAGAATCCACAACGTGAGTTGCACCATCCTCTAACACATATCGAACTCCGATAACTGGGTAACCAGTTTGTGGACCCTTCTGCACTAATTAGTAGAATGCTTTTTCAACTGCAGTAATGAACTCAGGAGGAATAGAAGTTCCGGTAACCTTGCTGATAAACTCGCATTTAGGTTCGACTTAATCAGACTCAATGGGTTAAATATAACCAATAACTCTCGCGTATTGACCTGCACCACCTGTTTGTTTCTTATGTAAGTAATCGAAATTTGCTTTTCTTGTAATAGTTTAGCGATAGTTCACACCTGGATGTCCAGTCTTGACTTCCACACCGAACTCTCTTTTTATTCTCTCTACGTATATCTGAAGATGGAGTTAGCCCATACCACTAATGATAATTTATTCGGTTTATTTGTCGACGTTTACTTTGAATGTTGGATCCTCACGTTGGAATTTATTTAAAGCCTTCTGGAATTTTGCTGCTCCATCTGGTTTTGCTGGTTTAATTGTGAGACTCATAACTGGACTTGGTACGTGCATACTTTGACTCTTAACAACATTCGACATGTCTCCTTCAGTCAAAGTTTAACCAGTTGAGCACTCGACACCGAAAATAGCAAAGATATCACCTGCTTTAACATCGCTGATTTACTCCATTTGATCTGCGTGCATTTTGACCATTCTGCTGACTTTGAGTTTCTTGCCTAGCTTTTCATTCCAGACAACATCTCCTTTTTTGAGTTTACCTTGATACACTCGAATGTAAGTAAGTTGACCAAATTTAGATTCTTGAAGCTTGAATACATAACCCACAAATGGTTTATTTTCATTTGTTTGCAGGATTATTTTCTATTCGAATTTTTTACCGTCGGCTTACTTTTTTGTGATATACCCGTGATTTTATTTCTCAGGAGGTGATGGTAAATACTTTATAACTCCGTCTAATGCTAATTGAACTCCTTTATTTTTATAGGCACTTCCCATAAAAATTGGAATGAATTTACGTTGAATGGTAAGCTATCTAATTTTCTTATCAAACTATTATGCAGTTGGAATTTTCTCTTCCAAGAATCTGGCTTCCATATCTGGATCTACATCTGCTAATTTTTCAAAAAGCTATGTTCTTTTTTCTTGCACTAATTTCTTCAAACCCTAAGGGACAGGCTACTCTCTAATAGTTTAGCCATTTGCTCCATCGAAATAATATGCTTTTTCTCTAATGATGTCGACTACTCCCTTGAATCGATCATCCGCGCCGATTGGTATCTGGACGGGAGCGCATACGAGACCTAGCTTAGTCCGAATAGAGTCAATAGCCTGGAACGGATTAGCACCCATTCGATCGAGTTTGTTAATGAAAATAATCCTAGGAACATCGTATCGCATCATCTGCTTATTCACTGTCAATGTCTGTGGCTGTACTCCTGCGACTCCACAGATTAATAAAATGCCTCCGTCGAGAACTCTTAGTGCTCGCTCGACTTATATTGTAAAATCGACGTGGCCCGGGGTATCGATTAGATTGATGTAATGATTTTTCCATTTCAAGTTTGTTGCAGCAGACTGAATTGTGATACCTTTTTCTCGCTCCAACTCCATGAAATCCATAGTAGCGCCGACGCTATCTGATCCTTTGACCTCATGGATGGATCCGATTTTACCAGCATAGAACAGCACACGCTCAGAAAAAGTAGTCTTGCCGGAATCAATATGTGCTGAGACTCCGATGTTTCTTATAATGTTGTAATCGACAGAGAAAGGGAACCATAGTTTGCGGAGGGGATGCCTCGGAATGATCTGTTTTAATGCCGATTGCAGGTGAATCATAAATTAAAATTTAATTCAACATCCACTAATTATTGTGCCATATTATTCATATTTTAGCATTATTTTTATAAATGTATATAATCAGACCCTGAAGGACATGACCAAAGCTGATATTGCCTTCACGAACTGAATCTTCACTTGCAAATCATTAAATTATAAGTTTATGAGACTGAATTAACCCCATGCTTGACTTCCTAGTAAAGTTACACAATTTTATATCTTTGGCTTACTTTAGAATACTCCTTTCTCCTTTGTGAAAACACTGTTCTTCCATGCGTCATCTCCAGGTTCAAAGACAAACTGCCAGTCTCTTAACTGTCTGATACTGATCACATACTTCTTTTTGATTTCTCCGTCAGGATATTTGTAAGCCCTGATCATGTACATTTAATTAATGTCGACAATAGCATTTTTGGATGAGCCATCCATCCTGAATAACTTGCACTGAAATCCTTTGCTGAGAAGCTTATAGGCAAAGTCCTCTTATTTTACAATTTACTTACCAACATTAACTAAATGTTTGTCTCTGTTGAATGCAGCGAATATGACTGAAGCTGATAATTATCTAGTAGCTTATTAATTTGATAGTTTCTGCACGAACTATAAAGTGTTAGTTTTCTTGGCAGCATGATCAGCTAGTAACAGCTCCTTAAACTTCCTAGATTTAGTACAATGCAATCCCATTAGATACACAATATCGAGTTTATTAGCTTGATTAGTTGCAAGCAATCTCTCATACATGGCACTACTACCCGCAATTAGTACATCATCTTCATCACGTTATTATGAACTGAATATAGCTCTGATCACTTTAAAACATTTATCAATTGTTTATTTCTGGTTTATTTTTGTTGTAAGCACCTTCACCAGCATGAAGAATGTGCGATGGTTTAGGTAATTTGGAATATTACTTGAGTAATGCAGTAAAATATCTATGTATGTGTCATCGATATTCTAGTTTATTTATATCGTTTTTATTAGACAATCCAAATATCCACTCTTGAGGATCATCTTGATATCTGGTTTACGAGCAAATATTCTCAATAGAATTTTATTTATGTAAGTGTCGATCTTTTGATTTCTGTAAACTGGCAAGACGATATTGGCTAGTACTGAAAGCAAGTTAGCTTGCAGGATATATGGAATACAATTTTCATTCAAAGTCATGTTAGTGAGAAGTCTGATACTCTTAGTTAACAATTTTTAATCCTCTTTGATTTTTAACAAGTCAATCAACTGTAATAATAACTTTTTATCCATAACTACGAAATTCTCAATTTGCTGGTTTTGACACAGTCCGTCAATAGTATCAATACAAGCCATAAGCACATGATCTTCAGAAATTTAAGTGGTCTCCAAAATAGTGATAACAAAATTGGTGACTCCTTAAGAATGAATGGTCTCGAGATTGTGTTTGTGACTAGCAATATTTGAAAAGAAGTCGACAATCAGTTTTAGAACTTTTAACTTTTCATCGTCTCTGAATATCAAAATGTTAAATTTTTCAGAGATGGCAACAACATATTTACAAATATGCCCATCAATTAGTCTCTCAGAGCTGGGCTTATGTAGTGAAATATTACCCAGCGTTCGCATGATCTGCTTGTAAGTCGAGACTTCAGGTTTATCTAAGTTACAGGCAGCCAGATGAATAAGTAGCTCATTAATGCCATATGAGCAAAGCAGTTCCTTCGTTTACTTGTTAGAATAACAAATGTTAGATAGAAGAGAACAGCCCGATTACACAACTGACTTGACTGTACCAAACTGCTTATATGAGTTCAAGAGCTTAATCATTTCAGCTTTTCGGGATGCTACCTATATTGCAATATGATTTTGAGTGTAAACTAAAGAGGACAGTGCATATGATAAATTAGCTGAAATTCTTTTGTCGTTAAGCCATTCTGGTCTGTTGACATAGTCCATGAGTGAACAATGTAGTTTTTGAGAAATATAATAAGTTTTAACTTATGGAAGTCTAGCCGATGTACCAACAAGTAGCAAATAATAAACAGCCTCGGGCATCTATTGCACATATTTGAATAAATCAGCAACAATGGTTTGATATTTTTTACTATCAAAGTATGCGATATCAGTGTTCTTCCCTAAGTTATATTCAATGATCTCGCATCCATTTTCAATGCATGCAGATTTATTCTAATTTCTACATTTTATTCTTTCAGCAGCTAAATCCATGAACTAATATCCAGATAATTTCCATCTCTTGCTAATTATAAAAACTTCCTCGAATTTCTTCAAGAAAGCATAGCACACTTATTTAGTAAGATTTGTCTTATCTTTTAATTGCAGTAACATTATTGCCCTTTTGTCCTTTTCAATAATTTCGTAGTACTCAGTCAGCAAGTGCCCTAGAATATATCGTCGATTTTTGTTAAAGTCACTAACCATAAAGATATCCACAAGCTTAGGAAAAGTTTATTTGGGTTACTGTTTCATAATAATTTTCTTTAACGTCTTCAGTGCATCGAGTAAACGCTGTTATTCTGGGGTCTGAGTTGCTAAGTTATTTTATTATGATTTTATAACTTAGTTTGTATCTATTGGTCCTTGAAAAGCAATATCATCTTTTTTCTCTTCAACATCGTTAAATACTTGAAGGTTTGAGGCACCTAATTTCTTTTGAACAATATTGGAAGCATCAATTCTGGCATCTTGTGGTTGATTTCCAGGCCCTAAATTGGCAACTGATTAATACTTGTTTCCAACATAAGATGGAGCCATTTGAATAGTTTCTTGTCCTAATGACACTCTTTAATTTTGAGTTTGCTTCTTCTGTTATGCTTATATTTTTATATTCATTTCGTTCATCATTTTGAGTTTATCAATGATCTTCTTCTTCCAATCTTTGTCTTTTATCTTCTCAGCTTCTCTCTTGAGTCTATTTGCATCTATTTTTATCTTACGTTGCATAAGTCTATCAAGCCCGTCATGAATATTTTAATACAACTCTATCAGTTCTTCAGGAGTAATATCTTAGTTGTCAGCAGTGCCTGTTATCAACTTTTCGAGTATCTATGTGAGTCTAGAGATGATCTCGGGTTTATTGCTTTTGGTTGCTATATCAGCAATGTGGTTTAGAATGCTCATATAATTAGGATAGAATCCCCAATATTTGTGTTACTTTTTAGCATTTCGTAACATAGTATCCAATAATGTAACCAAATCTTAGCCCTCTATCATATCAGAGTTTTACTCTAAGAATTTCAAAATCTATTCAATACAGTTGGGATCAGTTTCGGTGGCGACTGTTGAAATTTTACCGAAATCAATCCTGCCTTAATATTTATTTTTATGCAAGTATGAGGTTAGTCTTCCATGTGTTTCCAATAATCTAGCTGTGTTCATATCTTTAAGTTCACTTAGATTGAGCTTATAGGGTAAACAATTTTCAACGAACCGATACTCATGTTAATATCCGTTAAAACAGCGTATAACATTTTATAAGCCAGATCTGATAATTTTTGATTATATTTATTTGGCTATGTCAGATTGACTCCAGTTGTATATAAAATAACTCATATTCAGCACACTGACTAAATATTTCTTCATCTGTTACCCATCTGAAATATCCTAGTCGGGTCGATAAGTTTTCACACTTGAACGCGAACTCTTATATGTGCATATCTATGTGGTTATTTGTTAGAGTAATCTTGTTTTTAGGAGTTGCTTCTTTAAATCAATATCACCCGTCTTAGATATAAATCCTAGGATCAGGGATAATTTTAGATGATTCAGAGGCACTGAATTTACTTTAGCCATCATATTATTAGTGGCTTAACAGTTATTTGAGTTTAGCAGCCAAAAGCATCTCTGAGGAACTTATTGTATATGTTTCTTCCATTCATCTGCTCCAAACAAAAATACAAGAATTTGGCTCGCAGCGACCCAGTCAATAATACACAATCCATGATTATTTTAAAGCCATTCTAATATATCGAGAAATTTCTTTTGGTCAAACTTATCCGCTTCTTCAGGATTCATAGTTAGAGCAAGTTAAGCAAGTTTCAACATTTTATTGATGGTCTCTGGATCATTTGCATCTAAATTCAATTTATTGAACAAATTCGCTAAATCAATCGGGTAATTCATAACTATTGAATTCCTGAGAGACTCTAAAGCTTTGTTTTTCAATGTTTTGACAATATCAGCCTGAAGTTCATCTAAATTCTTGTTATTAAGAGCAAGTATTTACTAAGTGACTTGCAGGTCTTCATTGTTACGTGGGACTCTTGCTGCCTTCTCCATCAGCATTTAAGGGTTCTTATCAACTGAAAAATGTTGAAATATTGAAGACTCGAGCTTGCCCACTTTCTTGCTACCCTGGTTAATAGCAGGATCTAAATTCTTTAAATCTTTTATTAGCTTTGATGTGACTGGGTCTGATGTTTTGGAGCAATCGTACACGTACTAAATTGCTTTAACATCAACATTTTTGAAATCATTAGGATTCTTCTCAATTGAAGATATTACCAGTTTCAAATAAGCGTTTAAATTTTTTTATGCATTTATTGGTATTTTCCATGAGTCATTTGCTCTAAAGTTGCCATTCTTAATTAGATTATTGATGGCAGAATATATCTTCCATTAAGTATCAGCAGAGATGGCTTTTCCGCTTTCTTTGAGAATTTGCTCAAGCTCAAGGACTGTTTTCTGTGAAGCTAGACCACAAAATTTGGAGTTGTAGCTCCAAACATATACTGAATCTACATCTCGCGTGTTTTCAAGAACTTTTAAACAGTACTATTGTTCAAAGCACGCTTCTTCTATTTATTGAACAATGAGAATGTAAGCCGGGTAATTATAAATGACTAAAGCGATGTTCTTTTATCGACTGGGTAATACTGAACGATCATTCTGAGCGACCATTTTGATAACTTTCAATGAGCGATATAGACTAATTTTGTCCTGTAGTACCTGAGGAATATACACAGAACATAGATACTTTATCATACCGCTTTTACTAACTTATTTAGCGTAGTTTGAGAAATCAGGAAGAATGTGAACGATTGTTTATAATGCATTGTTCATGCTCTTATCACTATTCTTACTAATTTTACCGATGATCTCTTTCCAGTTGTAGGTGTCAGCTCTTGGTTTGAGCTCATGGTCGTAGAAACGGTTGATCACTACGCAAGTGAGACTGTATATTTAGATTTTCTCAAGACACTCTTGGAGAGTGGCGTCTTTGAGATATATTTTGAGGGGATTTTTTAAATGGATTATAGTATTCTGGATAGAGTCGCTAAGCTCCTTATTGTTCTTTGTCTTAACTTTTAGAATTTAAAGGATGGATATGAGCAATAATGAATCAGATTGCTCCCGCGTTGATATAGTTTGCGTGGCCAGTGAGTTGAGTAATACTATATTGGATGCGTTCTCATCAGAGGGGTTCTCGTAGAAGTTCTCAATAACCGTACGATATGTGATCTTGAGAACTTGCAAGTCCTTATCAGAAAGCAGCTGGTGCGATTTCATGATATCTATAATATTATACAAACTAATTTTTAATTTTAATCTACAAAGATGCATTGCCATAAAGATAAACCATTATAGTAAATATTTTTTGCAGCTAATTTTAGTTTATATTGTATGAAACTACATTCAAGACAAATATATTATCTGATTAGGATAGATTTAATACAATAACAATGACGATATCAAAGTCAATGCTCTTGATGATTGCTTTCATCTGCCTATGCGGTCAGTTAGTTTTTGCTTTCCAAATTGAATAGACTAACATAGTGAGTGAGGCTGGATAACAAAAAGCTCATGTGCAGGCTGCTGATCTTGAATGCGGATTCACCGATCACTTCAACAACTATTTAAGAAAAAGCGGCTACGTAGACTACGGTTTTGATAGACCTGATGTAAAATGTGGAGCTTATGGTGGTAAAATTGCAACAAAAGACACCGTAACTAAAATACCCATTGTGTTCGTGCATGGCACCTGCGATGTAGGCTACGGCAGAGGAACAACAGACGGCTATGAAGTATGGCAAACTGGCTTTAGATCATTGGTTAACTATTTCGCTACTGAGCAAGGATATCAAAAATCAGAAATGTATATAACAACATGGGGTCCAGCAAATAACTCACAACTCCAGAGCGTGTACCAATCTAAATCATATGTCACAAATGTGCGAGCATTTATTCTGGCTGTCCTCAATTACACAGGAGCCAGCTATGTGAATGTTATCTCGCACTCCATGGGAGTCGCAATTGCCAGGAAAGCTATAAAAGGAGGGTCAGGAGTTGACCATATTTCTGGGAGTTACGATTTAGGAGGCAGTATTTCCAATAGAATAAATAACTTCATCGGAATCGCAGGAGTCAATTTAGGTCTGATGCAATGCATTCCTAATATCGCATTCAATTATTGCAACAAAGTTGATGGTCTATTCCCAGGTGCTACTTCCATCTCATCACCATCAACATTCCTCGCTAACCTCAACTCAATGGGCGGTATTGAAGGGTCGAGAGTGTACACAGTTTGGGGAAGATATGATGAACTCATTCTCAATGACTGTCTGGTTTGGGGTAAGATCACATGTAGAATTAACGGACAGCACGGAGAAATTCAGAAAACTAGCTCTGACTGGGGACATTTTGCTCTCAGAGATAAGATCGGGCCTGATCTTATGCAATGGTTATGATCCATATTGCAATAATTAAATTAATCTATCTATCAATAAATATATTGAAGAGATCTCAGATGTTTTTCATAAACTGATCATCATTTCAGGCTGTCCGTACCGATTATGTTGGTCGTCTTTCAAGATAGGCTGGAATGGTACAAGTGCATCTTGACTGCCCACGTAAAGCATATTGTAGATCCTCCAATATACCTGCCTGACTCTCCGAGCAGGGTGCCATAATCCTTGTAATACGTACATTAGCACGATTCCAGGCCCTACTGACAACCTAATTGCATCCACGGCTTAAAGCACTGCATTAACTACATGAGGACTGGTTTCAAATATATTAGGCCATACATAGTTGAGCAAATGAATTAATGCATCCTAATTACCGAACCCTTGTACACCCAAGGCCAAATGCTTAATTGTAGCAGCAGCTGTTTGTCTATGAACTAAGTCTCGATCTGTGAGAGCATCTTCTAACAAAGGAGTCACTGCATAGATATAATCTTTAGCCATTTATCCGATATACTCGAACATGAATGACAAGCTCTTTAAGACACCATTCTGCACATTGAGTTATTGCACCCTATATTCATTCATTAGTGCAGGTAATACAGTGAAAGGACCGCAAGACTCGGATACAATTGCAATAGCCACAGTTGTACAAATTCTCAACTGTCGCTCCTGCACTTTCAAGTTGTTTAACAAAGTAACAAGGACATCTTGAGGACCAATTGCCTTTGCGATATATCCAAAGGTCACAACAGCTGCTCTTCTAATTTTACGTCGATGGGCTTTTAATAGCTCCAAAAGATCGAAGCATATTCTCATCCACTCTTTAGGAGACACTTCTTCTGATCCTTTATCCGCTATTCTTCCAACTAACTCAATACAGTTTTATTGCACTTTTTCATTTCTATTTTTCAAGATAGGAGTCAATCTCGGTAGTAGATCTTTAATAGGAGGTGTCATCTTTGCCATACCCACTTCGATCACAATTTACTTGAGGGCTCCTAAAATGCTACCCAGCACTTCAGGATATTCTTCACGTAAACTCTCATTTAAATTCAGCCCAAGTCTTCCTAATCTAGTCTCCTCGCCGCATATTTTCATACAATGAGCGATTTTAGAGACAAGATCAGCTGCTTGCTGTCTGATACGAATACTTTTGTTATTAAGTCTCCAGTTGATAGTACCTACTATTTGTACAAAGTATGGTTTCGCACGAAGACCTAAAGCATTTACAATTGCTGCGAATCCATTTAAAACAACTGCATCATCGCTTGTCTGTTAATGAAGAGCAGTCATTGCACAGTCCATAAGCTCATTTCTGAAATTTTATGGAGCATGACTTAAATCACTACCATTCTCGCTAGTGACTATTTTTTCGATTCCCTCCATAACCATTTTGCGATATGCTTAATTTTAATCCTTGAGGCTTTTGTATATTTTTTAAACAATTTAAATAACACCCACTTTCTTTGCAACTTCCACAGTTGTTTAAATAAGTTGCTTATAGTTACGCTTTTCCATAGCCATCCTGCGAATCCAAAAGCTATCAAAATACTCCTGTAATAAATTCTTTCTGATGTAGTTTGCTTAGACTCCATTGCAACCAATAATCTGCTTCAACACTTTCAATATGATCTTTCGCAATTATTATTCGTTGGTCCTGAACTGCTGCACTATTGCTGGCATCACACTTTAAGTATATTTCGCTGTGTGCTTCGGATCCATTAGTGGAATAATGAAACCAATTGCTTTCAAATATGCTCCCAATGATTTATCCTTCGTGTATGAAATGAGCTTCCATAATGGAATCAGCACATCATCGAATGCTTAAATACCATATGGAGCAGATGCTTCAGCTAGTGAGCTTAAGGCTAAAGCTGTCATTGATTTCACTTTCCTTTGAGAATCATCAAGACCGTGCTTTATGGTTTCAACAAGCTGTTTAAGATAGGGTAGAATTGAACAACCCATGAGTATAGCAATTTGCTGAATAATCTTAATCCCCGTATGACGAGCCTCCCAACTTTTCTTACTAGCACAAACAGCCTTCAAAAATGGCAATATTGATCCAATACCCAAAGCACTGGCCACAACTGCAAATGCTCGGGAGGTTGTATTTCTCACAAACTCGTCTTTATGATCAATATCTGGTCTCATAGTTTTAATCATGGTGGGTAATCCTGCTGCTTTGGCCAAATTGCTGATAATCTATCTGCCCTCAACCCGTGCATAGTAGTCTTAGTCAATCAACAGAGGTTCGATCACAACCAATATTTTGTGAACATAAGGTCTCACTAAGTCATCCAACTTGTACAACACTCTGTCAATTACTTTAACAAGCAAGTGTCGTTGCTGAGGGTCTAATCCTTGTGACATCAACAAAGGTAAAATGTTGTTAAAAAGAGGACCTGCTCCGAACTATACTGCGTTTATTGTGATTTGTCTCATCGCAATTTTTCTCATGTGAGGGTTGCCTTATTTTATTTTCAACAACAAAGCTAAAATTTTACGCTATTTTTGTTCTTCTAAAGTAAGTTAATTTTCATTAACATTTTAGAGTAAAACACCGAAAAATTTATACTCTTCAGGTTTGATTGGTGGTAGATCAGATGATCCATCTTGCTTCTCTCCTTTGAGTGTTGAGCTGATATCTGGCATTTGATATTATTGAGTGTCTGCTTGTCCGATGTAAGTTTGCGGCTTTTTGTCAGGTCGATAACTTTCAGGTACTTTCACGATTTCATATCCGTCTTCGTCTCCTGGCAAGAGCATGTCAAGTTATTCATCAGTAAATGGTCGATTTCTCTCTTCAAACTACTTTTCCCATCGCAGTTGCTGCAGCTTTGAAGGAGCCATGTGCAAGATATCAGGGGTTCGCAAGTTACTGGGAGTCGGAGTAGCGCCTGGGTAATTTGGGGTCTGTCCTATCAAAGGAGTTTTGTCATCCCATCTTCTTGGAGTTTCTCCTACTCTCATAGGAGTAGCAGAGAATCGAGATGGAGTTTGATCTGCCTGTGCTGGTGTCTGATCATTGACTGATCTTCGTGGTCCATCAGCATTAAGATCATGCTTGACAACAGGTGTGGCATCCCATCGACTACGTCTTGGAGTGTTTTAGACTCCTTTAGTGGAATTGTTACTAGTTTTATCCATCTTATAATTATAAGAGAATCACAGGCAGTCTAATAGAGCAATGCTGATTAGAAAAAAAAGCATAAAATTGTTTGATTCTTTTATTACAACTTTTAGATACTGTCATTGATATGTCAATAGAACTACAATCCAGATTAATAATTTTAGGTCTATTGTATATTGTATATTTTCTGCAGTTATATAAGAAATAGAAGCATGAGCGAAGTCTGCTTGCCTGAAAATTACGCATAAAAAATGTTCGAGCTCGAAGCCAACTTAGAGTACGAGAGCACTCTCTAAGCCATCAGATAACTCAACGACTTGTACAGAGTAAGCTAATTGTGATTTAGGCAGGTATTGACTATTACGTGGAGAAGGATCAGAGACGAGCGACTCACTTGCAGAAAAAGATGACTTCTCTGCTTGCAAACCCAGACAATATTCGAGTGTTAGAGAGGGAATCTAAAAAAATTAACTACAAAGTGACTTAACCTCAAGTAACATCAACTACGACCCCTGTAATATAATCGAAGCCAGAGACCATTAGTTTCTCTCATCCAAATCTAAACACCAGAAAATTGAAATAGGAGGTGACTAAATTTCACACAGTGGCATAAACATGCATCCAGAGTATCGTAGAGAACAGTAATAAAGTCGCTGACAAAATATAACGGCTCAAACGCAAAGATCTCAATAAGCAAGAAGAACAACTTAACGATCGCATAATGCTCAAACGCATGAAAAGTCAATAAAAAATTAAACTTGGAGATCGGTCTTGCAACGAATTTAGTTTAGCTCCATCTATTTTAATTGCTGAAAAGACTGATAAGACTACCAAGAATGAGCAATTAGTGAAAAAGATGGAACCGGAAAATAATTGTGAAGGATTGAGGAGATTTATCGAGTGATTTATTTTGATCTGCAATTATTATATTTCCTATTTACTGAATTTTAATAAT
>APMI01017820.1_pt1 | contig 14360 bp, 25 predicted proteins | sample 667938 | NCBI WGS metagenome assembly APMI01 (sample SAMN01084076, study PRJNA167559) | wastewater metagenome | biome: Wastewater | place: Denmark: Ejby Moelle, Odense | collected 2011-11-28 | reverse complement strand
ACGATCCTGCCGGGCACCGACGTCTTCGTCCGCCGCGACCCCAACGACATGGGACGCGTCCATGCTTTCTCGCTCGATGGTGGTGAATACCTTGGCGAGGCGCTTTGCCCAGAGCTTGCGGGCATCCACCCCGAGACATGGGTGAAGGCACAGAAAGAGCTTCAGGCAGAGGTCATCAAGAGCAAGACCGCCGAAATTCGCAAGGACATCCGCGAAATCAACAAGGGGCCGGCGCTGCACGAGCGCGCCCTTGCCGTCGCTGCCCGCGACATCCCGAATGTCGTTCCGATGCCTAAGCGTCAGGAACGGCACGAGACGCCGCAGATCGCTGCGGCCCTTCTCGTAACCGACGGTCCAAAGATTGCCCCAAGCACCGCCAGCGAGGCACAGCGCGAAATCGTGCTCGCCGATCTGCAACCTGCTCGGCCCTTCGAGAACGTCACCCCCATCCGCACTGAACCGACACCCGCCCAACGCTTCCGCATGGCGCTCGATATCGAGCAGCGCCACGAGGCCGGCGAACCCGTCGATGCGGAGCAACTCATCTGGCTCGGATCGTACCGCGAAAGTGCCGAATACAAGGCGTCGCGGGCGATGTGGGAAGACTTCGGCGATCAGGCGCCGGGACTGCGTACCTGAAAAAGAAAACGCCCCGCTGGCTGCAACCGGCGGGGCGGACTGGAAATCTCAAACGAGGACTGAATCATGAATGCAATGCCCAAATCTGTCAATCCCGGCTTCGGCTCGGTGGCGCCCCTGAACAACGTCTCCGAATGCCTTGCCGTCGCGCAGAGGATCATCGACCGGCCCGCCGGTGTCGATGGTCTCGGCCTCTTCTACGGCCCTTCGGGTTACGGCAAGTCGAAGGCCAGCCAGTATGTCCAGAACAAGCACAAGGCCATCTATATCGAGGTCTTCGAATATTGGACGAAGCGGAAGTTCGCCCAAATGATCCTCGCCGAGCTTGGCGTGGACAAGCCAAGGGGCACCTTCTCCGACATGATGGATCAAATCCTGCGCCTTCTGCAGGACGATCCGAACCGGCTGCTCATCATCGACGAGGCCGACAAGCTCATCGACAAGCACATGATCGAGTTTGCGCGCGACATCTACAAGGGCGCCCGCATTCCGGTCCTTCTGGTCGGCGAAGAAAAGCTTTGGGATAAGCTGAAGGCCTATGAGCGCTGCGACACCCGCGTTACCGCCCACGGCATGGCCAATCCCTGCGATCTCGGCGATGCCCAGGCGCTGGCCAGCATCTATCAGCGCCAGCTCCGCATCCATGACGATCTGCTTCTGCACGTCCTGAATGAGACGGCCGGTGTCACGTCCCGGGTGGTGACCACGCTTGCCGAGGTGGGCCAGTTCGCCAAGGCGCGGCAGATGTCCGAGATCACGCGCGACCAGTACACCGGCACGATCTTCACCGGCCGTGTGCCGCGGAGGAAGTGAGCCATGACGAGAATCCTCGAACTCACCGTCTCCGGCGCCAAGCCCCTCCGTCACGGCATCGACTATGTTTGGTCCATCGTCCTCGACCTCACCCGTGAAGGCGACACCTTCCTTTATCGCGATCTCGCCGGCATGTGCGATCAGGCGCGGCTTGCGCGAGTGCGCAGCGATCTGCGTAATCTTGTTGCGGCCGGCTACCTTGCCCGTCTCCCGGAGGACAGGCCGAAGGGTACGCGACCGTACCGCGTGCTCAAGCGGCAAGCCGAAACACCAAACCCTCGCGCCGACCGTGGTAGTGACAGCACCTTTGGCCGCGGCATCGAGCACATGTGGAATGTCATGCGCCGGGCGCGCAGCGGTTTCACGACCGCCGATCTCGCCATTGATGCCAGTACCGACGACGTGAATGTCAGCCATCAGCATGCCAAGGCCTACTGCCTGCTGCTTGAGCGCGCCGGCATCTTGAAAAGGTTATCCACCTCGCGAGGCGGCGTCGGCCGCAATGTCTATGTGCTTCTCGGCTCGGCCAACACCGGCCCGAAGCCACCGAGGCGCTACAAGTCCACCTTCGTCTACGACGAGAACAAGGGTCGGGTCATCGGCACGGTGACGGCCGAGGAGGTCGCGCCATGACCGCCATTCCGAACGCCCGTCCGGCAACCGATTACCTCGGCAAGGTTAAAGCCGCCTGGGGCGACACCGCTCCAGATTGGGTGATGGTGCTGGCAGAGGCCTGCGCGAAATCCAGCCAGAGCGCCGTCGCAAAGAGGGTCGGGTATTCCGCTCCGACCCTCAGTGCCGTCCTCGGCAACACCTACAAGGGCAACATGTCCAAGGTGGAAGAGGCTGTCCGCTGGCAGCTGATCGGTGAAACCGTGCCGTGCCCGATGCTCGGCACCCTCCTGAAAACTGAATGCCTGGAATGGCAGGCCAAGCCCTACGCGGTGACGTCATCGCACCGCGTGGCGATGTTCAGCGCCTGCCGAGACAACTGCCCCCACAGCCGTATCGCCGCCAATGAGGAGAAAGCGTCGTGACCGATTTCGTATCCACCGAACTGAAGACTATCGCCAGCCGCTTCTCCGACCATGACCATGAGGGCGTGGTGCTGACGGGCGACGAGGCTCGCGAACTGGCTATCCATCTCCGTGCCGTCGGCTCCGCTGCCTATCTGATTGAGCGCGAGGTCGTGCGTTACCGCAAGGCCGATATCGAGCGTCTCGCTCGTGACCAATTCGCTGGTGCCACTCGCGGCCCGAGCGCTGACATCCTTCACTTCCGCAAGCCCAACTAACCCAGCGGTCAAGGAAGGCGGTGGAGGCACCGCCCTTAGAACGCGCTTCAAAAGGACTTTGAACATGGACACCTGCATCCTCGAAGAACGGCCACAGACCGGCATCGTGGTCGTGAACGGCAAGGAATACATGCCAGACGCGAAGGGCGCGCTGGTACCGCTCTCCCTCATCAAACCGCAGGACAAACTGCAGGATGAGGTTGTGCGCAAGATCATGGGACACGCCGTCGATCTCAACGCTCAGATCAGTCGCTTTCTCGGCCACAGCAACACTGACCTCGGCGACTTCGACGCGCTTCTTGCCCAGGAATACGGGGCGAAGATCGGCGGAGTAAAGGGTAACCGCACCTATCAGACGATCGATGGCCTCATGAAGGTTCAGGTCCAGGTGGCTGACCAGATCGATTTCGGCCCGGAGCTTCAGATTGCGAAGAAGCTGGTCGACGAGTGCCTGAATGAATGGTCTGCCGAGGCCAGGCCCGAAATCCAGTCAATCGTCACGCGCGCCTTCAACACCGACCAGGAAGGCAAGATCAATCGGTCGGAAATCTTCATGCTCCTTCGTCGCGAGTTCGACGATCCGCGCTGGCAACGGGCCATGGATGCTATCCGCGACGCTATGCGTGTCACCGGCACGAAGCAGTACATGCGGTTCTATCGCCGCGACGCCGTCACAGATGGATGGCGGGCCGTCACGATCGATCTGGCGAAAGCGTGAGGTCGGGACCATGGCGAACCGGACAAAAAAATTAGGCTTCCGCCGCCTTCGGGGGAAATTCACGCCGAAGCGCGCGCATGCCTTCTCCATGACCCGCATCGGACAAATTCAACTGCTCCTTGAGGAAATTGCGTCGGCTTACAACGACGTGGACCAGACCGTCGTCGCAGAGTGCGATGCCCTTCGCGATGAAGGGCTGGCCGTCTTGGCTCGTACCGTCGACGAGGCCCTTGAAGAGGGGCGGACGCTATGACGAAGCACGCCTTCACCTTCGACGTGACCCGTCGCATCACCGTATCCTTCGACGACACCAAGTTCACGGACGAGGTCATGCAGGATTTCAACAGCTGCATCACCGACTTCGGAATCGGCGAGGACGCGTACCGCGACCATGCGGTCCACATCGCCACCCGTGCCATCGATGGCGAGGATTTCGACCCTCGTGCGTTCCGCGAAGGATACGGCATCGTCGGCGCAGCCGGCATCACTGTTGCCATCGAGGACGAGATGGAGTTCTCCGAAATAGAGGGGGAGACGCCTTGACTACACGCGTCCTCACCTCCGCCCGCGAGCGTGTCCTGCTCGGCCTGAAGCGTTGCCCTTGCTGCGGCGCTGACCGGGTCTCCATCACCGATGGCCGCAATGCGGCCGTCGGCTTTGCCTGCAATTCTCTTTTCCATCTGGACGCCAACGCCGAGATCATGCCGGCCGACGTCTGCCCTTCCGGTTCCTATGTCGCGGCCAAGGCGCTCAACGACGAAGCCGTCAGGGCGGTCGAGAAGATGGCAGGTGCCGCATGAGGCACTTTCGCTCCACCGGTGAAATGGTCGACGCCATGGCGGAAGAGGCTCGCCAGCAGGGCTGCGAGATCGAGCACCGCGACGGCCGCACCATCGCCGTCATCAAGCTCGACTGCGAGTGCGGTGTGCATTCCGTAACCGAGATCGACCTCACGGCAACAGCAACGCAGATTTGGGAGGCGCTTTCATGAACCCGACCGAAAGCCTTGCGACTTCTCCTGAGGACCTCATCCGTTCCCGGATCGGGCAGGAATGGGATGGCGGGTGCAGCCTATCCCCTGAAGAGGCCACCCAGGCCATCGCGGCGATTGCATCGCTCCGCGAAGAGGTCGCTCGGTTCCATTCCGAACGCCCCTACATCATCGGCCACAACGACGGCTGGCGGGATGCCCTCCGGCAGGAAGTCTTCGCCGGGACCGTCGACACGGACAATCCTCTTGAGGCAGCCGCCCGTGAAGCCGGCTGGGCGCTCATGGAGCTGGTTGACGAAATTGACTTCCGTAAGCGCGAGGAAGTCTCCGAGATCGCGGCCCGGCTTGGAAAAGCGCTTCTTGCCGTCAGCGAGGAGCAGGACGAGCTGGCTAAGGCGCGGGCGGCGCTCGCAGCGGTCGCCAACTGGATCAATACTCTGCCCATCCCGACGACAGGAGCAACGCGCGTGCTCGGTATCGTCCTAGACGCCCAAGCGGCGCAGTCCATCAAGCCCTCTGACGCGATCCTCGCACTCCTCGATGACACCCCCAACTCAAAGGGTAGTGACCATGAATAAGAAAGAGAAGCTGGCCGTCTGCGAGCTTCTCGCAGGTTGGGAGTTCACTCAAGGCGGTTCGGCGTCCGAAGCTGCGGCACGGTACTCGTGCTCGGATGATCTCCGGCGCACCCTCGAAATAACGGCCGAAGACATGGCCTTTCACCGCATGTGGGAGATTGCGAAGTCTGTCGGCGACACATCGGAAGAATTCACCGATCTGCTGTTTGACGCAGTGGAGGCCGATTACGAGGCCGTCATCGACGCCTTCGAAGAGGGCCCCCACGCTCTCCGAGCGCATGTCACCCCCACTACATCATCCGGGCTAGATGTACATCCAAGCCAACAGGCACAGCAGAACCCCGCCGAAAAGAATGGTCAAAGCGTATCCTGCGATCCGCATGGGCATCCTCCTCTATCAGTGTGCGAGCCGGCATATTGCCCCGTCGAGAGCGAAGTGTCGAGCGTCGCGATTGCTACCGCCAGCACATCAAAGGGTAGTGACCATGGCCGAAGCTGAAAAAGAGTTCGTCTGCACTTATCTGCATGGCGGCGTCGAATATGGCGTCAACGTCCATGCCCGCGATTTCCGCGATGCCTCAGCGCACCTTCGCGCAATCGGCACGACCGGTTCTGTCGACGGCGTCCTGGTCATGTCGGTTTCCTTGCCGACCGGCGCGACGTTGCTGGAGCGCTTCAGGGTCGCGATCGGCGTTCTTTGCGGGAGGTACTCGCGATGACCAGCATCTATTTCAGCGGCGGCGTTCGCCTCAAAACCTACGCGTCAGCATCGAAGGCCGGCAAGACCACCGTCAAGATCGAGCTGGAGAGCACCGACCACTACGACGCTGCATCCGTTCTGCAGCAGCTCGACGAAATAGAGAAGGCACAGCGGGCGAACGACAGGCCCGTGAGAAGGCGTCAGGCGGACAGCCACATAGAACGTGTGGTGGAGGGCGAGCCATGACTTCTTCCATCGCCGCCATTCACGTTGCCCGCAAACAGCTTGACCTCGAAGACGACGTCTATCGCGCCAAGCTCGTTGCGATCACCGGGAAATCCTCGACCAAGGACATGACGGAGCACGAGCGCCAGCAGGTGCTCGACGCCTTCCGCAAGATCGGTTTCCAGCCTTCGCCCGGCCGCAAGGTCGCCGGCCGCCGCCAGCTCACCGGTAAGTTTGCCAAGAAGCTGCAGGCGCTCTGGATCGCCGGCTGGAACCTCGGCGTGGTCAACGACCGTGACGACAAGGCCATGCTCGCCTTCGTTAAGCGCCAGACCGGCCTCGACGATACGCGCTTCCTCCACCACGCTGATGATGCCCGAGCCGCCATCGACGCGCTGAAGGGATGGCTCAAGCGCGAGGCGCGCGTGGCGTTCGGCAATACCAACGGGCAGGAATGGCTTGCGGCCGACGGCGCAAAGATCGCCTGGGCACAATGGCGCATCCTCAATCCCGGCGCTGACCTCATTGTCCGCAAGGGCTTCGATGCCGAGGTCTATTCGATCATCGGCGGGAAGCGCGTTCACCTCGGCGAGGTGAAGGGCAAGGATTGGCAGGCCGTCATGAACGAACTCGGCGGGCGCCTGCGTGCCGTTCGGAAGGCTGGTGGGTGATGATCGAGCGCGCCGCCCCCGTCTCATTGTTCGAAACGGAAACTTTGAAGGCTCTTCAAAAGCAGCGCGAAGACCTGCTGAAGCGGCTCAAAAAGGGCGGCGTCGATGCCCACACGCGTGTGAAGCGGGAGGAAAAACTCAAGCTTCTCACGATGCAGCAGATGGAGATCGAGACCCTCCTGCACCTCGGGGGTGAGCCTTGACGAAGCTGCCCCTGATAACAGCCGAAATCGAGCGCATTGCCGGCCGCGACGCCGCAATGAAGTTGTCGCGTGAGCGCGGCGGCCAGACCATCTACACGCCATATGAGGTCCAAGCGGACCATTGGCTTGCCGAATTGCTAGGCCTTGAAGCCGCCCGCAAAATCTGCGAGCACTATCGCGTCGGCAAAACCGGCGCTCGCCTTCTCATTCCGATCGCCAAGCAGGCGGTGCAGCGGCAGATGATGGAGGAAGCCCTGGAGAGCGGTGCATCCGCCACGAAGGCTGCAGCAGCTTCCGGCATGCACGAGCGCAGCGCCTACCGCAGCCGCGCACGCAACCGCGATCAGCGCCAAGGCAAACTGTTCTAACCCTGACACTGTCAGGGGCTTCTCCCGCCGTCTGATCGGGCACTTTCGACGCAGTTTCAACAGCGTCGAAAGCAACAGCCATGACCTTCGACAGGTGGGTTATTTCCCGACTTCTCGTGCATGGTGCCTATTCGGGCAAGGTCGATGATGCCCCTGGTCGCGAGATGATCGCGGGCATCAAGCGTTTCCAGGAAGCGCAAGGCCTTCCCGTTACCGGCACAGCCAACGCCGTCACCGTCGAGGCCCTGCGCCGTGGCGGTTCGGGCATGATGCTTCCTGCGCCGACGATGCCCAAAGAGCCGATATGGATGCGCGAAGCACGCCGTCACCTCGGCCTGCGTGAGGTGCCCGGCAAGGGCTCTAATCCGACAATCATGTCCTGGGCGAAGCAGCTGGGCGGATGGGTCGCGAGCTTCTACACCGATGATGACATCCCCTGGTGCGGTCTCGCGCTCGGCGCTTGGATCGCCATCACGCTGCCCGGCGAGCCTCTGCCGTCGAACTATCTCGGTGCTCTGAACTGGCGCACGTTCGGCATCAACCTTTCGACCCCGGCGCTCGGCGCGATCCTCGTCTTCAGCCGTAAGGGTGGCGGGCACGTCGGGCTCTATGTCGGCGAGGATGCGACGCATTTCCACGTTCTCGGCGCAAACCAGAGCAACAGCGTCTCCATCACCCGCATCGAGAAATCCCGCCTTGTCGCCACCCGCTACCCGAAGACCGGAGGCAATCCGGTCGGCGGGCGGGTCCATCTGTCGGCAAAGGGCGTCCCGATCACGAGGAACGAAGCATGACGGACCGCCCGAGCTACCGGACCACGAAGCGGCAAATCGCAGTCTCAACGGCGTGCGCCTGGCTGGTCATCTTCCTCATTTCGGGAGGTGCCGTCGCAGGCGTGCGCGAGGCTGTCGACCTGGCGGGCATTGCCTTGCCTTCGATGGTGATGCTGATCGCAACGCTGCTTGGCATTCACCGCTGGACCGGTTCGATGGACTATCGCGCGGCACAGGAGCGCGCCGCCGAGGTCTCGACGGGCAAGCCGCCGTATGACGCGCGCGATCAGCCGGAGAGCGCGACATGAATGCGCTCCTGCCCAAGGCATCGCTGTCGTTCCTTTTTGCGGCAGCGATGCTTCTCGTCGTCGGCCTCATCGTGTTCGGCATCGTTTCGCGCATCGACACGCTTGTTGCCCAGGCAAGGGCGGAAGCCATCGAGAGCCGGGACGCACATTGGACCGCCGAAATCGAGCGGACCAATGCAGAAGCGAACAGCAGGATCGCCGCCCAGGTGAGAGCCGCCCTTGATCTCGAGACAAAAGCGAACGCCCGCATCAGGGCAATCGAAGACCAACTGTCCAGCCTGGAGAACGAAAATGCGGCCCTGCCTGATGGCGATCGCTGTGGCCTCGGCCGTGATCGTGTCCGCCTGCTCCCACGATAAGGGAAAGCCCGTCGTCAGGACGGTCTATCCGGCCGTGTCGCTGCCCGGCAGCGCACGGCAAACCTGTAACCCGCCCTCTGTCCTGCCCGACCGTGACATGACCGCCCGTGAGGTCACCACGAATTGGGGCGCGGACCGGGCCGCCCTCTTGACCTGTGAAACGAGACGCGCGGCGGCAGTCGCAGCCGTCGATACCGCCGGAGCCAAACCATGACTTTCGACCTCGCGACGGCAGCACCGATCGTCGCCTTCATCCTGTCCGTTATCGCCCTTGCCACCCAGGTGAAGTCGATCCTGTCGTCTGGCGAAAAGAAGCTCGACGAACGCCTCGCCAAAGCCGAGGGCAAGCTCGTCGAGTACGACCGGCGCATCCAGAACATCGAAGGCGAGATGCGCCATATGCCCGACCGCGACATGGCGCACCGGCTGGAGCTGACCATGGAGAAAATCTCCGGTCGCCTGGACACCCTCGACGAGCGGCTGAAGCCGATCGCCGCGACGAGTGGCCGCTTGCAGGAATTCCTCCTTGAACAGGCACAGAAGTAACAAGCAGCGAAAGAGCTTGGAGCGCATCATGGAAGAAGAAGCCCGTCTCGCCATCCTCCGGGAGCTTGCCAAAGAGGACAACAAGGCCATGTCCTCGGCGCGCATGCAGACGATCCTGCTGAAGCAGCTCTGGATCGACAAGCCGCGCGAATGGGTCGAGAACCAATACCTCTATCTGCGGGACATGGGCGCGGTCACCGTGCTCCAGGCAGAGACGGTCAAGATCGCCCGCCTCGTCGATCGCGGCGAGTATCACCTGCAGGGTGACATCACCATTCCGGGCGTCCAGGCACCCAGCGCGCGCGGCCGGGTGTAGCATGGCCAAGGGGCGCGGCCGGAAATCCAATATCGAGCTTTTGCCGAAGGAGTGCAGCCATGTCGTCGCTTGGGCGGCGGGCGAGCTGCAGAACTCCGATCGGACCCAGCTCGATATCTATCAGGAGTTCGTCTCCAAGCTGGAATATGTGAAGCGCGAGCACCGCGGTGAGATCGAATTCGATCTGCCTTCGTTTTCCGCTTTCAACCGGCACTCCATCAAGCTCGACGCGATCACGCGCGACATCAACGAGACCCGGGAAATGGCGGCGGCGATCGCCGGCACCTTCGACGCGGCCGAGAGCGACGATCTCACCCTTATCGCGGCTGAGGCGATTAAGTCCCTCGTCTTCCAGTTCGCCACGACGAAGAAGGAGATGATAGACCCCAAGGCCGTCCAGTCGCTGGCGAACGGTCTGCACAAGGCCACCCAGGCGCAAGGCGTCTCAACCGCGCGCCGCCTGAAGGTGGAAGCCGACTTCAAGGCGAAGGCGGAAAAGGTCATCGACACACTTGCCGGCGAGCCCGGCGTATCGAAGGAAGCGATCGCGCGCGCTCGCCAGGACTTCCTCGGCGTCCGGCCGAAGAAGAAGACGGAGGAGCCCGATGGCTGAGCCGCGGCCTGGAGAAGTCCCCGATCCTCCGTCCTACGTCATGTCGCACGACCCGGACGCGCTTCCGGTCGAGCTGCCGCGCGGCGGCGACATTCCTGACGACTTCGACCCGCTCGCTGAAGGCGTCCTCATGGCGCACCAGGCCGACTGGATCGCCGATGAAAGCATTTTGAAGATTTGCGCTAAGGGCCGGCGCACCGGCATCACCTTTGCCGAGGCGCTGGACTGCACCCTGATCGCTGCCGCCAAGCGTTCGGCCGGGGGTCAGAACGTGTTCTACATTCCCGATACCAAGCCGAAAGGCCGGGAGTTCATCGGCTACGCGGCCCACTTCGCCAAAACGGTGGCGAAGGAGATGCTGACCATCGAGGACGGCGTTTTCTTCGATCAGAAGGAAGACGGCAGCACGCAGGCCATTTCCAGCTTCATCATCCGGTTCAAGTCGGGCTTTCGCATCGAGGCGCTATCATCCCGGCCGGAAAACATCCGAGGTCTGCAGGGCACCGTCGTCATCGATGAGGCTGCGTTCCACCGCGACGTTCGCAACGTCATCGACGCCGTCGGCGCGCTGCTCATCTGGGGCGGCAAGATTCGGATCATCTCGTCGCACAACGGCGTCAACAACCCGTTCAACGAGTTGATCAAGGAAGCAGAGGCCAAGAAGAACGGCTTCAAGGTCCACACCTACAGCTTCGGGGATGCGGTCAGAAACGGCCTCTACAAGCGCGTCTGCCTGATGAAAGGCGAGGACTGGACGGCAGAGGCGGAAGCCGAATGGGAAGCCACGATCCGAAGCGCCTACGGCACCCGCGAAGCCAAGATGCATCAGGAGCTGGACGCGATCCCGTCCGAGACAGAAGGCGCGGCACTCTCGCGAATTCTCATCGAAAGCTGCATGTTCACCGGCATCCCGATCGTGCGGTGGTCACGCCCTGACGGCTTCAAAGCTTTCCCTGAGGAACGACGCAAGGCCGAGACGTTGGAATTTTGCGAGCGTGAGCTCCTGCCTGTTCTCACCAAGCTCGACCATCGCCGGCCGCACGTCATCGGCGGCGACTTCGGCCGCATCGGCGACGCCTCGGTCTTCGCGCCGATGGAGATCGGCCGCGACGAGATCCGGCGCGTTCCCTTCGCGGTCGAGCTGCACAACGTTCCCTTCGAGCAGCAACGCGACATCCTGTTCTACATCGTCGATCGTTTGCCGCGCTTGTCGGGCGGCGCTCTCGACGCGGGTGGTAACGGTGCCTACCTCGCCGAAGTCGCGGCCCAGCGATACGGCTCCATCATCGTCGAGGTGAAGCTTAGCCCGGCTTGGTACAAGATCGAGATGCCGGCCTACGTCATGGCCTTCTCCGACAAGACGGTGCTCCTGCCGTACGACCTGGACTGGATCATCGACCACCAGGCGCTGTCCTACGTCGCCGATTACATCAAGGTCCCGGACAAGCACAGCAGCAAGGGAGCCGACGGGTTCGACCGGCACGGGGACGCGGCCATCGCCAGTGCGCTGGCATATTTCGCGAGCCGCACCGATCTGGAGGCCTTCGGCTATGTCCCGACCTCGCAGCTCGACCAGTACAACGACCGCGTCGCCATGTTCGAGACGTCCTCGATGAGCGGCCTGATACCCAAATTTTCTGGAGGTCTTCACTGATGGCCCGCACGCCGCAGATCATCGACCAGTGGGGCAACCCGGTTTCCACACAGCAGCTGCAGAAAGAGATAGCCGCCCCGACGCTCGGCGGCATTAACTCCGTCTGGACGCCGACAATCGTCTCGGGGATGACGCCGCTAATCCTTGCAGATGTCTTGCGCTCGGCCGCGCGGGGCTACCCCGATCAATTCTTTGCCCTGGCGACGGAGATGGAGGAGCGCGATCTCCATTACGGGTCCGTCCTGGGAACCCGCAAGCGCGCGATCACGGGCATCGAACCCATTGTCGTCGCCGCTTCAAACTCTGCAGCGGACGAGAAGATCGCCGAAGCGGTACGCGAGCTGGTCAAGGGGCCGAACTTTGCTGACGACTATCTGACCGACCTGCTCGATGCGCTCGGCAAAGGCTACTCCGTCGTCGAAACCGTATGGGATCGCTCCGGCCGGGAATGGAAGCCGATCAGGTACGAGTGGCGCGACCAGCGGCACTTCCAGATCGACCAGCGCGACGGCCGGACGCTGCGGCTGAAGACGCAGGGCGATATGAACGGCATGGACCTGCCGCCCTACCAGTTCTCGATCCATCGGCCAAAGCTCATGTCGGGCTTGCCGATCCGCGCCGGCCTCGCACGTCTTGCCGCCTGGGCATTCCTGTTCAAGAGCTACACGCTGAAGGACTGGATGGCCTTCCTGGAAGTGTACGGAATGCCCTTCCGTGTCGGGAAGTTCGGCCGCGGGGCCAGCCTGGAGGATCGCCGCATCCTCCTACAGGCGGTGCGAGACCTCTCCTCCGACGCTGCCGCCATTATCCCGAAGGAAATGGAGATCGAGTTCATCGAAGCAGCGGGCGGTTCGGGGAATGCCGTCTTCTCGGCAAAGGCCGAATATCTCGACCGGCAGATGTCGAAGGGCGTCCTCGGTCAGACCATGACCACCGACGACGGCTCGTCGCTCTCCCAGGCGGCGATCCATGAGAACGTGCGCCACGACATCGCCCGCGCCGACGCGCGCCAGACCGCCATTACGGCCAACCGCGATCTGATCCGACCCTTCGTCGACCTGAACTATGGCCCGCAGGAGAAATACCCGGTCTTTGTGATCCCGATCACGGAGAACGAGGACATCAAGGCATTGGTCGATGCCATCGAGCGCCTGGTGCCGCTCGGGCTGAAGGTCAGCATGCCCAAGGTTCGTGAACGCATCGGCTTCGAGGAGCCGGATGACGACGAAGAACTGCTCGTGGCGCAGAAGGCACCGGCGCCAGTCGTCGTGGACACGAACAAGGCCGGCGACACCAAGCCCCCCAAGCCAGCACCGGCCGCCGAACCCGATGATGAGCAGCCGGCGAAGAAGGCCGCAGCCCGGCTGAAGGTGGCATGCGTCCATTGCGGTGGCTTCCATGCCACCGCAGCCGACCAGCGCACCGAAATGGACGTGCTCGTCGATGATGCCCTGTCCAATTGGGAAGAGGATCTCGAACCGATCTTGAAGCCCCTTCGAAGCCTCGTTGAAAAGTCCACCAGCTACGCCCAGCTCGAAGCCGGCCTGGACGATCTGATCGCCAAGATGGACGCCGGCCCTCTCGCCGATCGGCTCGCCAAGCTGGCGATGAAAGCGCGTGGCCTGGGAGACATCGGCGATGGACGCGCCTGACCTCTTCAAGACTGCCCCGCGGGAGGTCACCCGCTTTTTTGATGCGAAGGACACCCGGCCATCATTCGACTGGCGCGATGTCGCGCCCGAGGAGCACGCCTTCAGCTATACGGTGGCGAAGTCGGCCGGCTACGACATCCTCGACGACATGAAGGCTGCGATGAGCGAGGCAAACGCCAAGCGCCAGCCCTTCGAGGAGTTCCAGCGAAACATCATCTGGACGCTTCACCAGAAAGGCTGGTGGGGGAAGTCGCTGGAGATCGACCCGCTGACGGGCGAGGAGAAGCTCGTCCAGCTCGGATCGACGCGCCGCCTGCGCACGATCTACTGGGCCAACACGGCGACGGCTCGCTCTGCAGGCGAATGGGAGCGAACCGAACGGAACAAGGATTTCCTGCCGTTCCTCGTCTATGTCCTTTCGACGGCCGAGCGAAAGCGGCCGGAACATCAGCAATGGGTAGGCATCGTCGCCCGCGTCGACGATCCTATCTGGAAGCGGCTCTTTCCGCCGAACGGGTGGGGATGCCAGTGCCGGACCCGGCAGATTACCCGGCGCGAGGCGATCTCACTCGGCTGGCGCGAGGGCGAGCCCGCCTTCATCATCAAGGAACGGCCATGGCGCAACAAGCGCACCGGCGAGACGATCATGGTGCCCGAGGGGGTCGATCCCGGCTGGGACACAAACCCGGGTCAGCTGCGGGCTGAGAACACGTCGCGGTTCCTGCACGACAAGATCGAGGCGATGCCAGCAAATCGCCAGAGGATCGCCATCGAGGATATCGTGCAGTCGCCCGTGCTGAAGGCGATGGCCGACGGCCATATGCCGAAAGCCTACCTTCCCGTGGCGCAGCTGCCCGCGCGCCTGGTTGAGGATGCCGGTGCCAGCGCCGCCGTGGTTCGGCTGTCGTCCGACAGTCTCGGCCATATCCTTCATGACCA
>APMI01013807.1_pt1 | contig 14366 bp, 11 predicted proteins | sample 667938 | NCBI WGS metagenome assembly APMI01 (sample SAMN01084076, study PRJNA167559) | wastewater metagenome | biome: Wastewater | place: Denmark: Ejby Moelle, Odense | collected 2011-11-28 | reverse complement strand
CCGCCGGGGCGATGGCGCGGTTCAGCTCAGCTTGCCGACCGAATCTTCGAGCGTCTTCCAGCCTGCTTCGCCGAATTTGCCCTTCCACTCGTTGTAGAAGCCGGCGGCCTTCAGCTTTTCGCGGAAAGCGGCGGCGTCGACGTCGTTGAACTTCATGCCGCGTCCGGCGAGCGTGTCGCGCAGGCCCGTCGTCATCTTGGCGACGTCGGCGCGCTCCAGCAGCGCGGCGGCGTTGATGTTTTTTGCGACGATCTCCTGAATGTCCTTGGGCAGCGCCTCCCAGTTGCGGCGGTTGGCGAGGAACCAGAACCCGTCCCACATGTGGTTGGTCATCGAGCAGAACTGCTGCACTTCATAGAGCTTGGCGGTCTCGATGATGGCGAGCGGGTTCTCCTGCCCGTCGACGACCTTGGACTGAAGCGCCGTGTAGGTCTCGTTGAAGTTGATCGTGGTGGGCGCCGAGCCGAAAGCCTTGAACATCGAGGTCCAGAGCGGGGCCGGGGGCACGCGCAGCTTCATGCCGTCGAAATCGGCGGGGGAGGTGATCGGCCTGGTGGAGGTCGTGGTCTGGCGGAAGCCGTTGTCCCAGACTTTCTCCATGGCGATGATCTGGCGCGACTTGGCGATCTCCTCGCGCACGAAGGCGCCGAGGCCGCCATCCATCGCCTTCCACACCGTGTCGTAGTTCGGGAAGGCGAAGCCGACGCCGTTGATTGCGGCGGCGGGCACGAAGGTCGAGAGAATCAGGCCCGAGAGGGTGAAGAAGTCGACCGAACCGTTGCGGATCTGGCCGAGCGTGTCGGTGTCCGAGCCGAGCTGGCTGGAGGGGAAGATCTGAAGCTCGAACCGGCCCTTGGTCTCGTCCTTGATCTTGTCCGCCGCCTCCTTGGCGCGGATGTTGAGGGGATGGGTGAGGGGCAGGTTATTGGCGTATTTGTAAGTAAATTCGGCGGCGCGGGCGGTCCCGATGGCGAAGGTCGAGACGCCGAGAGCGGCGGCGCCCGTGGAAAAGGCGCGGCGGGTGAAGGTCATGCGTGTCCTCCCTGGACAATGAGCCTGCGCCGGCGCATGCGTCGAAAGTCGCGCCGACGGCCGCCGGAACCGTCGTGAGGCGCGGGCGCGCTGTCAACGGGCGGGCGCGAAAATCGTCGTCCGGGGCGGAAAAGCGATGCTTGGCCCGCCTGCGGGGCGGCGACCGACCAACGGACGACTGGCGCGAGGGCGCAGATGGGTTTAGTGAGGGCGCGAGCGGGCGGGCGCGTGGCTTGCCTCCCGACCTGACGACCCTGAGGGGAATAGCGCGGCCATGGTTGAATTCGTCCTTCCGAAAAACTCCCGCATGGGCGCGGGCAAGACCTGGCCCAAGCCCGCCGGCGCGACGAACATCAAGGAATACCGGATCTACCGCTGGAATCCGGATGACGACGCCAATCCGCGCATCGACACCTATTACGTCGATCGCGACGATTGCGGGCCGATGATTCTGGATGGCCTCATCTGGATCAAGAACAAGGTCGATCCGACGCTGACCTTCCGCCGCTCGTGCCGCGAGGGCATCTGCGGCTCCTGCGCGATGAACATCGACGGCACCAACACGCTGGCCTGCACCAAGGGCATGGACGACGTGTCGGGCGCGGTGAAGATTTATCCGCTGCCGCACATGAAGGTGGTCAAGGACCTGGTTCCCGACCTCACCACGCTCTACGCCCAGCACGCAGCGATCGAGCCGTGGCTGCAAACCACGACGCCGGCGCCTGAACAGGAATGGCTCCAGACGCCGCAGGACCGCGCCAAGCTTGATGGGCTTTATGAGTGCATCCTGTGCGCGTGCTGCGCGACGTCGTGCCCGTCCTACTGGTGGAACACGGACCGGTATCTGGGGCCGACCGTGCTGTTGCAGGCCTATCGCTGGCTGGTCGATTCGCGCGACGAGGCCACCGGCAAGCGCCTCGACTATCTGGAAGACCCCTTCCGCCTCTATCGCTGCCACACCATCATGAACTGCGCCAAAGCCTGCCCGAAGGGCCTCAACCCGGCGCGCGCGATCGTCGAGATCAAGAACATGATGCTGGAGCGCCAGCTCTGAACTGACGCGACACGCGCGTTTTTCAGGGCCGCGTCCGCAAAGGGCGCGGCCTTTGCATGTCGGAGAGCGTTGATCGCGCTCTTCCGGCGCAACGCCAATGTCGGGCTCCCCGCCGTTCATCCCTCGCCGCGTGGCTGAATGCGGGCGGGCCTGGCCGTTCGCCGTGATGCGGCGAATCGTCTCTACCTCTCCGCGCTCGAGCGCTTCTATGGCTTGAAAATCCGGGACTTGGCGCCCCAGTTTTGAATTATTAAAATGTAAAACATTGAAATTGCTCATTTTTTCACTTGTCACAGCTGCCGTGAGCAGCCATGAAGAAGGCCCTCGCCCTCCCGACCCTTGACGTCAGGACCGACCGTGATGAGCCTTTTGTCCTCCGCCCTGCAATCGGGCGCCATTCTTCTGCGCGAAGGTCTGGAGGCGATGTTGATCATCGCCATTCTGGCCGGCGTTCTCCATAAATCCGGCCTGAGCGCGCGCGTGCGCATGTTGTATTGGGGGGCGGCCGCCGCCGTCGTCGCCAGCCTCGGCATGGCCTTCGTCTTCGCCTACGCCTTCAATGGCGGGCACAGCGATTTTCTTGAGGCGATCGTGATGGCGGTCGCGGCGGGCCTGATGTTCTACATGTCGGGCTGGCTCTATCTGAAGCAGGATCCCAAGGCGCTCGCCGCGCATCTGAAGCAGGGCGCCGATCGCGCCATTCTGGCGGGCGCGGGGTTCTCGTTCTTCTCCCTCGCGTTCCTTGCGGTGTTTCGGGAGGGCGCGGAGACGATGCTGTTCCTTCAGGCGCTGGCCAAGACCGAAGGCGGCTGGAATCCCGGCCTCGCGCTTGGCGTCGTCGGCGCCTTCGCGGCGCTGGCGCTCGCCTTCGCGCTGATGCAGCGCGCGAGCATGAAACTGCCGCTGCGCCCGGTGTTCCTGATCACCTCGGCGTTTCTGTTCGTGATGGGCCTGCGCTTCGTCGGGGCCGCCATTCAGGAATTGCAGGAGCAGCAGATCGTCGGATTCGACGAAGCCCCGTTCGGCGAGGCGCTCTCCAGCCTTGGCTTCAACCCGACCTGGGAGGCGCTGGCGCCGCAGATCGCGCTGATCTGCCTTGCAGCGGTGGGAGCGGCGGCGCTGCGGATGCGCGCGGCTCCCGCAACGGCCTGAGCGGTTTTTGCGGATTGACGGGCGTGCGGCCGCTTTCCGGCCGCGCGTCTTTCGTTTCAGATCACAGCCGCGCCGTGCGCGAGAGCGCGCGGCGTTGCAGATCGAGCATCGCGGTGGCGAAGCCGGCGGCGTCGTCCATCGCCTCGTAGATCAGCGAAAAGGCCGTCGGCCCCTCGACCGCGAGCGCGGTCGTCGCTTCGCCCGCTTCGAAACTCAGCTCAGCGGAAAAGCGGCGCGCGAGCGATTGCATCGCGGTGTTGCGCGACAGGCAGGACATATAGAGCGTGTCGGCGCGGCGATTGCGGGCTGCACGCACGATGCGCGACATCAGTTCTTCACCCACGCCAAGACGACGCCACGGGCGCTCGACCGAAAAAGCCGCCTCCGCGGCGCTCCAGCGTCGCGCGCCCGCCGGCCCGAGGCCGCGCAATTCGCCCGCGCCGCGCAGTTCGCCGTCGACGAAGAAACCATAGATGAGATCGTCGAGCTGCGACGACCGCTCGGCGTATTGCCGCACGAAGGCGTCCGAGGCGGCCATGCCGAAGCGGTCGCGCCGGCTGTCTTCGTCAAGCCGCATCAGATGGGCGAGCAGCGCGCCCGATTCGGAGGGAAGCAGACGGCGCACGACGCCGCCATGATGATGAGGCGTGGACGACTGGTCAGCGCGCGAGATCTGGGGGGAATTGGGCATCGTCGTCTCCTGAAAAGTCCGGGGCGACGCCTTCTCATGCGATTCCTCTGGAGCCGGGCCATCCTGCGCCCTGCGGCGCGTTGGACCCGGTCTTGTGTTGCAATGCAACATAGGCGCCGAAGCCGACAATTTTGCGACGATGGCGGCGCGCGCGGCGCCGCCGTTTCAGGCCTGCGGCCGCGTCAGCGGAAAAAGACCCATGTCGTCAACAGAAAGACGGGCACGAGGATCAGCCCCGACCAGATCATGTAGCCGAAGAAACTCGGCATGTTGACGCCGCCGTTGCGGGCGATGGCGTAAACCATGAAATTCGGCGCGTTGCCGATATAGCTGTTGGCGCCCATAAACACGGCGCCGCTCGAAATCGCGGCGAGCGTCAGCGCTCCGCTCGTCATCAAAGTCTTGGGGTCGCCGCCGGCGAGTTCGAAGAAGACGATATAGGTCGGCGCATTGTCGAGGAATGAGGACAAGAGGCCCGTCGCCCAGAAATAGGCGGCGGCGTTGGGCGTGCCATCGGCATTGGAGGTCATCGCCACGAGCGGCGCGAAGGCGCCGGCCGAGCCCGCCTTCAGCATCGCCAGCACCGGCGCCATCGACAGGAAGATGCCGATGAACAGCTTCGCCACCTCCGCGATGGGCGCGAAGGTGAAGCCGTTGGAGACGTGGTCGGCCTCCGGCGTGATCTTCATCGAGACGATGACGACGGCGACGAAGACAAGATCGCGCAGCACGTTAGCGGTCATCACGTGCTGGCCGAACAGGTCGAAGCTGCCCAGATTCAGGCGCGGGGAGATCAGCACGGCGGCGATGACGACGCCGATCAGCGCGATGTTGGGCAGGCCGGAGACGCGCAGCGGCGCGTCGGGCGTGGGGTCTTTCGGCTGGTGGCCCTCCCGGCGATAGATCACCGTGTCGACGACGAAGAAGATCGCCAGCACGATTGCGGCGACGAAGGCCGTCTCGTGAAAAAGATGCGTCGTCGTCCAGAAGAAATCGACGCCGCGCAGGAACCCCAGAAACAGCGGCGGATCGCCGAGCGGGGTCAGCGAGCCGCCGATATTGGAGACGAGGAAGATGAAGAAAACGACCGTGTGGGCGTTGTGCTTGCGGTCGTCATTGGCCCGCATCAGCGGGCGAATCATCACCATCGAGGCGCCTGTGGTGCCAATGATGCTTGCAAGGCCCGCCCCGATCGCCAGCAGGATCGCGTTGACCCCCGGCGAGCCGTGCAGATTGCCGCGCAGCACAATGCCGCCCGCCGCCGTGAACAGGGCCAGAAGCAGCAGAACGAAGGGGATGTATTCCAGCATCAAGGTGTGCGCGGCCGCGTTGAAGGCGACGCCCGGCGAGCGGAACATCGCCAGCGGGATCAGCGCGAGCGCCGCCCAGAAGGCCGCGATCTTGCCCTGGTGATGCTCCCAGAAATGGCCGGCGACGAGCGGCATGAGGGCGATGGAGAGCAACATGCCGATGAAGGGCAGCGCCCAGGGCAGCGCGAGGGTCGCGCCGTCGAGTTCGGCGGCCAGCGCCGGACCGCTGGACAACGCCGCGCAGGACGCGACGACCACGCCGAGGGCGGCTCTACCGGCCCAACCACGAATTTCTGCAACGCCTTTGGCCATCCCCGCCCCCCTCGCCCTCTGCGGCGGCGTTTCGCGCGCCTGCCTTTCGACCATCTTGCCCTGACACGGCGAGGGGGGCTAGACGCGATATGACGGAATCGGGTTCTGCGGCGTCATCGCGCGGCCCCATCTTGCAAGGAGCCGCCGCCTTGGGGGGAATCACGCAGCTCTATGAGGCGCGCGTCGCGCAGGGCCGGCTTGAGCGCGACCCCAATCAGGTGGCGGCGCTGGCGGCGTTCGAGCGGCTGGCGCTGGAGTTGAAGGATTATCGCCTGCCCACGAAATCGGGCGCGCTCGGCTGGCTCTTCGTCAAGAAGCCGGGCGCCGCGCCCAAAGGGCTTTACGTCCACGGGCAGGTCGGGCGCGGCAAGACCATGTTGATGGACCTCTTCTTCGAGACGGCGCCGGTCGAGAAGAAGCGCCGCGCGCATTTCCACTCCTTCATGGCGGATGTCCACAAGCGCGTCCACGCCTGGCGGCAGGCGCACAAGGCGGGGACGGTCAAGGGCGACGATCCGATCGCGCCGGTCGCCAACGCGCTGGCGGACGAGGCGACGCTGCTGTGCTTCGACGAATTCGCGGTCAACGACATCGCCGACGCGATGATCCTGGGGCGTCTGTTCGAGGCGATGTTCTCGCGCGGCGTGGTGGTGGTGGCGACATCCAACGTCGCGCCGATGGATCTCTACAGGGACGGGCTCAACCGCGCGCTGTTCATGCCCTTCGTCGCGCAGCTCAACGAGCGCATGCATGTGCTGCGGCTCGACGCGCGCACCGACTTCCGGATGGAGAAGCTCGGCGGCGCGCAGGTCTATCTGACGCCGGCCGACGCCAGCGCGACGCGCGCGCTCGACGCGATCTTCGCCTCGTTGACCGGCGAGGAGACGGGGCGGCCCGAAACGCTCGACGTGATGGGGCGCAGCCTGGCCGTGCCGCAGGCGGCGGGCGGGGTCGCGCGCTTCAGCTTCGCTCAGTTGTGCGAGGCGCCGCTGGGGCCGAACGACTATCTGGAGATCGCGCTCGGCTATCACACCGTCATCTGCGACGGCGTGAAGGCGATGACCATCGCCGAGCGCAACGCGGCCAAACGCTTCATCACGCTGATCGACGCGCTGTATGATTGCAACGCGCGCTTCGTGTGTTCGGCGCAGGCGCCGGCCGAGACGCTGTATCACGCCGATCAGGGCCGCGAGGCGTTCGAATTCGAGCGCACCGCGTCGCGTCTGATCGAGATGCGCTCGGACGAGTATCTCGCGCGCCCGCATGGGCGCCAGCACGGGGCGACGCCGCAGGGGATCGTCGAGACGTGAGCGGCGCCTTCGAGGACCGCATCCTCGACGAGGCGCTGGCGCATCTGCGCCGGCATGGGGCGCGCCGCACGACGGTGCTGTCGATCGCGCAGACGCTCGGCGTCAGCCACGCCGCGCTGTATCGCTACTTTCCCTCCAAGGCCGAACTGTTCGACGCGGCGATGGCGCGCGCGCTCAAGCCGCTGGAAGCCGACATGCGCGCGATCGTCGACGCGCCGGACCCCGTCGCCGACAAGCTGGAGCGGCTCCCCCCCCCCCCGTCCACGCCGTATTCCGCGCCTATCGCACGCTCAGCCTCGATGATCCCGAATTGTTCGAGTTGCTGTCGCGGGCGGCAGTGGAGGGGCGCGGGGCGGGGCGCAAGCATCGCGCCAAGGTGCAGGCGGCGGTGCAGCGCGTCGTCGAGGAGGGGATCGGCTCGTCCTCCTTCGCGGTGGCGGACCCGCGTCGGGGCGTCGCCTTCGTGTTCGACGCGATGCATCGTTTCATTCATCCGGTGTCCGTCGGTCTCGACAGGGAGGCGCCGGAGGCGGCGTTGCAGCAGCGGGTGGACCGGGTGACGCGGGTGGTCGCGCGGGCGCTGACGACGGGACGGGTTTGAGCGCGGGGCGGCAAGCTTTCATTAAGGCCGGACCCCAAAACCTTGTTTCAAGATTCAAAATTTGTAACTTGAAACGGCGTCCAAAGCGCGGCCGGAGAGCGCCTGGCGCGCGGCCAAGTGATTGCCGGGACGCGATTTTCATGCTGCGGCGCCGCAAACGCCGCGCCCGGCTTAGTCTTTCGCCCGACTTGCGCGGAGTCGCGCGCGGAGTCACACAGACCCCGGCCCGCACGCCATTTCGGCGGCGGGAAAGCCTGATGGCTGGTCGACGGCTCGTCCGTCCCGCCCCAGAAGAAGGACGAGGAACACATGGCGCGCAAGAAAATCGCTTTGATCGGCGCGGGACAGATCGGCGGCACGCTGGCTCACCTCGCCGGCCTCAAGGAGATGGGCGACATCGTCCTGTTCGACATCGCCGAGGGCACGCCGCAGGGCAAGGCGCTCGACCTCGCCGAATCCTCCCCGGTCGAAGGCTTCGACGCGCGGCTGAAGGGCGCCAACTCCTATGCGGACATCAAGGACGCCGACGTCATCATCGTGACCGCGGGCGTTCCGCGTAAGCCCGGCATGTCGCGCGACGACCTGATCGACGTCAACCTCAAGGTCATGGCCTCTGTCGGCGAAGGCATCAAGCAAAACGCCCCGAACGCCTTCGTCATCTGCATCACCAATCCGCTCGACGCGATGGTGTGGGCGCTCCAGAAATTCTCGGGCCTGCCCAAGAACAAGGTCGTCGGCATGGCCGGCGTTCTGGATTCCGCGCGCTTCCGCTACTTCCTCGCCGAAGAGCTGAACGTCTCGGTGCGCGACGTGCATGCGATGACGCTCGGCGGCCACGGCGACGACATGGTGCCGCTGGTGCGTCACTCCACGGTCGGCGGCGTGCCGCTGCCCGATCTCGTGAAGATGGGCTGGCTGTCGCAGGACAAGCTCGACCAGATCGTCGAGCGCACCCGCAAGGGCGGCGGCGAGATCGTCGCGCTGCTGAAGACGGGTTCGGCCTTCTACGCGCCGGCCTCCTCGGCCATCGCGATGGCGCAGGCCTATCTCAACGACCAGAAGCGCATCCTGCCCGTCGCCGCCTATATCGACGGCCAGTACGGCGTGAAGGACATGTATGTCGGCGTGCCGGCGCTGATCGGCGAGAACGGCGTCGAGAAGGTCATCGAGATCGCCTTCGACGACGCCGAGAAGGCGATGTTCAAGAAGTCGGTCGAATCGGTGCAGGGCCTGATCGCGGCCTGCAAGCAGGTCGAGCCCAAGCTGGCGTAAGACATCTCAGGCCGTCGGCGGGCGCCGGCGGCCTTTTTCCAGATTTCACTTCCGACGCGTCGCGCGAGGATCACGATGAACATCCATGAATATCAGGCCAAAGCCGTTCTGAAGGAATTCGGCGTTCCGGTTTCGCGCGGCGTTCCGGTGCTTGACGCCGCGCAGGCGGAAGCGGCGGCCAATGAGCTGGGCGGCCCGCTCTGGGTCGTGAAGTCGCAGATTCACGCGGGCGGACGCGGCAAGGGCAAATTCAAAGAGGCTTCGGCCGGCGACAAGGGCGGCGTGCGCCTCGCCAAGTCGATCGACGAGGTCAAGACCTTCGTCAACCAGATGCTCGGCGCGACGCTGGTGACGATCCAGACCGGCCCGGCCGGCAAGCAGGTCAACCGTCTCTATGTCGAGGACGGCTCGGACATCGAGAAAGAGTTCTATCTCTCGATGCTGGTCGATCGCGTGACCTCGCGCATCGCCTTCGTCGTCTCGACCGAAGGCGGCATGAACATCGAGGACGTGGCGCACAAAACGCCCGAGAAGATCGTCACCTTCTCCGTCGATCCGGCGACCGGCGTGATGCCGCTGCATGGCCGCGCCGTCGCGCAGGCGCTCAAGCTCAAGGGCGATCTCGCCAAGCAGGCCGAGAAGCTGACGGCGAGCCTCTACAAGGCTTTCGTCGCCAAAGACATGTCGATGCTCGAAATCAACCCGCTGATCATCACCAAGCAGGGCCAGCTCAAGGCGCTCGACGCCAAGATTTCGTTCGACTCCAACTCGCTCTATCGCCACACCGACATCATGGAGCTGCGCGACGAGACGGAGGAGGACGCCAAGGAGATCGAGGCATCGAAGTACGACCTCTCCTACATCGCGCTCGACGGCGACATCGGCTGCATGGTGAACGGCGCGGGCCTGGCCATGGCGACGATGGACATCATCAAGCTCTACGGCATGGAGCCGGCGAACTTCCTCGACGTCGGCGGCGGCGCGACGAAGGAGAAGGTGACGGCGGCGTTCAAGATCATCACCGCCGACCCGAAGGTGAAGGGCATTCTCGTCAACATCTTCGGCGGCATCATGAAGTGCGACGTGATCGCCGAGGGCGTGGTCGCCGCGGTGAAGGAGGTGGGCCTTCAGGTTCCGCTCGTCGTGCGCCTTGAGGGCACCAACGTCGATCTGGGCAAGAAGATCATCCGCGAGTCCGGCCTCAACGTGATCGCCGCCGACGACCTCGACGACGCCGCGCAGAAGATCGTCGCCGCCGTCAAGACGGCCTGAGCCGAGACGACCTCTCTGGCGCCCCATCTTTCGGAAAGACAGACATGTCCATCCTCATCAATAAAGACACCAAGGTCATCACGCAGGGCTTCACCGGCAAGAACGGCACCTTCCATTCCGAGCAGGCGATCGCCTACGGGACGAAGATGGTCGGCGGCACCTCGCCCGGCAAAGGCGGGGGCACGCATCTGGGCCTGCCGATCTTCGACACGGTGAAGGAAGCGCGCGAGGCCACCGGCGCCGACGCGTCGGTCGTGTATGTTCCCCCGCCGGGCGCGGCGGACGCGATCTGCGAGGCGATCGAGGCGGAGATCCCGCTGATCGTGTGCATCACCGAGGGCATTCCGGTGCTCGACATGGTGAAGGTCAAACGCGCTCTGTCGGGCTCGAAGTCGCGCCTGATCGGGCCGAACTGTCCCGGCGTCGTCACGGCGGGCGAATGCAAGATCGGCATCATGCCGGCCAACATCTTCAAGCCGGGCAATGTCGGCATCGTGTCGCGCTCGGGCACGCTGACCTATGAGGCCGTGTTCCAGACCACCAACGAGGGCCTTGGCCAGACGACGGCGGTCGGCATCGGCGGCGACCCGGTCAAGGGCACCGAGTTCATCGAGATGCTGGAGCTGTTCCTGGCCGATCCCAAGACCGAGTCGATCGTCATGATCGGCGAGATCGGCGGCTCGGCGGAGGAGGACGCGGCGCAGTTCATCAAGGACGAGGCCAAGCGCGGCCGCAAGAAGCCGATGGTCGGCTTCATCGCCGGCCGCACCGCGCCTCCCGGCCGCCGCATGGGCCATGCCGGCGCGATCATCGCGGGCGGCAAGGGCGGCGCGGAAGACAAGATCGCGGCGATGGAGGCGGCGGGCATCCGCGTTTCACCCTCGCCCGCGCGCCTCGGCACGACGCTGATCGACGTCCTCAAGGGCAAGTGAGCCCCACCACGCGCTAATGGAGCGAGGCCGCCCGCGGCCTCCTTCAACGCCGAAGCGCAGACGAGATCGCTTCGCGCCACAGTCTCACCGCTCCGTCCGGTCAAGCCGGGGAGCGGATCAGGGCGGATCGTCGCGGCGGCAGGCTCGCCGCGCCCGCTTCAAAGACAATCCTTGCGGAGGAAAGCGCATGTCGCGCTCTGACGAGAACAATTCCCGATTGTCCGCGACGTCGTTCCTGTCGGGAACGAACGCCGCCTATATCGAGCAGCTTCAGGCCCGCTATGAAAGCGACCCTGCGAGCCTCGACGCGGAATGGCGCGAGTTCTTCGAGGCGCTCAACGACAATCCGTCCGACGTCGAGAAGCTTGCGCGCGGCGCGCAGTGGAAGAAGCCGCACTGGCCGGTGGCCGCCAATGGCGATCTCGTCAACGCGCTCGACGGCGATTGGCCGAAGATCGAAAAGGCGATGGGCGACAAGCTCAAGGCCAAGGCCGGCGCCAAGGGCGAGGAGTTGTCGCCTGAATCGATGAAACGGGCCGCGCGCGACAGCGTGCAGGCGCTGATGATGATCCGCGCCTATCGCATGCGCGGCCATCTGCACGCCGATCTCGATCCGCTGGGCCTTGAGCCGCGCAAGGATCATGAGGAGCTGCATCCCCAGAGCTACGGCTTCGCCGAGTCCGATTACGACCGGCCGATCTTCATCGACAACGTGCTCGGCCTCGAATTCGCGACCATCCGCGAGATGCTGCAAATCCTGCGGCGCACCTACTGCTCGACGATCGGCTATGAGTTCATGCACATCTCCGATCCGGCCGCGAAGGGCTGGATCCAGGAGCGCATCGAAGGGCCGCACAAGGAAATCGCGTTCACGCGCGAGGGCAAGCGCGCCATCCTCAACAAGCTGGTCGAGACGGAAGGCTTCGAGAAGTTCCTCGACGTCAAGTTCACCGGCACCAAGCGCTTCGGCCTCGACGGCGGCGAGTCGGTCATTCCCGCGCTCGAACAGATCATCAAGCGCGGCGGCAATCTCGGCGCGCAGGAGATCGTGCTCGGCATGGCCCATCGCGGGCGCCTCAACATCCTCACGCAGGTGATGGGCAAGCCCCATCGCGCGTTGTTCCACGAGTTCAAGGGCGGCTCCTATGCGCCCGATGACGTGGAAGGCTCGGGCGACGTGAAGTATCACCTCGGCGCCTCGTCGGACCGCGAGTTCGACGGCAACAAGGTGCATCTGTCGCTCACCGCAAACCCGTCGCATCTCGAAATCGTCTATCCTGTCGTGCTGGGCAAAGTGCGCGCCAAGCAGGATCAGCATGACGACATCGTCGAGCGCACCAGCGTGATGCCGCTGCTTCTGCACGGCGACGCGGCCTTCGCCGGTCAGGGCGTGGTGGCTGAATCGCTCGGCCTGTCGGGTCTGAAGGGCCATCGCACCGGCGGCTCGGTGCATGTCATCATCAACAACCAGATCGGCTTCACCACCTATCCGCGCTATTCGCGCTCCTCGCCCTATCCGTCGGATATGGCGAAGATCGTCGAGTCGCCGATTTTCCATTGCAACGGCGACGATCCCGAAGCGGTCGTCTTCGCCGCCAAGATCGCGACCGAGTTCCGGCAGAAGTTCCACAAGCCGGTCGTCATCGACATGTTCTGCTATCGCCGCTTCGGCCATAACGAAGGCGACGAGCCGAGCTTCACGCAGCCGCTGATGTATCGCAAGATCCGCTCGCACAAGACGACGCTGGAGATCTATTCCGAGAAGCTGATCGCGGAAGGCGTCGTCACGCAGGGCGAAGTCGACAAGATGAAGGCCGACTGGCGCGAGCGGCTTGAGGCCGAGTTCGAGGCGGGCCAGGCGTTCAAGCCCAACAAGGCCGACTGGCTCGACGGACGCTGGTCGGGCCTGAAGGCGGCGCCTTCGGAGAGCGAGGAAGATCGCCGCGGCCAGACCGGCGTGGCGGAAGAGAAGCTGCGTGAGATCGGCCGCAAGATCACCACGGCGCCGGCCGACTTCAACCTGCACAAGACCATCGCGCGCTTCCTCGACAATCGCCGCAAGATGGTCGACACGGGCGAAGGGATCGATTGGGCGATGGCCGAGGCGCTCGCCTTCGGCACGATGGTCGACGAGGGCCATCGCGTGCGTCTGTCCGGCCAGGACTGCGAACGCGGCACCTTCTCGCAGCGCCATTCGGTGCTGACCGACCAGGAGACGGAGGCGCGTTACGTTCCCCTCAACAACATTCGCGAGGGGCAGGCGCGCTACGAGGTCATCAACTCGATGCTCTCGGAAGAGGCGGTGCTGGGCTTCGAATACGGCTACTCGCTGGCCGAGCCGAACGCGCTGACGATGTGGGAGGCGCAGTTCGGCGACTTCGCCAACGGCGCGCAGGTGCTGTTCGACCAGTTCATCTCGTCGGGCGAGCGCAAGTGGCTTCGCATGTCGGGCCTCGTGTGCCTGCTGCCGCATGGCTATGAAGGGCAGGGGCCGGAGCATTCCTCGGCGCGTCTGGAGCGCTATCTCCAGCTCTGCGCCGAAGACAACATGCAGGTCGCCAACTGCACGACGCCGGCGAACTACTTCCACATCCTGCGCCGTCAGCTCAATCGCGACATCCGCAAGCCGCTGATCCTGATGACGCCGAAGTCCTTGCTGCGCCACAAGCGCGCGACCTCGCCGCTGTCGGAGATGGGCGCGGGCTCGTCCTTCCATCGCCTGCTGCGCGACGGCGCCGAGACGGTGAAGGGCGAGGCGATCAAGCTCGTCAAGGACGAGAAGATCCGCCGCGTCGTGCTGTGCACGGGCAAGGTCTATTACGACCTCTATGAGGAGCGCGAGAAGCGCGGGATCGACGACGTGTATCTGCTGCGCGTCGAACAGATCTACCCGATGCCGCTGAAGAACCTCGTCGGCCTGCTGTCGCGGTTCAAGAAAGCGGATATCGTGTGGTGTCAGGAAGAGCCCAAGAACATGGGCGCCTGGTTCTTCGTCGAACCCTATCTTGAGTGGGTGCTGGCGCAGGTCGGCGGCAAGGCGAAGCGCGCGACCTATGCGGGCCGCCCGGCGGCGGCTTCGACCGCGACCGGCCTGATGTCGCGGCATCTGGCCCAGCTCAAGGCTTTCCTCGACGACGCCCTCGGCGCGTGACTCTTTCGGCGCGCGCCGCGCGCCGTCCTCCTTTTCCGCGCTCCGGCGCGCAGACATTCAGGATGTGACCATGGCTACTGAAATCCGCGTTCCCACCCTTGGCGAGTCGGTGTCCGAAGCGACGATCGGCAAGTGGTTCAAGAAGCCCGGCGACGCCGTGAAGAAGGACGAGCCGCTCGTCGAACTCGAAACCGACAAGGTGACGCTCGAAGTCAACGCGCCGGAAGCCGGCGTGCTCTCGGAGATCGTCGCCAAGGACGGCGACACGGTCGGCGTC